>Ga0307513_10006091_pt1 | contig 15826 bp, 12 predicted proteins | sample 15_EM_MG_FD_202174 | JGI IMG/M metagenome (GOLD analysis project Ga0307513, IMG submission 202174) | Populus trichocarpa ectomycorrhiza microbial communities from riparian zone in the Pacific Northwest, United States - 15_EM | ecosystem: Host-associated > Plants > Roots > Unclassified | place... | reverse complement strand
AACACCGACGACCGCGCGACGTTCGACACGCTGATCGCCGACGCCGACGTCTACATCCAGAACTTCCGCCCCGGCGTCGCCGACAAGATCGGCGTCGGCGAAAGCCGGCTGCGCGCGCTGAACCCGAAGCTCATCTACTGCTCGATCAGCGGCTTCGGCGCCACCGGCCCGGCCGCCGGCCGGCCGGCCTACGACACCGTCGCGCAGGCGGCGAGCGGCTTTCTGAAGCTGCTGGTCAACCCGGAGAACCCGCGCGTCGTCGGCCCGGCGATCGCCGACGCGCTGACCGGCTTCTACGCCGCCTACGGCGTGCTCGGCGCGCTGTTCGAACGCGGCCGCAGCGGCAGCGGGCGCACGGTCGAGGTCTCGATGCTCGAAGCGATGGCGCATTTCAACCTCGACGCCTTCACCCACTACTTCCAGGCCGGCGAGGTGATGGGCCCGTACAGCCGGCCGAGCGTGTCGCAGTCGTACGTGCTCGAATGTGCCGACGGCCAGTGGATCGCGCTGCACATGTCGTCGCCGGAAAAATTCTGGCGCGGCCTGGCCTCGGCGATCGAGAAGGCCGACCTCTTCGACGACCCGCGCTTCGCGACGCGCGACAGCCGCATCGCCAACCAGGAAGCGATGATCGAACTGCTCGGCGAGTGCTTCAAGCGCCGGCCGCGCAGCGACTGGTGCGAACGGCTGCAGCGCGAAGACGTGCCGCACGCGCCGGTATACGACACCAGCGAAGCGCTCGAAGACCCGCAGGCGCTGCATCTGCAGCTCATGGCGCAGGCCGAACACCCGCTGATGGGGCTGTTCCGCACGGTGCGCTCGCCGGTGTCGTTCGACGGCCAGCGCGCGCTCGATGTGCGCCCGCCGCCGACCTTGGGCGAACACAATGACGAGATCCGCGAGCAACTGCGACGCGGCCGGTCCGACAGCTGCGCCAGCTCGACACGGCAGACCGACAAAGAAGGAGACAAGACATGAATACCGCTCGCATCACCCGCATCACCCGTCGCCAGGCCCTCGCGGCCACATTGATCGCTCTGCCCGGCCTGGCGCCGGCCCAGGGCGGCGCGCCGATCCGCATCGGCAGCACGCTGGCGCTGACCGGGCCGCTGTCGGCCACCGCGCAGATCCACAGAATCGTCGGCGAGATCTACGTCGAGCAGGCCAACAAGCGCGGCGGCTGGCTCGGCCGGCCGCTGGAGTGGGTGGTCAGGGACGACCAGTCCAAGCCCGACCTGGCGCGCACGCTGTACGAGCAGCTCGTCACCGCCGATAAGGTCGACCTGCTGATGGGGCCGTACGCCACCGGCGCCATCCTGTCGGCGATGGGCGTCGCGCAGCGCTACAACAAGGTGCTGGTGCACCACACGCTGGGCATCCCGTCGCTGGCCAAGTACGACATGCAGTTCCCGGCCTGGTCGCTCGGCTCCGACCCGGCCGTCACGGTGCCGAACACGGTGTTCGACGCGCTCGCCGCCGGCCCGAAGCCGCCGAAGACCGTGGCGGTGGTGACGAGCAAGTTCCCATCGATCCAGTTCATGTCGGCCGGCGCCCGCGAGGTGCTGAAGAAACGCGGCCTGACCGAGGTGCTGTTCCTCGAGTGGGACTTCGGCAACCGCGACTTCGGCCCCATCGCCAACCGCGTCAAGGATGCCAAGCCCGACTTCGTCTGGGTCGGCGCGATCGGCCTCGACGGCAACCTGCTGCTCGACGCGATGAAGAAGATCGAATACGTGCCGCCGCAGCATTTCTACCTGTACCCGGCGCCCGGCCCGCTGGTTTCGCTGTCGGAGGCGAAGAACGCGCTGTCGGTGACGATCTTCGAAGAGCAGCCGCCGTTCTCGAATGCGCCCGGCGCGGCCGAGTTCATCAGGATCTACCACGAGCGCGCCGCGGCGGCCAAGCTGCCCGACGTCCAGGTCGAGGTGCAGGCCGGCGCCTCGTACACCGCCTGGCAGATCCTGGAGGCCGGCGTCAACGCCACCAAGAGCCTGGACGACAAGGCGATCGGCACCTGGCTGAAGGCCAACCGCGTCGACACCATCCAGGGCAAGCTGCGTTTCAACGGCACCGGCAACTACGGCGACGACCTGATGCGCGTGAAGCAGGTGCAGAACGGCAAGTGGGCCGTCGTCTACCCGAAGGAATTCACCTCCGGCGGCGCGACGCTTCAAGCGAACTGAAAGCCGTGTCCGGCTTCTCGCTGCCGAGCGCCACCTTGCTGGCGCAGAGCATTCTTTCGGGCATCTTCGTCGGCGCCCTCTACGGGCTGCTCGGGCTCGGCCTGAGCTTGTCGTGGGGGCTGCTGCGCTTGATCAACCTTGCGCACTTCGCGTTCGCCTTCCTCGCCGCCTACCTGTGCTACCAGATGGCGTCGAAAGGGGTTGACCCGCTGCTGACGCTCGTCGTCATCGTGCCGGCCTTCTTCGCGATCGGCGCCGCGCTGCACGCGCTGATGGCGCAATTCCGGATCACGCCGTTCAACTCGCTGCTGGTGACCTTCGGCCTGACCGGCATCGTCGAGGCGATCATCCAGTCGATCTGGACGGCCGACTTCCGCAAGCTCGAGTCGGCCTACGGCGAGCACCGCTACAAGCTCGCCGGCCTGTACCTGCCGCTGCCCGAGCTGATCACGCTGGCGCTCGCCGCCGGGCTGTCGCTGGCGGTCTGGTCGGTGCTGCGCTACACCGACCTCGGCAAGGCGCTGCGCGCGTCGGCCGAAGACGCCTCGATAGCCACCGCCTTCGGCATCAACCAGCGCCGCAACGCGCTGCTGCTGGCGGGCACCTGCTCGGCGCTGGCCAGCGTCGCCGGCGTCTGCCTGGCGCTGAGCTTCACGCTCGCGCCGTCGCAGATCTATGCCTGGATCGGCGTCGTCTTCGCCGCGGTGATGCTCGGCGGCCTGGGCCGCGCACTGGCGCCGCTGATCGCCGGCGTCGTGATCGGCGTCAGCGAGGCGGTGACGATGGCGGTGACGGCACCGTCGTGGGCGCCGCTGGTCTCGTTCACGCTGCTGATCGCGATTCTTCTCTTCCGCCCGGGGCGTGCCGCATGAAGCGAACCCCGCTCACGATAGTTGCCGCGGCCATCGCGCTGGCCTTCGTGCCCTCGCTCGGGCTGCCGGCGTTCTACGACTCGCTGCTGTACCTGGTGCTGCACTGGATCGTCCTTGCCACGTCGTGGAACATCCTGTCGGGCTACACCGGCTACTTCTCGTTCGGCCACGGCGCCTTCTTCGGCGCCGGCCTCTACACCAGCGCCACGCTACTGGCGAAGTACGACTGGCCCTTCCTGTGGACCTTGCCGGTCGCGGCGGCGGTGGCCTGCCTGCTGGGCGTCGCGCTCGGCGCGGTGGTGTTCCGCGTCAAGGGCATCCGCGGCGAAGTCTTCGCGCTGCTGACCCTGGCGGTCACCTTCGTCATCGGCACGATCATCGTCAACACGCCGATCGACGGCGGCAACGGCGTCCCGCTGTCCGCAGTGCCGGTGCCGGCGATCGGCCCGACGCCGTCGTCCACCTTCTACCTGCTGGCGCTGGCCACGGCCGCGCTGACGATGCTGGTGGCCTGGGGCATCTCGGTTTCCAAGCTTGGCGCCGGCCTGTTCGCGATCCACGACGACGAAGACGCCGCCGAGGTGATGGGCGTGCCGACGTATCGCTACAAGCTCATCGCGCTGGCGGTCTCGTGCGCGCTCGCCGGCGTGGCCGGCGGCATCCACGCGCTGTTCCTCAGCTACGTGACGGTCGGCGAGGTGTTCACGATCACGGTGCCGCTGACGGTGGTGCTGATGAGCGTGCTCGGCGGCACGCGGCACTGGGCCGGCCCGGCGGTCGGCGCGGTGGCGATCACGCTGCTGCTGTACAGCTTCACCGCCGCCGACTTCGCGGTGGCGGGCAAGGCGGTCGTCGGCGCGATCCTGATCGCGGCCATCCTGTTCATGCCCGACGGCATCCTGCCCCGGCTGCAGCGCGGTATCAAGCGCCGGCAGCGCGGCGTGCCGGCGGCACCGGATCTTCCGAGCGCAGTGCCCGCTGCGGCCGCCGCGCCCGGCGGCGCCGGCGAGGTACTGCTGCGCGCACGCGGCTTGGCCAAGTCGTTCCGCGGCGTCAAGGCGCTGGCCGGCGTCGACGTCGAGGTGCGGCGCGGCGAGATCCTCGGCCTGCTCGGCCCCAATGGCTCGGGCAAGTCGACCTTCATCAACGTCGTCACCGGCCACTACATGCCCAGCGGCGGCAGCGTTATCTTCGAAGGGCGCGAACTCGCCGGCCGCGCGGCGCACCGCATCGCCCAGGCCGGCATCTCGCGCACCTACCAGATCCCGCGCCCCTTCGGCCAGCAGACGGTGCTCGACAACGTGGCGCTGGCGGCGATGTTCGGCGGCGGCGTTGCGACGCCAGCGGCGGCGCGGCGCGAGGCGCTGACCTGGCTCCGCTTCGCCGGCCTGCAGGACAAGGCGCAGGCCCGCCCCGACGAGCTGAACCTGCACCAGCGCAAGTTCCTCGAACTGGCGCGCGCGCTCGCCTCGCGGCCGCGCCTCGTGCTGCTCGACGAGGTGCTGTGCGGGCTGACGCCGAGCGAGATCGACGACGCGGTGGCGCTGGTGCGGCGCATCCGCGACCAGGGCGCCACCGTCGTCTTCGTCGAGCACGTGATGCGTGCCGTGATGGCGCTGACCGACCGTGTGGTCATCTTCGACCATGGCGAGCTGCTCGCCGAAGGCCCGGCCGCCGAGGTGATGCAGCGCCCCGAGGTGATGAGCGCCTACCTCGGCCAGCCGAAGGCCGCGCCGCCGGCATCGGCACCCGGCCCGGAGCCGCAACATGCTTGAGGTACGCGACCTGCAGGTGGCCTATGGCGCGGCGCCGGCGCTGTGGGGCGTGACGTTCGAGCTGCGCCCGGGCGAACTGCTGTGCATCGTCGGCCCGAACGGCGCCGGCAAGACGACGCTGATCAACACGCTGGCCGGCGTGCTGCGTGCCACGCCGGGCTCAGGCGGCCGCATCGTCTTCGAAGGCCGCGAGATCACCGACCTGCCGGCGCACCGCTTCTGCGAAGCCGGCATCGCGATCGTGCCGGAAGGCCGGCGCCTGTTCGGCTCGATGAGCGTGCTCGAGAACCTCGAGATCGGCAGCCTGCTGCCGGCCGCGAAGGCGCGGCGCACGGCGTCGCTCGAAGCGGTGCTGGCGCTGTTCCCGGCGCTGAAGGAAAAGCTCGGCCAGGCCGCCGGCGAGCTGTCGGGCGGGCAGCAGCAGATGGTGGCCATCGGCCGCGCGCTGATGGCCTGTCCCCGGCTGCTGTTGCTCGACGAGCCGTCGCTGGGCCTGTCGCCGCTGATCGTGCAGGCCATGTTCGCGGCGATCGAGCGCATCAATGCCGACGGCATGTCGGTGCTGCTGGTCGAGCAGAACGTAGCGATGGCTTTTGCCCTGGCGCAGCGCGCCTGCGTGCTCGAAGAAGGCCGCATCGTCGCCGAAGGCGAACCGACCGAATTGCTCGCGCGCCCGGAGATCCAGCGCGCGTACCTGGGTGTCTGAACCGGAGCAAGCCATGCTGTTTCCCACCACCATCGTCGGCAGTTTTCCGCAGCCCGACTGGCTGATCGACCGCGAGAAGCTCGCCGGCCGCTTTCCGCCGCGGGTGCGGGCGCGCGAACTCTGGCGCATCCCGCCGCAGTACCTGAGCGAGGCCCAGGACGACGCGACGCTGATCGCGATCCGCGCGCAGGAAGACGCCGGCCTGGACATCGTCAGCGACGGCGAGATCCGCCGCGAAAGTTATTCGAACCGCTTCGCGACCGCGCTCGACGGCATCGATCTCGACAACCCCGGCAGCGCGCTCGACCGCTCGGGCCACCCGAACCCGGTGCCGCGCATCGTCGGCAAGATCCGCCGCCGGCATGCCGTCGAGGTCGACGATCTGAAGTTCCTGCGCGCGCACACCGAGCGTCGGGTGAAGATCACCGTGCCGGGGCCGTTCACGATGCTGCAGCAGGCGCAGAACGACTTCTACGCCGACGAGGAAGAAGCCGCGCTGGACTACGCGGCGGCCGTCAACGAAGAGATCCGCGACCTCTTCGCCGCCGGCGCCGACGTGGTGCAGATCGACGAGCCCTACATGCAGGCGCGGCCCGAGAAAGCGCGGCTGTACGGCCTGAAGGCGCTGAACCGCGCGCTCGACGGCATTACCGGAACGACCGCCGTCCACATCTGCTTCGGCTACGCGGCCATCATCCACCAGCGGCCGAGCGGCTACTCGTTCCTGAGCGAGCTGGCGCAATGTCCGTGCCGCCAGGTGTCGATCGAAACGGCGCAGTCGCATCTGGACTGCTCGGTACTGCAAAGCCTGGAAGGCAAGACCGTGATGGTCGGCTGCATCGACCTCGCCGACCCGCAGGTCGAATCGGTGGAGACCATCGTGCAGCGCATCGAACGCGCCCTGCCCTACGTCAAGCCCGAGAACGTGATCCTGGCCCCCGACTGCGGGATGAAGTACCTGCCGCGCGAGGTGGCGGCGGCAAAACTGCGCGCGATGGTCGGGGCCGCAAAGGTGCTGCGCCAGCGGCACGGCGCGACGGCCTGAACCGAATTTGCAGCAGCCCTGCCAGTTCGAGAACGAACCGCCGGTTCGTTGCTGAGCAGGGCTCACTTTGATGGAGGAACACGACATGTGCAGACTCTGTGATGAAGGCCGGCCGCAGAACCACTTCGGCGGGCGCCGCGGCTTCCTGAAAGCCGCGGCAGCCGCGGGCGCCGCGATGACGGCTTTCGACCTGCTGGCGGCGGGCCCGGCGGCGGCGAACGAGGCGCCGGCGCCGCTGGGCAGCGGCGAACGCGGCCGGCGCTACGTCATCCGCGGCGGCGCGGTGATGTCGATGGACCCCACGGTCGGCGATTTCGCGCAGGCCGACGTGCTGGTCGAAGGCAAGAAGATCATCGCCGTCGGGCCCAACCTGCAGGCCGGCGGCGCCGCGGTGATCGACGCCCGCGGCCGGATCGTCATGCCCGGCTTCATCGACACCCACCACCACCAGTTCGAGACGGCGCTGCGCAGCTTCCTCGCCGACGGCCTGCTGCTGCCCGGCACGCCGGGCGGCGACATCAACTACTACCAGTACATCCTGCTCAAGTTCGCCCCCGTGTACCGGCCGCAGGACGTCTACATCAACGAACTCTTCGGCTCGCTGAGCCAGCTCGACGCCGGCGTGACGACGGTGCACGACATCTCGCAGATCCACCACTCGCCGGCCCATTCGGATGCCGCGATCCAGGGCCTCATCGCATCGGGGCGGCGCGCTGCCTTCGGCTATTTCGAGAGCGCCGGCGGCGTGGCTGGCAACCAGTACCCGATTGATGCGGCGCGCATCAAGAAGCAGTGGTTCTCGTCGACCGACCAGTTGACGACGATGATCATGGGCGGCGAGGTCTACCTGCCGGGCTACGAGAAAGCCTGGCAGATCGGGCGCGAGCTCGGCCTGCAGGTTGCCGCGCACATCCTGTCGCCGTTCGGCATCCGCCCGACCCTGGACCTGCTGGCGCAGGGCAAGGGCGGCGACAGCGGCACGCTGGCGCTCGGGCCCGACAACCTGTTCGTCCACATGACCGGCATGTCCGACCTCGGCTGGCAAAAGGTCAAGGACACCGGCGCGCAGGTCTCGCTGGCGGTGCCAATCGAGATGAACATGCGGCACGGCATGCCGCCGATCCTGAAGATGCAGAGCCTGGGGTTGGAGCCGTCGTTGAGCGTCGACGTCGAGTGCACGCTGACGGCCGACTTCTTCACCCAGATGCGTTCGTGCATGAACGTGCAGCGCGCGCTGGTGAACCAGGCGATCCTCGACCAGGGGCTGGCGACCGGCGACTGGTGGCCGACGACGCAACCGCCCGGACTGCCGAACCCGCTGACATCGCGCGACGTGCTTCGCTACGCCACCATCAACGGCGCCAAGGGGCTGCGGCTGGACGGCAAGGTCGGCTCGCTGACACCGGGCAAGGAGGCCGACATCATCATCCTGGACGCGACCGCGATCAACGTCGCACCGCTGAACAACGTGCCCGGGGCGGTGGTGTCGCTGATGGAGCGTTCGAACGTCGAGACGGTGATCGTGGCGGGCAAGCTGCGCAAGTGGAAAGGGCGGCTGCTCGACACCGATCTGGCGGGGCTGCGGGCGCAGCTCGAAGCGTCGCGGGACTATCTGTTCACGGCGGCGGGGGTGGGGCAGGATTTGTTCCGGTGAGAGGCGTCGAGGCGAGGGACATCAAGCCGGCAGACTCGATGCCGGGCGCTCCGTGGCACCACTGCATCAGCATGCGTGGGCCGTCAGGTCTCGGAGCAAAGGTTCCAGGAGGCCAGTTCACGGCGCCGTCTTCGGACTTCGCGGCAGCGGCCAGGGTCGCGACACAACGCTCGTAGAGCGTCGCACGGCGGCCCGCGTCGAGCAACGAAGCGCCCTTGTGCAATGGGTAGACATTGCCTGCGAAGCCGTGGCCGGCGCCGAGATACTGCACAGTACGCCGGCACGCCCAAGGTAGAGGCCCTTGAAGCCGGCCCGCGACCGGCACGGTGAACAACGTGCAGGCCGCGTTGGCGAATCCGTCGCAGGAAGCGGCCACCGGCTGCATCTCGGGTCGGTCGACGTTGCGCACCAGCGCCGGTTTGGGCTGGGCGAGGGAGGCGTGGGCGAACAAGGCCGTCGTCAGCAACAGCAGCGAGGTCCTGGTCAGACTTGGACGGCAGGGCATGGCGATCCTTTCGAAGGCAGGGAGGACATCAACGGGTGCGGGACACAAAGCAGCGGCGCAGCAGCCAGCCCGCCAACCCGCCAACCCGCCAACCCGCCAACCCGCCAGCCAGCATCAAGTGCAAGGGCGCGGGCTCGGGCACCAGGGCCGCTGAAGCGATGTCGACGGCGAAAGCGTTGCTGCACGGGGCGGCACAGGCGCCGTCGTCGAAGCTCGCATCCAGGCCGATGAATCCGTCGCCCAGCGTGCCGGCCCCGTGGTTCTCAGCGAACGAGTAGTTGAACGGCAGCGTCAAGGCCAGGGTGTAGTGGCCGGCAGGCAGATCGGTGAGCCGCAGCGTCGAGTCGGCGCACGCCGGGAAGGGCGTGCCTTGCGGGCACAGGCCATCGTCGTTGGACGCCATGAAGTTGGCATCGGCCCCAGTGCCAGCAAACAGAGACAGGTAGGGGTCGAAGCCGCCCGCCGATACGACCGCGCCCCAGGCGTTGGGGCCGCCCGGCGCAGCGTCGGTTCCGCCGTAGCCCCAGGTCTGCACGTTCAGCGTAGCCGTGTTGGCCAGTTCGAACTCGACGATGAACACATCGTTCGGGTTGTCGGCCGCCAGGCTGCTTGTTATCGACAGCGACTGGGCCTGGGCCGACGCGCTCGCGCTGACCAGCAGAGCCAGTTGGAGAAGAAGATGAAGAGGTCGTTGGTCGCGGAAATCGTCAACATATCCTGCGACAGCAGCGCCAGGTCCGCCGTCAGGCCCAGCGCGATTCGCTCACGGCGCGTCTAGCCGAATTTGCGTACGCATGTAAACCTCCGGGTCGCGGGAACATGTATCGAACAACAGCCGTCGGTCGCGCCGCGGCTCCTTGATCCCTCGATTGCTGACTGCTTCGTTCTTCGGGCCATCACGCGCGGTTGAGCTTCATCTGTTCCAACACCGCTCGGCCCAGCAGTCCGTACGGATTGGCGAGTGTTTCGATGACCTCGAAATGGTTGTAGCCCTCTGCAACCAGTAACTGAACGGGCTTGCCGGCGGCCTGCACATCGGCAGCGAACTCACGCGCTTGGCTCTGGAAGAATGCCGTCTCGCGCGAACCGAACGCGACGATCAGCGGCGCGCTCAATTTGTCGATATGACGTCGTGTGCTCAGCGCCTGTTCCATCTCGTCGGTGATTCTGAATTTGGCGCTCGCTGCGGACAGACGAAAACCCTTCAGGTCAAAAGTCGCGCTGCAACACAAGCCGCCCTTTACAAGATCGGCTGGCAGGTCGAAGTCCTTGCGCCAATCGGTGGTCAGAACGTTTCCGGCCAATTCGCCGCCCGAAGAGTGCCCGCAAACGAAGATGCGGTCGGGATCGCCGCCAAAGCTCTTGGCATTCCGATAGACCCACGCCACCGCATGGCGGACTTGGTCCGCGAGCGGCACGATGCTGCCGTCCAAATCTTGAGGGCGGGCGAAATCGGGCACGACCAGGTGCGCGCCGGCGCGCACGAACAGCTCGGCCGGGAAGGCATAGTACTTCGCGAGGCCCATGCTGAACGCGCCCCCGTGCAGGAACACATTAATGGGCGCGTTGGCAGCCTTGGTCGTGTAAACGTCGAGGGCTTCGATGGCCGTGGGCCCATAGGCAAACCGGCGTGGCTCGCCGAGCCGCGAGCGAACGGCCTCACTGTTGCTTGCGTAGCGCCTTGTGATCTGTGGCAAATTCGGTGCGGCTTTGAACATGTCAAACGCATCGTCGAGGTCGGTCTGGTCCATATCGAGCCAAATACGCGGCCCTTTGACTCTCGGCGTTACCTGTTCCGCGACGGGCTGTGCGAGCGTCTGACCGGCCGCCGACATGCCAGCCATGGCCACGCTTGCCCCAAGGAAGTTGCGTCTCGCGAACCGACGAATCTGAATTGCGGCTGGCTCAGAGTGCATGGTGTCCTCCAATCGTCAATGGCTGGTGATCGACCAGCCATCGTCAGTGCGAACGCCGTGCGACGGCAGTGTGCGAACTACGGTAGTGACGTGCGCCGACTACGGTAGGTGCACGTCGGCTCAACGGCCCATCAACCCCCGCTGGGTGGCGATGCGCACGGCTTCGGCCCGATTTCTGCATTGCAGGGAGTCGATCGCGCGCGCGACATGCATCTCGATCGTGCGCGGACTCAATCCCAGCGCGCGTGCGACCTGCTTGTCGGTCTGACCCTGGCCAATCAGGCGCAAGACTTCGGTTTGACGAGCTGTCAGTGTGTTGGCGCCGACGTCGCGTCGCGACCTCTGCGCATCGCCGCTGAGCACCAAGGCGCAAACCGCCTCACGATTCAGGCTGGCGCCTTCGGCCATGAGGTGCAAGAGGCGCTCGGTCGGTAACTTCAAGGCCAGTGCGGTGCGTGCTTTCTCGCGCGGCGCTGCCATCAGCGCCGCGGCCCCGACCCGCGCGGCTGCCGTGTCGGCGTGGCCGAGCAAGCGTGCTGCGTCGTCCGTGCGACCTTCGGTCAAAGCGAGATTCACATACAAGGCGGCGAAGTAATCGAAGTAAGTCCATTCAACGGTACGGCACACCTCGAAAAGCCGCGCAAGCTCCTGCCTGGCGCTTTGCGCATCGCCGGCCAACAGCGCGCAACGCGCGCTGGTGCCGATAAAGACAATGGCCGACCCGGGTGGGCCGGCGAGTACCGCGCGGCGCAAGACTTTGCTGCGCTGAATCGCCTCGACGACACGGCCTTGCTCCAGCAGAGCGACCAGGATGCAATTCGCATAGATGCCCAGGCCAAATGCCGTACCGGCTTCAGACGTCAGTACGCAGCCCGCCTCGGCCGCGCGCAGGGACTCAGCCCACTGGTTGTTCATGCTGGACACGACAAACTCGGCCATGGGTCGGTGCACCAGAACGCGCGGTCCCCAGGCGTCGGACTCGAGCGCGCAGATTTCCGCCAACAGATTGCGCGCTGCCTCCGGCGCAACCAGGGTGCTGGTGACTCGATGGCACAACGCAATGTAGAGCGCACGTGCGTCCGCAACATCCCTGGCCAGGCGTTCGGCCTTGTGCGCAAAGTCGTACCCCGACTGCGCGGAGACACCGGCTTCGAGATAGCTGCGGACCAGCCAGTAGTGCATGGCAACTTCGGGCGCAACCCTCTCGATGAGCTCGACGTTGACCGCTTCGGCGCGGTGGCGCAGCTCATAGGCCAGGTCGAGCAGACGAAACAGGCCCGCAGCCATTCCGACAATGGACGCAAACAGCGTTGCGTCGTTGGCCGCGCTCCAGTCCAGGGCGGCACGCACGTTGTCCAGTTCCGGCGCCCAGCGCGGCAGCCATATGGCATCGGCCGTCACCCAAATCTCCTCAAACGCCATGCTCATGACCTGAGCTAGCGCCACAGCGTGGCCGCGCCGCGCCACGGCCATGTCGCCGACGCTGCGCAGCTGGCGCCACGCGTATTCGCGCTGCGTCTCCAACATGCGATAGCGCCGTGGCTCCCCCCGATCCGCATCGACCAGATTGCGATCCACGAGAATGTTCAGCGTGTCGATCAGAGCTGATTCGGCGACGCCTTCATCGGCGGCCATGGCAATGGCCAGCTCCAGGCTGAATCCTCCGACGAATGCGCCGAGTCGGCGGAACAGCGCTTGCTCATGCGGCTGCAACAGGCTGTGGCTCCAGTCGAGCGCCGCCAGCAGTGTCTGTTGACGTGCCGGCACGTCGCGCTCATCCGCCGCAAGCAGTTGCAGCCGCTCGTCCAGGCGTGCGACCACGCCACCCAGGCCCAGCAGCGGCAATCGTGCCACGGCGAGGCGGATCGCCAGCGGCAGGCCTTCCAGGCGCCGGCACAGCTCGATCACCTGACCCAGGGTCGTCGTCCCCACCTCGAAATGTCGATCGCGCGCTTGCGCCAGGTCGACGAACAGGGCCACCGCACCGCAGCCGGACGCCTCGGCGAGCGACGCGCCGGGCGCCGGCACGTCCAGCGCCGTCAACCGGAACACGTGCTCTGTCTCGATGTGCAACGGGGCCTGGCTCGTCACCAGGACACGCAGGCCCGGCGCCGCGTCGAGCATCGCCCGCGTGAGCCGGGAGACGCCGGCGACCAGGTGTTCGGCGTTGTCGAGCACCAGCAGTGCCGACACGGGTGCCAGGGCGGCCAGCAGGCCCGGCAGTTGGTCGCCGCCCTGGGTTATCGGCAAGCCGAGCGATCGGGCGACGGTTGCCGCCAGTAGCAGGGGATCGGCCAGTTGGGCCAGATCGATCCAGGCCACCTTCGACGGCGGTTCGACAGCCGGCGACCGGGCGGCAGCGAGCGCGATCGCCGTCTTGCCCACACCGCCGGCGCCGACGATGGTGACCAGCCTGTGTCGGGCCATCAGAGCGCACAGGTCGGCGAGATCAGCACTGCGGCCGAAGAGCGGGCCGCGTGAGGCGGGAAGTGGCGCCGTGCGCTGCAAGCCCCAGTCCGACGCGGGTTCCTCCGGGGCCAGCAGCAGGTAGCCCCGGCGCGCGGCCGTCCTGATGATCTGGTGCCCGTCGCTGCCGAAGGCTGCGCGCAGATCGCTGACCGCCCGCGCGAGCGAACTGTCGGTCACCACCCGTCCGGGCCACACGGTATCGAGTAGTTGGGCCTTGGCGACGACCTTGCCCACTTGACGCGCCAGCAAGGCCAACACGCCCCAGGCTTGCGGCCGCAGCGCGACCGGCGCCCCGTTGGCTTCGCGCAGGACGCCGGCATCGAGGTCCACGACGCGGCCGGCCAACACCAGCGGCGCGCCGGGCGTAAACGTTCGATGCACGGGCTCCGTCATGGTGTGTCCACCTGCCGCCAGTCGGCCGATTCTGGCATTCTGCCCTCGGTCGATGAATCTTCAGGGTTCCGTCAAGACTTGCTGGCGCCGATCATCGATGCTGTAGGCATACGCGGTTCGAGGAGCAGCAACCTGAACACCATCGAAGCGATCCATGCCAGGCGTTCGATTCGTGCCTACCGGGCCGATCCGGTCGAGCGGGCGGCGCTCGAACAGATCGTCTGGGCGGCGGCGCAGGCCCCGACACCGCCGGTCAGCGGCGACCAGCCCTGGGCCTTCTGCATCTTCGAGGGGATCGATGCCATCGATGACCTCGGCGTGCGCGCCATGCAATACGCGCGCGATCATCAGCCCGCGGGTCGGCCCCGGGCCTGGGCCGAGCGGCCCGGGTTTCGCGTCTTCTGGGGAGCGCCCGCCTTGCTGTTGATCTGCGCGCGCAGCGGCAACCCCGAGACGATGCAGGACTGTTGCCGCGCCGGCCAGAATGCCATGCTGGCCGCCTGCCACCTCGGTCTGGGCTCGTGCTGGGTCGGCGCGCCCCTGCCCTGGCTGCGCAGCGCCGGGGTTGCCGATGCCCTGGGCTTGCCCGCGGGGTTCGATGCCGCGGTGGCCATCGTGATGGGCTTCGCCGCCGAGTCGCCCCGGGGCCAACCTCGGCCCTTGCCGGCCATCGAATGGTGCGGCGCCGCCGCCAACCGCTTGCCATAGTTCGCCACCCGCCCATGAAAACACCCGACCCCGCCACCCGCAGCCAAGCCATCGTGATCGGCGCCGGTATCGGCGGCCTGACCGCCGCAGGCGCGCTTGCCGGCCACTTCGATCAGGTCATCGTGCTGGAACGCGACGCTTTGCCGGCCACGGCCACCTCGCGTGCCGGAACACCCCAGGCGCACCACGCTCACGGGCTGCTGGCCGGCGGCTTGAAGGCCTTGGCCGAGTTGTTTCCCGGCATCGAGCAGGATCTGCTTCGAGCTCGCGCAACGCCCTTCAATGGCACCCTGGACGTGCGTTTCGAACGGCCGGGTTTCGACCCCTACCCGGCGCGTGATCTGGGCGTGTCGACTCTCGCGGCATCGCGCCCCTTGCTCGAGTTCGTGCTGCGTGCGCGGGTCGAGCGCTTGCCCACGGTGAGGCTGCAATCGCCTTGCCGGGTGAGATCCATCCAGCTAGCGGCCGATGGTTCCAGCGCCACGGGTGTATGCGTGGAAGACGCGGAAGGTCAGGCCCTCGTTCTGCCCGCCGACTTGATCATCGACGCGTCGGGGCGCGGCAGCTTGATGATGGACATGTTGCATGCCGCCGGTCGCACGGCCCCGCCCGAGACCACCATCGGTGTGGACATCGGCTACGCCAGCGCGACCTACGAGATCCCGCCCAATGCCGATCGCTCGTGGAAGGGCGTGCTGACGTTTCCACGCGCGCCGCAGAGCAGTCGCGGCGCGCTGATGTTGCCCCAGGAGGGCGGCCTCTGGCTGCTGAGTCTGTGCGGCCGCGGCAACGACAAGCCGCCGGGCGACGAGCAGGGCTTCCTCGACTTTGCACGGCACCTGCGCACGTCGACCATCTTTGATGCGATTCGCGGCGCCCGCCGCGTCGGCGAGATCCACCGATTCGTCTTTCCACACAGCCGCAGACGGCACTTCGATCGCGTGACCGATTTTCCGCGCGGCGTGCTGCCCATCGGCGACGCGGTCTGCACCTTCAACCCGATTTACGGCCAAGGCATGAGCGTTGCGGCGCAGGAGTCGCTGTTGCTCGAGCGGCTGCTGGCGTCCGGGCGGAGCGGCAGCGCTACTTTGGCCGGCTTGCCACAAGCCTACTTCGCGGCGCTGGGACCGATTCTCGAAACCCCCTGGGCGATGGCCGCGGTGCCGGACTTCATTTTTCCGCAGACCACGGGCGAACGCCCACCCGACTTCGCTCGCCTACTGCGGCTGGGCTTCGCGATGCAACGCCTGGCCGCGCGCAGACCCGACGTGCACAAGCTGGTGATCGAGGTGCAACATCTTCTCAAGCCCCGCAGTGCCTACCGAACGCCCCTGTTGATGGCTCGGCTGCTGCTGGAGTCACTTCGCCGCTGAGCGTCTCAGCCGACAGCCCCCTCGCCATCGAGCCCGAACTTCGACGCCAACTCGGCCCAGATCGCCGGCCCGCAGTTGCGCTGGACGATCGGCCGCAGGCGGCGCCATTGGCTGCGCGAGCACGCGTTCTGTGGTTGACGACAATTACCTTGGCCGGTTGACGACAACTATCTTGGCCGGTTGAGGCCAGCACCGGGCGGGTCCGGGAGGCGGGGCTACCGTGGCGT
>Ga0307513_10006090_pt1 | contig 15827 bp, 19 predicted proteins | sample 15_EM_MG_FD_202174 | JGI IMG/M metagenome (GOLD analysis project Ga0307513, IMG submission 202174) | Populus trichocarpa ectomycorrhiza microbial communities from riparian zone in the Pacific Northwest, United States - 15_EM | ecosystem: Host-associated > Plants > Roots > Unclassified | place... | reverse complement strand
CAGTAGCAAAATCATATTTTACAAGCAAAACTTGTTGAGTTAAAAATTGTGCAGCTGTTTTTATATTTACAAAAACATGTAAAATATTCATATCTCTGTGAGTTTTGCTTGGATTGCCATGAAACTAATACCATCACAACCACAATTTCAAACTATTTAATTGGACACTGCAACTTGGGAGATATGACATCATTATTATAGTGCTAAAATTCCAAGACTGTATCTTTTCTCAGAGGTCACTTTTTCATGTGCTTTACAGAATGAAAATAGTACCATTGGATTCTTCTCATTTTTACAAATTTCACCATATATAATATGTTATGAAAAAAAATGTTTGAAAATTTGACATCCAATCTTTTGCCATATCATGTGCCTTTGGGTATATTATACATGATTATAGCTGTTTTATTCCCTCAATAGACTGCATATTCTTCCATTTGATGAACCTTTGCTATGGTCATCATGATAAATCAATCAATGAAAATTGTGAAAAGAATGAGCCTTTGATAAATCAAAGAACTCATAACTGCATGCAGAATGTCTAGTTTTTTCTGGTCTTGATCTAGTCCAGTTGCAATATTTTCTAGTCTTGAAACTGGACCTTCAAACACTAGGCCCACTAACACCAAGTTTAGACTCATACCTGCCATGCTTGTAAATGAAGTGCAGGCCAGATTGACAGAAGTAAACTACATATTTATTGATAAAATTTCAATGATAGCATGTCATGAGTTATATATGATAAGTGCTCGGTTGACAGTTATTACAAATGTTTATGATAAACCTTATGGTGGTTTTTAGCTGGAGATTTTGCTCAACTTCCACCAACTGGGGATGTACCTTTGTATAGTAATAATATTTCAAAAATGAAAAATACAAGCATGTTTCCCTGAGAACAAAAGAACACTAGAACAAATTTTATGAAATCAAATAACTACAGTAGTTATTTTAAAACAAAATATAAAACAACAGGCCCAATCATTAGATGATGCAAAATTGAGAAATGCTTTAGAAAACATGTGCTATAAAAATTGCACCAAAAATGACATAGATTTTCTTCGAACACGTATTGCAGGGTCTGGACCAAATTCACCACAGCTAAATACTGGTCAATAATTAACACATTTCTATTTTGTAAATCAGCTCAACAGTACAAGTTAATTCAAATCAGTTTAAAATGACCAAGACATTCGCCAAGAAAAAAAAAAAAAAACTGGTATACATCAAAAGAAACAAATTGTATTTATGGAATACATCTTCAAGCACAAGTGATCATATAGCAGAAAAGTTATCCTTGTGTATTGGTTTATCTATTATGTTGTGACATAATGATGCTACTGAATTATGTATCACTAAAGAACAAGAAGGTGTTGTGGTTGGATGAAATGCTAGTATAAATAAACATGGCTGATTAACACCAAAAGTGAAGAATGATGAAACATGGCATATGCAACTTAATAAGGAAATCATTTCCACAGATGTGTTAAATAAGAAAAATAATGAAAATTTAAAACTGGAAGATGTTGCAGATGCATCAGAAATTTATAAAAAATCAAAAGTACATGAAACTGAAAATAAAACACCAACAGGCTTAACTTGGGATTCTAGAAATTATAGCTGTGCATTTGACTCTGTAATAACAGTTTTTTACAATGTATGGAAAAAATCAAATGTTGCATGGAAGAATAGCATTAGTTCTTATAGTGAACACATGCAAGTATTAATTAATGGGTTTGAAGATGTAAAATTAGGAACCTATAGTTTAAAATGAGCTAGAAATAGTCTTTACACAATGCTCAATAGATTGAATCCCAAAAAATTTTCTTTGGGCCATCGATACACAGATATTACTAAGCTGTCAGCACATATTATGGGTTATGGAAACTGTGGAGGTGCATTTAAAATATGTCTCTTATGCGACAAGGAGAATGCAAAAATTAATATATACTTTGATCAAGTAACACCTTTGATAAGCACCTCTTCTCGTCAACAAAAACATAATATCAAATTATCAGATATATTAAATATTACATTAAACCATTTCATACGAGATATTTGTACTTTATGTGATGCTAATGGAATAAAAGTAAATAAAAATTATGTGGTTTGATTTATGCAGAAGATGGACATTTCAATAGCAGGGTATTTGATCAAAATAGGTCTGTGTGAAAGCATGATAGTATGGAAAATGGTGGAAAATTTTGTTATCAAAAGTTAATTGATTTGCTGACAGACATAAAACAATTTGATTTCAATAATATCTAAAAATCACAAAAGAGAAAAACTCATGCTGTTATGCCATGCAGTGGCCTTCAAACCAAGTCAAGTGAATATAAGCCAACCCACATTTCTTTGAAAAAGAGAAAAGCACTACAATTGAATCCTTGCTTCTGAGACATCATTGGTTGAGCCTATATTCCTCAATAGAGAGAAGAGGCTCATTTCCAAGTTGATGGGCATAGTTGGAGGCAAGAAGAGTAAAAGCAAAGGTGGTGGTGAAAGAAGCAAACATCAACCATTAATATAATTGATATGTGATTGAAACTCCGTTTGCTCTTGAAGATAGTGTTTGATATAAACACTTATACACCTGATAATAGAATAAAAAAAATTATAAGTTTTTTAGAGATGTTAGATCCAAAGTTTGAAAAAAAAAACCAAAATTAAACATGTAATTTAAGAAATATGTGAAAATAGTGGTAATTACCATACTCTTCATCAATTTTCTATTGTAACTTGTGTATTTTATAAAAATAGTATTGGAATATGATTTTAGTTTACTAATAAACAAAATTTACATAGTTTGTATAAACTTTGAAAGGGCACATGAGGAGATGTATTGGGATAATAACAACAAGCATACTGATAGCAACAGTAAAAACAGCTATAGCAACTGAAACCAAGGCAAAGTCATCTGGCTCTGCCCCATTGTTTGAACTACTGTATAATATATGACATGATGTGGGCACAACAATGAGATGTCAACCCAATGACCAAATATCTAGCCAACAAAACAGAGCAAAGCCACTTGGCTTTTTCCTTTTGTTTGAATTATTATACTATAGTTAGATATATACTCAAGAAAAAACTAACCCTCTTTGAGAAAAATACATATATTTTTTAATTTATACAATGTTGAGAAAAATAAGATAAAAAATAAGATAATATAAAAAAACATCATCCAAGTTCATCTATAGCTATCCATCCATTTCTGTGTCTTTTGAATAAATGTATTGTATCTACTAATGTACATTGGTTTTACTATAAAAAACCAAAACCCAAGTTACATTTCTATGACATCTCATTCAAAACAGAAACAAAACCATTTGCAAAATGAATTATGAAGGTTAGAGCAATTTAACGAAAATTATGGCCCCAACATTTTGTTAGTGAAGATACCTAAAATGCATCTGTGAAAAATCAGAGAGATTGAATAAAAACTAAAGAAGAAAATGTAAAAATACACTGAAACACTGATACATAGTATATTTGCAGCAGCATGAGGCTTTCAGAAAAAAAAAGACAGCATCCAAACTCAGAAATGGTTTAAAATTTATATTCTGGAAGAAATTGATGGTTATTCATGATTAAGGAGTATGTCAAAGCTCATGGCTTATCCCAAATCATTGCACTTGGTTATTTATGCATTTTTCATGAAGATAAGTTTGATAAAATACAATTTGATTTTTTGTAAAGGTTTTTGAATCAATTTGAAATGGTTTTGGGGTGTTTGAGCATATAGAGTAGGCATAAAAGAGTAGCTGAGGTTATTAGCCTACTTTGGAGTGTAAATCTCTATTTTTTCTCTCAGTTTTGCTTTGTTTGAGCATATTTTTGTCCCAATTATCTAAAGAAACTCTAACCTACAAAATGTTGGGACCAGAATTTTTATTTTTGCTTTCCAAGAAATTGTAAATACATTTTTTATGGGTGTTTGCCTGATTTGAATGGTGTCACAAAATACATGTGATGTAAGTTGTATATGGATGTCCCCTACCTTAGCAACCCAGAGCCTGAGGATTCCCAAGAAAATTTCTTTGGGGCACTAAAACATCCCAAATGGGCATACCTGACCCCACTGCACCTAATGCCCAATGGCAAATACAACCACCTGACTGCCACATCTGGCATTATTGATGTTTGTTTACTGGCAGTAACAGGCATGATTGATGACATGTTCTATAATTAGAATACATTGTATAATAATGAAAATTGCCCCAGTACAACAATAAAAACCACAATAAAATTGTCTAGATATAATAATAAAATTTCTAATAAAATTCCCCTGGTATAACAATAAAAATTATAATGAAAGCACCCAGATATAACAATGAAATTCCCCAGGTATCCTGGTGAAAGTTGCAATGAAATTTCCCAAATATAACAATGAAAATCAGAATGAAATCCCCAAATAACAATGAAAATGACAATGAAATTCCCCAGGTATACTAATTAAAATAGCAATAAAATTCCCCAGGTATACTAATGAAAATCACAATAAAATTTTCCAGATATAACAATAAAAATTGCAATAAAAGCACTGAGATACTCTAATAAAAAATTCTAATAAAATTAATGGGCATTAAAATGAATAATGAATGAAATACATTGACATATAATGAAACCTTTTATAATTGCATATGGTATTATACACAATCACCTACAGACACTTGTCTAGTTTTTATCATAAAAGTGGTTACCACCAGTTTCAACACAACACCCAATATCTCTGAAGCAGATGCTACCTGAGTCAGTGCCAATGTGCCCCAGCCCAACACCTCACAAAACTCCACCAAGCAACTGACTGCCCAAGCCACCACAATTACAACCAGCAAGATCTCTGTATCCAATGCAACACTCAATATTTCTGAAGCAGATGCTACCCAAGTTAGCACCAACATGGCCCAGCCCAACACCTCACAAAATCCCACTAGGCAGCTAACTGCCTAAGCTACCACAACTACAACCAGCAGTATTTCTGTACCCAATGCAACACCTAATATCTCTACAGTAGATGCTATCCTTTAAGCCAGCACCAATATGGCTCTTCATTTGCAGCTCAATGCCTTTTTGCAAGACCCTGAAAATCCCATGAAGTGTCTGTGTGACCTGGCCTTTGTGAATTATTTACTTAAGCAATATGGGTTCAATGAGGCCCAGAAGCAGGCATTGTTCTAGTATACTCAAAAGATAGACCATACTCATCCATGGACCATGGACCATTCACATCAAAAATTTTTTTAAGAAACAATTTGGTGGACTAACTAACTGGTTGTGGGAAATACCTTCCAGATATAGTAATTTTTTTTTGATCTAATCTAATCTAGTTTATTTAAATTCTTTTTTTCCAACCCTTTTGGGTTTTCCATCATTATTTCATTTATCTACTAAAGAATTACCAGCCAATAAAAGCTAAAATACATTTTATTTAATTTTTATACACCTGAGCTTAATATTGGCTCCCAGATTGTCATTTGTCATTATAATTTGCAATGCTTTCAATGCTTGGCATCTAAAAAACCCAGCATACAGGTGAGAAATAGTTACAAAATAGCCCATTTATACAATATTTTTAGTGGGTCAAAAAAATTTTTAAAGTCCTCTGGGCAGAACTAACTAATCAACGTGATATCTTAGATTTTTTCCCTGTCACCCCCTTGAAAGGAAGAGGAAGAAAAAGAATGTGATCAACTTTTTGGCCTAATCAACTTCACCAAAAATCACTGCTTTGAGGATAACAGAGACAATGATAGTAGTGTTTTTCAGGAGTGTCTACAAGTTCAAAATATGGGCGCTGCATGCAAGACCTGTGCCAGGGAAATTGTATCCAAACCACAAGTGTCCAAAGACATCTTCTATATTATATCTTCTGCCTGCTCTACCACATTTTTGGAACACTTTCACTAGCTAGGTGTAAATATTACTCCCACTAAAAGCAATGTTATAGGTTCCAATTGTTGGATTTGGATTATGTAATCTGTCACATGGTTTCCAGATTGACTAATCTGGTTATGTTTTGGTCACAGGATTGATCTGACATGCAAAGAATAGCATTATATGTGTTTGGCACTATAAATGTCTTGGAATTGGCAGTTACATAAATACAATATAAGTCTGTTGAACTCCAAAGCTGGATAGCTTAGTTGGTCAGAGCATCTGGTATATGTCCAGAAAATTCTGGGTTCAATTCCTGGTCTGGTCACTTTTCTGTACTTTAACACCAACTACTCTGATCATATTGTGGATGACAAAGATGGAGGAGATTATGGCAATGCTGATTTTGTTGGTGATCCTGAAACCAATAACCAAGGTCTATCAGAAAAAGAAAAGGGGAAGGAGAAATTAAAAGAAAAAACTTTGAAATTTCCCCAAAAGCTAAAGGAGATTGCAAGGCATTTAGATGACAATTTATTCAATAACATAGAATACTTGTCACACAAGTTTGGTGTCTCTTTCAAAAATATCAAGCATTTTGCAATAATTGATATCAGAGATAGAAATACTTGGAATAACTTTCAAACTTGGATGAAAATCAAAAATCCTTTATACTAATAAAGAGAGTGGTACATTTGTATTTTAACTATATATTTTTAGTTTAGACTACAATTTATATAGCAACTTTACAGCTCAAAACTGTGCCATGTGTATTACTCATGTCTGACATATCATTGATAGTGCACAGGCTTTAGCTACAAAGCTCATCTATGATAATGAGGGTGTTTTCATGTTTATCATCATTGTTTATGCTAGTAATAACCAGGCAGCTAGACAAGCTTTTTTCATTGTCATCAGGGAGTTTTTTGGGTGAGAACTTGTACAGGAAAATTATATGGACATCCAGAAGACATTGAATAATGTAGCAGATATAATTTGGTACATTGTATTTCATTTATGATTTATCTTATCACTGACTTTAATATTTTATCTGTAGTGCAAAGCTTGCATTAAAGTGCTTGAGAGCTGCAAGTGGGTTAGATGTACCTGAGGACCACAAAAACCAGCTGATATTACATTCACACAGCACCAACAGAAGCAAGCAGAGAAGAAAACAGTAATACTATATGTTTGTATTATCATTTTTTGAGTACTTTATAATACTAACTTACTTTAGTGAAACTGTATTCATGTGTCCAGAAGCCCTAGAATTCTAGTACAATGATATAAAGAGAAATCACTGGGTGGATCTGCATACTTCAATGTTAGATGGTGTGTTGTTTTGGCTTATATGTTGAAGTTGTATATTAATCTTCATGTTACAGATAAACAAGCTCTCAACATCAATTCAGTTGAATATAACAAAATTGCCCTTGTGCATAATAGATAGAACAAGAAACTTCTGCAAATGAAAAACCAGAAATACAATAATTTAAAAATGTCTTGTAGATGCAAAATGCCTAATGTCAATGTTGACAATGTCACTGAAAATCACAATAGCAAACATTTTTTATATTTCATTCCTTTTTTGTCAGATGATAGTAACAAACCTGCCAACAAACTTGTATCTCCTGCTATGGCCTCAAAATCTCAACCATCAGCACCTACTTTTCTTTCACCTGGACCCAGCTCACTTTGTGGTGCCACCTGCTCATATAGCCTTCAAATGTCAAATTAGCACCTGCTTTTGCTGCCCCGATCCCTCATGACCCAGCTCTTTTCAAGTTGCTACCTGCAGCTGAAATCATGTCCATTCTTAAGCCTATCAAAACAGGCATTTTGCAATATGCAATGAACTTTGCTGCCTTTGTCTTGCATAACACAGCTGCTCTCCAGAAGCAGTTTTGCTTCAAGCCACCACCTTCAAATAAAATTGCATTTGCTTGCAAGTCCATTGTATACACTCAGAGCCATGAGGAAAAAATCAAATCATTGGAAGCTCAGCTTGTAGCTCTTCAAGCCAATCCTGAACATGTTGTGGATGATATCAGCTCAAGCTACAAATATGAAATTGTGGATGTCTTGATAAATAATCCCAACAGTGACAATAATAAGGGATTACCAGAAATTAGGTTTTACATCTCCAAAAACAAGCACAACTGACTTTTCAAATTGTTTCACATGAAGATTTAGGATGTTTTGGCACACAAGTTTCCCAAAAGTATGTCCACAAAGTGAAGGCATGAGTTTCTCACATTTCACCAATTTTATTTTACCAGGGTATTGTGGCACTATTGTCTGCTCGAGCAGCCAAGGAAAAGCATTGAGTGGCCCCCACCCCAATTCTTGAAAAAAGCCCCAATGTTTCACATTTGGTTTATAGGATATGAAGGGCTGCTTCTTCTGTTGCATGTTTTTGAGTTAGGTGATCCAGAGCTATCGTATAAACGAACATTTTAGTAGTATTTTGCTTATATCTTTAGATAGAGTACATTTTATGTAATTTGGTTTGATGATCCAAAATCTCCTCAATGAAACCTTTCTGGTGATATATAATACATAGTGTAGTTATTTTGTTTGTGTACCTTGTATTTTGGTTATGTCCACATTTTGGTGTTTTGGCATGCCTCAGAGTGTCTGGGCACAATAGCACCTTGTAGTATAGATTTTCTACTTTGTCCAAAACACCTGGGACACTACATTTGGGCATTGGGCCATAAACAAGCATTATACATTTGTTTTACTTGTGATTATCAGTTCTTGCTGAGTTAAACTCTATTGTGACTAATCAGTGTACATACACTGATAGTAACTCTATTGTGCAACTTTAATATTAATGTCATTTGTTTTTTTTATTATGGATAAGATTTACTATATCAGAAATGAGGCATCATAAATATTTTCAGTTTTTCCAAAATATTTATTAATAAGTTGAAAATATTTTGAAAACTTGATAAAATATTTATGAATGTATCAGAAATATTTATGAATGCGTTGGAAATATTTATAAATGTGCTGAAAATATTTTAAGAACTTGGTAAAATATTTCATGATATTTTCAATACAGTGTAAAAGCCAGATAATATGATATAGTAGTATCAAAACAGGACTTATAGACTACATAATAGTGACTAGAGTTAAATATATTATGCAAGTGCATTCCATCTATCTCTTTTGAATTACTTAACAATAGCATTTAGAAATCCAAGCAGTGGTATTAGACCATGGCTTTTAAGCTTTGACTAGTTTAATCTATTGCATATCACTAGCAAACTCAGGGAAAAAGTTTATTTGTAACATGACTTAAGTGGAACATTACATTATACAGGTTCCAGTATCTAAACATTCACACACACATTGTCATAGACTATTGCTTGTGCTATACTGAACTCAGAAAACTGATTTCAGAAGTAATATTCATAGTTTCTAAGTTATTCTCACACATTGTTGGATTTGACCAAGTTGAGTGAATAGAGTATGTTAATAGAAGTTGGCTAAAAATTAAGACAAAGTGTTTTGTCTTTAAATACATAATGTGAAAAAGCCTTGTATATATGTGAAAGGTAATATACTAGAACATCAATAGGATTGCAAGCCTACACAATAGAGATCAATGAAAAAAATTGTTTTTAGATTCCAATTTTGGTAAAAGTATTTAAGGAATACTAGTTTATTTTATAGCAACAGATAATTTAGTGATGCTCTAGTTGAGCCAGTCATTAACAATGTTTAGTCAGACAAAATAGCAACACATTTACTGGAAACAAAAGAAAGCAAGCTGATAAAGAAAGAGTAATTTCCAAAAACACAAAACTTGATAAAACATATCCACAAAATGAATGACCCAAATAGAGGCAAAAATAACCCATCATTGTGAATGTTTGTGCAAGCTGATAAAAAAGAAGTATCTTCCAAAAAAACAAAGCTTGACAAAACAAAACCACAAAATGAATGACCCAAATAGAGGCAAAAACAAGTAGAACTTGATGTATTAACCTAGCCAGTAGTTTATAAGGTGCATATAAGCAGATAACTAAATGTCAACTGTTCTATAGAGTGAAAATTGATAAAGTAGATGGAAGAACCTCCTTTACCAATCCTCCTTTACTGGGTTGGATTGGGGTATGTGGGATACAAGATGCCCAAAAATGGTAGTGTAAAAGTGGGTAGATGTGGAAAAGAAAAAAAAGAATATAAAAGTAAAATAAAGCAATTAATTTTGTAGATTATGTTAGTAATAGTATGAAAAAATAGATTAAGTAAACATATTGTGATGGTGCTATCCATAAGAAAGCATGCCTAGATGACAAGTCACTTGAGTATTTTCACTATTCTAACCTATGCAAATAAGCTGAAAGTGTGTATTTTTTTTAACACACTAATACAAACAGCTTTAGCATTATCAGATCAAATGCTAATAGCTGGGAAAAAATTCCAAGCCAAATATTTTTAGCAGCCAAGATTTAAAATTTGAGATTTGGGTTATGTTTATATATTGCTGAATGGAGAACCTTAGTATGAACTGCTGCACCAAGTTTCAGCTTTACTGTATAAGTGGTTGGTCCTGTATAATTTATTCTTTAGTAAGACTCCTGGCACTGTGTGACAAAGTAAATATATACTGATTTTTCTTGAAAACATTTTCAAAAAACATCAAACATATTTCCAAACATATTGCAGGAGGAAATATATTTTACAGAATAGAAAATAAATATGCATGTTTATTTTATTTACAAACTTATTTCTTACTAGACTAGAAAATACCCTGGAATGTTACAACCTAAGAGGGGGTCAGGGAGGGACCACTGAAGTGAGTGGAGTGACTTGGTATCATCATTATCACCATCACCAGAATATGTATTCTCAAAAAACTCATAACTTAATCAGTTTTGCTTGAATTCATATGATTTTATAGAGATATGAACATTTCATCTGTTTTTATATTACAAAAAACAGGTAAAATATTTATTCCTTCATCAGTTCTGCTCAGATTCACATAAAACTGGTACCATTGGATTCAGAATTTCATATCCTTTCAAAGGACACTGTGATTACATAATCACAGCATCGTGCCAAATCAAAAAAAAAAAATGCAGTGGAAATTGCTTTTTCATATAATTTATGTAATGAAAATAATACCGTTGGATTCTCCTTATTTTTACAAATCTAACAGTATATAATATGTTATGAAAAAAAATGTTTGAAAATTTGACATTTATCTTTTTTCCAAATCATGTGCCAGCCACAATACCAACTCTTTTGCTTTTTACATATTTGGATTCTCCTCATTTTTCTAAATTTTATAGTATATTATACATGGTGGTAGGTTGCTTTATTACCATTGTAAGCAGCCTGTTTTTGTATTTAGATAGCTTTTCCATGGTTATGGTGATGAATCAATCAATCAATAAAAAATTTGACTAAGTCCTGGATTGATAAAGAATGAGCCTTTGATAAATCAAAGGACTCATAACTTATATGTAGGTTTCTCAGCCTATAATACACTTAATAGAATGTAGTATATATCAAAAAATTCAGAAAGATTAGTAGATTCTGTAAAAAATAGAAAGGCTTGGCATTCTTATTCACCTGTGATCTTCGGAAATATTGAAATTCATTTTTTCAAATTTATTATTTTATGATGTATTATATACCATTAGATTTGTAAAAATGAGGAGAATACAATGGTACTATTTTTATTATGTAAATCACATGGGAAGATAATCTCCGCAGGTAAATACCATATTTTTTATTTTTCACTAGGATAATAATGCTGCAGTTATATAATCACAGTGTCTTTTTAAAGGATATAAAATTCTAAATATAATAGTATTGGAATCTGAGCAGAACTCATGGAGAAATAAATATTTTACCTGTTTTTTAAATATAAATATAGATAAAATATTCATATTTTCATGGATTTTGCTCAGAAAAATATGATCTTAGTACTGTTAGATTTAGAATTTTATTTCCTGTGTTTTACTTTACACATGAGAATATTCTCACACAATTCATATAGAAGGTTAATAAAAAAGACTTGTAAAGCAATTTGGTTATCTGTTACTACTATGACTTCTATACCGTTGAGGTCCTGGCCTAGATTCTGTAGTATTTTAGTCCAAGAATTTGGCTGATGCACTCACTTTTGAATATTGTATGCTTTATGCTTTTCCCTAGTTGGTGCCAAACAATCTTTGCAGGATATATTCCCTGTATCAGAACAACTGCAGTGACTACTTCTCCTTTGTGGCTTGATCCATCTGTTTCCCCAGTTGATTACCCCCTGGAAAATTGGGTGCATTTTCAGCATCACTTATATATTCATCAGTACTATCATATTCAACACTGCTGCTATATTTGGCAGTGCTATTGTATTCAGCATTACTGGCATATTCGGTAGTGCTGTTATCAGCATCACTATTGTCATCCTTTGGCTCAGAGATGCTGTGCATGATCTCAAGGATTGATGCATGATCAACAACCTCTTTTCATGTGAAAGTCTCAGGATTCAGCAGATTTTGCCAAAGTCCTTGTTGAATTGACATTCAGAAGCTATGCCATAATTTTATAATTTTCTCACATTCATCCATGGCACCAATCATATTATAGAGCTCTTTGAGTTTGTGCACATTAGCTGACACTTTTTTGTCATTTTGGAAACTTTTTTTAAGTTTCAATTGTTGCTTCATGCGATAATTCACTGGAAAGCAATAATGATACAATTCCTCAAAGAATTCTTGAAGAGTTCAATCGGCAAAGTTTATGGACACCTTTTGTGTATAAAAATTGTAAGCTATGCCATCTAAATAGTACGACAATACAAAGACTCATATATTACAAGGGATCCATCCATTAATGATATAGATTGTCCCTTCCATAACAAATCGGTTGTATGCTTGAGCATCTCTTTCAGGGCTATTGGTTTCAATCCCGATTTTTAATGACATTTAGACTTAGATTTTTTATCTCCTTTGGAACAAGAATGCTGCTGTCACGACTTGTGATTATAGGTGTCTTCATTTGAATTATTATCCCCAGGCTCAAAGTCCCTTTCAGACTCAGTTGAGTCAGAGCTAGAGCTTGAACTGCTAGAGCTAGAGGGATCATCATTGGACCAGTGCTTACCAGTCCCTAAACACTTAATATTATTTAAGGTTTGTCCAAGGTAACTATCAAGTGGTATTTGACTAATTGGACAAAAGTCCATATTCTGAGTCTTTGGGGAAACCTGATTCGTGCCTTCCTGAGTGGTTCTTGGCTCATGGACTGCAATCTTTTTGATTTGTGCTGCAGCAATATTTCCTGCTTTTGCAGCTTTCTTTCTTAGGAAATCTTATTTCAATAAATTCAAAGCAGCTTGTTGTGCCTTCAGATCAAGATCTTCCTTGTCAAGATCTTTGCTTTTCCAATTAAAAGGGCCTAGATCTATTGCATGTGGATCAGTATACTGGTTGGAATGTTTATTCACTCTCAGATTTTTGATTTCAAGCTCATGGTAAACCCTAATCACATTTGGATTATCACTTGTCCAACGATTTAGATTCTGATCTGAAGTTTGATCTTTTTGATCATCACTCCTTTCAATAGCAGAGACTCTCCTCCCTCACTTGGATTGTCTAATGATTCATGGCCACCCCAAAGCCTGGGGACCTTACAGCCAGCAGCTGCATCACTAAATAGATAATGAGCATCAGGATTAGGATCATTTTGATCCAGAATTTTCTGATCTAAGGTGTTTACAGCAACTAAGGCAATCTTTGTCTGCACCTTGCCAGTTTGGGCATAAATCATGCAATTAGTCAAAGATAACATATGTATTTAAAAAAATGAGTCTAGAATTTCAAAGGGTAAAATTATTAGTAGTTGCAACTTGTAGAAAATCTTGAAAATTCAGAAAAAACTTTGGAAACTAGTGAAACTTATCAGATTAAACAGAGAAATGGAACATGAGGGAATTGCTGCTGATAGGGATTAGGGACCAGCACGAATCAGCCTGAACTACAGTTCAACCAGCTTTTTGATTGCCGGTTGATCCAACCATACAGATTGCAGTTGAACTGTGGATGAACCGCGGTTTATCCATAGATTTGAGCTATGTATAGATTATTTTGTAACTCCAACTAATTGCAAAATGGATTGCTTATCTTGCTATCTCTCTGTCTCCCCCTATCTTTGCACACTATGCTTTAAGCTCCTGGTGCAAAAGGAGGCTTTAAACAGCCAAAGAAACAACCTCAGGCTATGAATCCAGAGTCTGTAGCCCCTGCTCACACCTCTAGATCAACCACAGCTCAAGTACAAGCTAAGCAACCTGTCTCTGCCCCTGCCCCTGCCCCAGCTCCAGCTCCTCGTATTTTCCCTATGCAAAAACAGCCACAGGCATCACTGGATCTTCATTCTCAATCCTCTGCAGAAGTCTTTGATGAGATCTCATCTGGTAGTGACTCAGACTTGGATGATCAACCAACTACTCCAACTAGTGTCCCTATTAACTGTCCTTGGGTGCCTGTTCTTGTGTTGCCTATCAAGGCTTGGCAGAAAAGAACAGCAGATAATATCAAGAGGATGTCAGATGATGAGGTGTGGCATATATCAGACCAAGAAATCATTGGTATGTTTATAATTTATAAATTGTTGCTTAATTTTTAATAAATATGACCCTCTAAAAAGATGCAGCCTTTATAAATCATTTTTCACAGGTTTATAACCATTATGACACTATGCTTCAACACTGTGTTGATGAAACTTTGGGAAACCAGTCTTTATCATTTGTTTTCATTTGTAAAACTCATTCTGAACTTCATTCTGGAGGCTTTATTATATGAGCTTGAAAGAAAGATGGAACTGATGGCACTAGTAATCTTCAGAAGGATGCAGATGCCTGCTTGCAAAAGCAAGGTATCAAGCTCCAAAAGAATACTTCTGCTGATACAATTCCATATTCTGAGAATGGTCATCATGTTCTTATCACAATACAATGTGCAAAGCAATCACGATCTACCAACTCAGTCCTTGATGTCTTGGGCTTGTAGTTGTCTGGCATGACAAAAAGATTATCTACCGAACAGTTTTTGAATTCATCTGGTATCACTTCAGTGACCCCCTTTGACCTTGCCACTAGCAAGGAATAACTCCGGAGTTATTCCTTGCTAGCTACAAGCCTAAAATCTTTTTGTATATTGTTATATACTATGAAAGCTTTTCTTTTCTTCCAAATCTTATTATATCAAAATGTTTTCTATATGTTTTATTAAACTATTTTTGTAAATGCATTTGTTTTATTTGTATTTCATAAATGATTTAGATGTATCAAAATGTTTTATATGTGTCACAGAGTATTAGGGGTTTTAAGAGTGATACAGCTCTCCTGGGGCTATAAATCCAGCTATATAGCCTATTTCAAGCTGCACATACTTGTAATTACCTTCTCTTTCTCTCAAGCCCAAGAACAGACAAATCCCTGATCTAATATTCTTGCCATATTTTTTTCATTGGAATATATTCCTTTGCATGACCAGCTACACAGCTTAACTCAAGCTGCACATACTTGTAGTTATCTTCTCTTTCTCTCAAGCTCAAAAACAGACAAATCTCTGATCTAATATTCTTGCCATATTTTTTTTATTGGAATATATTCCTTTGCATGACCAGCTACACAGCTTATCTCAAGCTACACATACTTGTAGTTATCTTCTCTTTCTCTCAAGCTCAAGAACAGACAAATCCCTGATCTAATATTCTTGCCATATTTTTTTCATTGGAATATATTCCTTTGCATGACCAGCTACACAGCTTATCTCAAGCTGCACATACTTGTAGTTACCTCCTCTTTCTCTCAAGCCCAAGAACAGACAAACAGACAAATCCCTGATCTAATATTCTTGCCACTATTTTTCATTAGAATATATTCCTTTGCATGATCCAGCTACACAGCTTAACTCAAGTTGCACATA
>Ga0307513_10006089_pt1 | contig 15829 bp, 12 predicted proteins | sample 15_EM_MG_FD_202174 | JGI IMG/M metagenome (GOLD analysis project Ga0307513, IMG submission 202174) | Populus trichocarpa ectomycorrhiza microbial communities from riparian zone in the Pacific Northwest, United States - 15_EM | ecosystem: Host-associated > Plants > Roots > Unclassified | place... | reverse complement strand
GCCGAGCGACATCGCCGGCAGCATGTCGTCCTTCACCACGCGCGCGATCGACGACGGCGGCACCTTGCCCGCCAGCGCCGCGTACAGCACCGCGCAAAGCGCGTAGACATCGGTCCACGGCCCCTGGCGCATCGAGACCTCGCCGTCGTATTGCTCGACCGGCGAATAGCCGGGCTTCAGGATCGCCGTCAGGTTCTGCGTCGCGTCGCTGATCACGCGCCGCGCGGCGCCGAAGTCGAGCAGCAGCGGCCGCGGCTTCTGTTCGAGAAAGGTGCCGCCGTGCTTGTCGTAGAGCAGCAGCACGTTGTCGGGCGCCACGTCGCGGTGGTAGCACTTCTCGTGGTGCAGCGTGTCGAGCGCATCGACCAGTTCCCGGGCCAGCTCGCGCAGCCAGGCTTCGCTCGGCGGCGTGCCCAGCGTGGCCAGCCACTTCTTCAAGGTCATGCCCTGGTAATACGGCATCACCATGTAGGCGGTGCCGTTGTCGGCCCAGAAGCGGTAGACCTTGACCAGCGCCGGATGGTCGAACGAGGCCAGCAGCCGGGCTTCGTTGATGAAGCTGTGCAGGCCGAGGTCGAAGTGCTCGCGGTGGTTCGGCGAGCGCGCCTGCACCTCGCCGTTGCGCCCGCGCGTGGCCAGCGCCGCCGGGATGTATTCCTTGATCGCGACCTGCCGGTCCAGGCGGGTGTCGCGAACGCGGTAGACGATGCTGAAGCCGCCGACGCCGATCAGGCCTTCGACGACGAATTCCTGCAGCCGCCAGCCCACCGGCAGCTCGCTGCCGACGTCGCGGCGCGGCATCAGCACCGTCTTCTGATGGTCGGGTGGGCTGTTCATTCCCGAGTGTGCCGCGCCGCGGCGGTGAATCAGGCCGCGAGCAGCCCTTCGAACAGGGGATCGTGCCGCGTGCGCGGCCGGTAGGCCGAAACCCGCCGGGCGATCTCGGCGATGTGCTCCGGCGTCGTGCCGCAGCAGCCGCCGGCGACGTTGAGGAAGCCGCTCTTCGCGAACTCTTCCATCAGCGCGCCGGTGACCGCCGGCGTCTCGTCGAAGCCGGTCTCGCTCATCGGGTTCGGCAAGCCGGCGTTCGGGTAGCAGCTGATGAAGGTGTCGCCGGCCACCTTGGCCAGCTCTTCGATGTACGGCCGCATCAGTGCCGCGCCCAATGCGCAGTTCAGCCCGACCGCCAGCGGCCGCGCGTGGCGAACCGAGTGCCAGAAGGCGGCCACCGTCTGCCCCGACAAGATGCGCCCGGACGCGTCGGTGACGGTGCCGGAAACGATCACCGGCAGCCTTTCGCCGGTGTCGTCCATCAGCTCGTCGAGGGCGAAGATCGCGGCCTTGGCGTTCAGCGTGTCGAAGATCGTCTCGACCAGGAACAGATCGCAGCCGCCTTCGAGCAGCCCTTCGGCCTGTTCGCGGTAGGCGTCGCGAAGCTGGTCGAAGCTGACGTTGCGCGCGCCGGGGTCGTTGACGTCCGGGCTGATGCTGGCGGTGCGTGGCGTCGGCCCCAGAGCGCCGGCGACGAAGCGCGGCTTGTCGGGCGTGCTCGCCGCATCGGCCGCGGCACGCGCGATCGTCGCCGCCGCGACGTTCAGTTCGCGCGCGATGTGGGCCAGCCGGTAGTCTTCCTGCGCGATCGAGGTCGCGCCGAAGGTGTTGGTCTCGATGATGTCGGCGCCGGCCGCCAGGTAGCCGTCGTGGATCTCGCGGATGACGTCGGGCCGGGTCAACTGCAGCAGGTCGTTGTTGCCCTTCAGGTCCTTGCCGTGGTCGCGGAAGCGCTCGCCGCGGAAGTCGGCTTCGGTGAGCTTGTAGCGCTGGATCATCGTGCCCATCGCGCCGTCGATGATCGCGATGCGCTTCAGCAGCACGGCGGGCAAAGCCTGGCCACGGGTGAAGACGCCGGTGTGGGAGTTCGGGCTAGCGTTCATCGCCGAATTGTAGGGAGAGTCCGGCGAAAGCGGCCGCTCGACCCGAAGGCACGCGTTTGGTGCACGTCTGCTGCATGACGCCCCGAATCGGTTGGCACGCTTCCTGCGCTGGCACCGGCTCGACGTTTCATCACCGAGCCCCAGAGACATCCATGACCCCATCCAAACGATCGTTCGTCCGCACGGCCGCGCTGCTGGCGCTGGCCTCGCTGGCCGGCGCGGCGCAGGCGCAAGCGGCGCTGGACGAGATCCTGAAAAGCAAGCTGATCAAGATCGCCATCCCGACCGACTACCCGCCGTACGGCTTCGTCGGCACCGACCTGCAGCCGCAGGGGCTGGACATCGACACCGCGCTGCTGATCGCGGCCAAGCTGGGCGTCAAGGCCGAGCTGGTGCCGGTGACCAGCGCCAACCGCATCCCGTACCTGCAGACGAAGAAGGCGCACCTGGTCGTCTCCACGCTCGGCAAGAACCCGGAACGCGAAAAGGTCATCGACTTCAGCTCGTCGTACTCGCCGTTCTTCCAGGCCGTGTTCGCGCCGAAGAGCCTGGCAATCAAGACCTACGCCGATCTCGCCGGCAAGAGCATCGCCGTCACCCGCGGCGCGATGGAAGACCAGGAGCTGGCCAAGGTGGCGCCAGCCGGCCTGGACGTGAAACGCTTCGAGGACAACAACGCGACCGTCGCCGCCTTCGCCGCCGGCCAGACCCAGCTGATCGCCACCGGCGCCGCGGTGGCCGGCACGCTGATGCAGAAGAACCCGCAGCTCGGCACCGAATACAAGCTGCTGCTGAAGGACAGCCCGAACTTCATCGGTGTCGCCAAGGGTGAAGACCCGCTGCGGCTGAAGGTCAACGAGATCATCGCGGCCGCGAAGAAGAGCGGCGAGATCGACAAGATCGCGCAGAAGTGGCTCGGCCGCCCGGCCGGCAACCTGCCCGACTAAAGGCACCGGCCGTGCAGTTCGACTTCGGCGCGGTGCTCGCCGAATGGCCGTTGCTGGTCAAGGGCGTGGCGTGGACCTTGGGCCTGACCGCCATCGCCACCTTGATCGGCATGGTCGTCGGCGTGGCCTGCGCCTGGGCGCGCTCCAGCGGCCCGGGCTGGCTGAAGTGGCTGGTCGGCACCTACGTCGAGCTGGTCCGCAACACGCCGTTCATCGTCCAGCTCTTCTTCATCTTCTTCGGGCTGCCGGCGGCGGGCATCCGGCTGTCGCCCGAGGTCGCGTCGATCATCGCGATGGTCATCAACCTGGGCGCCTACGCGACCGAGATCATCCGCGCCGGGCTCGACGCCACGCCGCGCGGCCAGATCGAAGCGGCGCTGAGCCTGGCGATGAACCGCTGGCAGATCTTCACCCGCGTGGTGCTGCCGCCGGCGCTGCGCAAGGTATGGCCTTCGATGGTCAGCCAGATCATCATCGTGATGCTCGGCTCGGCGGTCTGCGGGCAGATCTCGACGCAGGAACTCAGCTACGCGGCCAACCTGATCCAGAGCCGCAACTTCCGCGCCTTCGAGGCTTTCATCATCGGCACGCTGGTCTACCTGTCGCTGTCGATCGCATTGCGCCACCTGCTCAACTGGGCCGGGCCGCGCTACTTCTTCGGCCGTTAGAACAAGCAAAAAGACGATGGTCGAGTTCTCGCTCTGGGACATCCTGCGCAACCTGCTGCTGGCGGCGCGCTGGACGATCGTGCTGTCGTTGATCGCCTTCGTCGGCGGCGGGCTGGTCGGTGCGGCCCTGCTGGTCGCGCGGCTGGCGCGCTGGCCTGGAGCCGAGCGCGGTGTCGGGCTTTATGTGCAGGTCTTCCAGGGCACGCCGCTGCTGATGCAGCTCTTCCTGGCCTACTTCGGCATCGCTCTCTTCGGCATCGAGACCTCGGCCTGGGTGGCGGCCGCGCTGGCGCTGACCTTGTACACCAGCGCCTTCCTCACCGAGATCTGGCGCGGCTGCGTGGCCTCGATCCCGAAGGGCCAATGGGAAGCCGCGCAAAGCCTGGCGCTGAACTTCGGCGAACAGCTCCGCTGGGTGGTGCTGCCGCAGGCGCTGCGGATCGCCGTGCCGCCGACGGTGGGCTTCCTGGTCCAGGTGGTCAAGGGCACGGCGCTGGCGTCGGTGATCGGCTTCATCGAGCTCACCAAGGCCGGCAGCATGATCTCCAACGCGACCTTCAAACCCTTCGTCGTCTTCACCTGCGTCGGCGCGATGTACTTCGTGCTGTGCTTTCCGATCAGCGCGTATGCCAAGTCCCTGGAAAGGAAACTGAATGTCGGCCACCGCTGAAGCGCCTGTCGCTGCTGCCACACCAGCCGGGTCCGCTGCTCCGATCATTCGCATCGCCGGGCTGCGCAAGTCCTACGGTAGCCACGAGGTGCTGAAAGGCATCGACCTCGAGGTCAAGCGCGGCGAGGTCATCGCGATCATCGGCAAGAGCGGCTCGGGCAAGAGCACGCTGCTGCGCTGCATCAACGGCCTCGAAGTCTTCCAGCACGGGCAGTTGACCGTCGACGGCCAGCCGCTGCTGCACGACAACGCGGCCGCGATGCGTGCGTTGCGCCAGCACGTCGGCATGATCTTCCAGAGCTTCAACCTCTTCCCGCACCTGAGTGTCGGCCGCAACGTGATGCTCGCGCCGACGCTGGTGAAGAAGACCGCCGGCCCGCAGGCCACTGAGCGCGCGCGCAAGCTGCTGCAGCGCGTGGGGCTGGCCGAGAAGTTCGATGCGATGCCCGAGCAGCTCTCGGGCGGCCAGCAGCAGCGGGTGGCGATCGCCCGCGCGCTGGCGATGGAGCCGGCGGTGCTGCTGTGCGACGAGATCACCAGCGCCCTCGACCCCGAACTGGTCGGCGAGGTGCTGCGGGTCGTCGAGAGCCTGGCCGTGGAAGGCATGACCCTGCTGATGGTGACGCACGAGATGAGCTTCGCGCGCAAGGTCAGCGACCGCGTGATCTTCATGCACCAGGGCCTGGTCCACGAGATGGGTCCGCCGGCGGCGCTGTTCGGCAGCCCGCAGACGGCGGAGCTGCAGCAGTTCCTGTCGTCGCTGCACGACTGAAGAAGCGTCAGCCGTCGAGCGAGCGCCCGCGGCGCACCCGCTGGCGCTTGCGCGGCGGCAGTGCGTTCGGGTCGAGCACGTGGCGGCGCATGCGCAGGTCGAGCATCAGCACCAGCAGCAGCATCGGCACGGCGATGCCGGCCAGCAGGCAGAGTGCCGTCGCCGGCACCTCGCGCCGGTAGATCGATGAAAGCTGGGACGACATCACCGCCGCCGCCAGCACCAGCTCCTGCCCGACGATGATCGAAAAGCCGACCATGCCGGCGGCGACGATGCGCCATGACCGGCGCCAGCGGCCGGCATAGCCGGCGGCGAGAAAGGCGATCCACAGGCCGCCGACGCAGCCGCTGGCGACCAGCGGCCCGGCCAGGCCGATCGTCTCGTACTGCCAGCTGATACCCGGCAGCAACCCGGCCGCAAGCACCAGCACCCAGTCGGTGGCTACGGCGCCGGCGCCCACCAGCACGCCGGCGGCGACGACCACCAGCGGCCGCCGCCAGCGCGCCAGCATCGCCATCGCCAGCGCCGCCGGCAGCACCGCGCACAACCAGCCTGCCGCCAGGCCCAGCGCGCGGTAGCCCAGCGGGTACGGCAAGGCATCGCTGGACACGCCCAGCAGCATCGCCGACCAGATGCCGGTGCCGAGCACCAGCGCCGCCGCGGCCAGGCACAGCACGCGGGCGCGCCGCCGCGGCTCGCGCAAGGCTTGCCGCGTGTAGCCGATCGCAACCTGCGCCGAGAACACGGCGACGACGACCGCCATCAACCACAGCAGCGATGAGGCACTGGCCAGCGGGTCCGCGGCGCGTTCGTTCATCGCGGGCGGTTCGTGCCGACCGGCCCGATGAAGCCGACCCCGCGCCGCTGGCGGACTTCGGGCTTCACGCGATGCTCGCTTTCCAGTTGGGCGAGGAACTCGTCGGGTTCGAGCGCCGTGCCGAGGATCTCGACCTGCCGCTGCACCGCCGCGAAGTCGCCCGGCACGAGTTGGTCGAGCGCGACAAGCCGCTGGCGCTGTTCGTCGTTCAGCGCCGCCGCGTCGCCGGCCAGCGCTTCGGCGACGAACATGCGCTCGCGCTGTTCGCGCAGCAGCGGGTGGAAACGGATCTTGAAGGTGAAGCGGCGCAGCGCCGCCTCGTCGAGGTCGTCGAACAGGTTGGTGGTGCAGATGAAGACGCCGGCAAAACGCTCCATGCCCTGCAGCATCTCGTTGACCTCGGTCACCTCGTAGTGGCGCTCGGCCAGACGCCGGCTGCGCAGGAAGCTGTCGGCCTCGTCGAGCAGCAGCACCGCGCTCTCGGTCTGCGCGTCTTCGAACATGCGGGCCATGTTCTGCTCGGTTTCACCGACGTACTTGCTGGCGATGTCGCTGGTCTGGCGGATCATCAGCGGCCGCTGCAGCGCGCTCGCGATGTGCTCGGCCAGCGCCGTCTTGCCCGTGCCCGGCAAGCCGTGGAAACACAAGGTGCCGTGGCTGCGGCGCTTCAGCGCGTCGATGATGCGCGGCACCTCGAAGCGGCTCTCGACGTTCAGCAGCGTGAGGTCGTAGCCGGTCGCCACCGGCCGCGCGCCGCGCTCGCCGCCGGCGCTGCCCAGCGCCCGGTCGGCATTCGCGAGCTGGCGCTGGATCAAGGCTTCATAAGCCTCGCGGCTCGCGTCGTCGTTGGCCGCGCCTTCGGCATGGGCGAGCTTGGCGAAACGCACCGCCGTGCGGATCTGCGCCGGCGTCAGCGCCCGCCGCTCGGCCAGCTTGGCGGCGAACCCTTCGCTGACCGGTGCGCCGGCCAATGCCCGCTGGACCAGCCCTTCGCGCGCGCCCGGCGGTGGCGACAGCAGCCGCAGGTGGTACTGGAAGCGGCGGCGGAACGCCGGGTCGATCTGCTCGATGCGGTTGGTGACCCAGATCACCGGCACCGGGTTGGTCTCGAGGATCTGGTTGACCCAGGCCTTGCCGCTGACGCTGCCCGACGGCATCGCGTCGCTGCTGTCCAGCCGCGCGATCAATTGCGCGGCTTCGGTGGAAATCGGCGGGAAGACGTCCTCGACCTCGTCGAACAGCAATGCGACACCGGGGCTGCCTTTGAGGAACACCTGGCTGATCTGCAGGCTGCGGTAGCGGTCGCGGCCGGACAGGCTGTTGCCGTCGCGGTCGGCGTATTCCACTTCGTACAGCTCCAGGCCGGCAGCGCGCGCGCAGACCTTGGCGAGCTCGGTCTTGCCGGTGCCCGGCGGGCCGTAGAGCAGCACGTTGACGCCGCATGCCTTGCGCTCGTCGGCGTTCTTCAGCAGGGCGGTCAGCACCTGCGCGTCGTCGACGACGAAGGCGAAGTCACTGACGGTCAGCTCGCTCTTGCTGGCCGGGCGCGTGAAGACCGCCATCAGGTCGTTCGGGCCGCGGTACTCGCGCATCAGCACCGGCGGCAGCTGTTCGCTGACTTTCATCAGGTCGGCGAGGTCGGTGATGTTCTGCTCGGAGATCAGGTTCTCGACCATCCCGATGCGTTCCAGCCGCGAGCCGGCACGCAAGGCTTCGGCGACATCGCTGGCGTCGACGCCGGCCACCGCTGCGATCGCCGCATACGCTTCCTGCGCGTTGCTGACCTTGAACTCGACCAGCAGGCCGCGCAGGTCGCGCTGGTAGCGGGCCAGCGTGCCGTACAGCAACAGCGCCCGCTCGGCCGGGTTCAGCTGCAGCAGCCCGGCCAGTGCGTCGATGTTCTTCTGCACCAAGGTGCTCTGTTTTTTCAGCCGCCGCTCCAGCCATTCGCAGGTGGCGCCGAGAACGGCCAGCAGGTCCTTCGGCGCGTCCTTGATGTATTCGTCGATGTAGAAGAACAGCGTGCCTTCTTCGTACGGGCCGCGCCAGGGGCCGTGGCGCTGGATGAAGGCTTCGTCGCTCAGGGCTTCGTGGCCGCGCCAGTGGCTGTTGCCGCGGCAGCGCTGGTTGAGGAAGGCGCGCAGGCGGGCGAGCACCGGCAGCGGCCAAACGAGGTGGCGGCCGGACAGCGACAGCAGGCTGTTCCAGTCGCGCCGCAGGTTGAAGCGGCCGGGCTGGCGCAAGGTGAGGGTCAGCACGAAGTGCGAGCAGAGTGAGTCGAGCACCGGCGCGTCCGCCAAGCCTGGCGACAACACCCAGCGCCCCTCGCCCTGCCCCTTCGGCATCGCGCATCCTTATGAAGACCGATGCGCACGATCTTGGCGCAGCCGGGGCACGGAGACAAGCCCTCCGGCCGCGGCGGGCTTACAACACTAATGCAGGACCAGCGATTGCTGCGCCATCTGCGTATAGCCTTCGATGTAGTCGTCGAAGGCGTCGACCGTCGGGTCGCTGTCGGCCAGCGCCTGCACACCCAGCTTGAAGCGTTCGGCCAATGCCCCTTCGATGAAAATTTCCTTGCGCGCGAACTTGTCGACGATCTCGTAGCCGCCGCGGGTCAATACACCTGCGTCGGCGGGCACGTCGAACTGCAAGACAGCGTAACTGTCCGAGTTGTACAGCATTTGCATCGGTTCACCTCTGTTCTTGCAGGTGGGCTTGCCCGGCCGGATTTCAAGCCCGCGGCTCAGAGGGGTGTCTGCTCGCGGAGGACGAATTCGGTCGTATCGCTCGTTGGCGGCGAGCCCAGGCGCAGGCGCACCGGCAGATGGCCGCGCGCCGGGTCGAGCCAGATGTCGACCCGGGTGTCGTAGGGCCGGCGCGGCTCGCGCCGCAGATGCAGCGCGGCATCGACCCGGCCGGCGGGCACATCGACGGCCTCGACCGCTTCGACCTCGAAGACCCAGACATCGCCGTCGCCGCGGGTGCCGGTGACGAAGATCGCGATCTTCGCGCCGGGTGCGAAGCGCGCCGGATCGGCTTCGACGATCGCCGGCAGTTGCAGCATCCAGCTCAGCCGGTCCTGCGCACCGGGCAGCAGCGGGTATTCGACCTGCGGGCCGGAGAAGGTGATGCGCCCGCTGTCGCGGCGGAAGTTCGCCGCGCGCACGTCGCGGCCACGGCGGCGGTCGACGAAGCGCTCGGGCGCGATGCCGGCCGCGTCGAAACCGCCGTGGCTGGCAGAGCCGATCGACGTCGACGAGAGCGCACTGTCGATCGTCAGCTCGTAGCGTTCCGCTGCCGGCCGCCAGGCGAGTTCGGCGCTGCCGCCGAGCGTGCCGCGACGAAGGTCGTAGCGCAGCCGCGTGGCCGGCGGCAGGCGGGTCGGGTAGACCGGGACGGGGGTGCCGCCGGCGTCCGGCGCCGGAGGGGCTTCGGCGAGCGCCGGGGTCGATGCCGGCTCGGGACCGATGGGCTCGGCTTGGCCGGCCGCGCGGGCGGCGGCGGCGGCCGGCGGCGCGGCCTTCTGCACGTCTGGCGCCGGTGTCGGACCTGGTGCCGGCCGCGGTGCCGGTCTCGGTGCCGGCGTCGCGGCCGGCGGCGGCACCGGCATTTCGATCGTCCGCAGCTGCACCGGCCGCCTCACGGCGCCGCGCCAGCCGTCGCCGACGCCGATCGGCAGCAGCCCGAGCAGCAGCGCGTGGATCAGCACCACCAGCATTGCCAGTCCGAGCACGAAGCGCCAGCGCGAGGGTCGGACGGGGCGGCAGGGCAACGTGGGCACCGCACAATACTGCCACCAAGCTGCTACACCATCCCGATGAAACTCGCCACCTTGAAGGACGGCTCGCGCGACGGCCAGCTCGTCGTCGTCTCGCGCGACCTTGCCCAGGCCCACTTCGCGACCGGCATCGCGACCCGCATGCAGCAGTTGCTCGACGACTGGAACTTCATCAGCCCGCAGCTCGAAGACCTCTACGCCACGCTGAACGGCGGCAGGGCGCGCCACGCCTTCGTGTTCGACCCGCGCCAGTGCATGGCCCCGCTGCCGCGCGCCTACCAGTGGGCCGACGGCTCGGCCTTCATCAACCATGTCGAACTGGTGCGGCGGGCGCGCAACGCCGAGGTGCCGGCCAGCTTCTACAGCGACCCGCTGATGTACCAGGGCGGCAGCGACGACTTCCTCGGCCCCTGCGACGACGCGGTCTTCGCCGACGCCGCCTGGGGCATCGACTTCGAAGCCGAGGTCGCCGTGGTCACCGGCGACGTGGCAACCGGCACCTCGCCCGACGCCGCGCTGGAGGCGGTCCGCCTCGTGCTGCTGGCCAACGACTGGACCTTGCGCAACCTGGTGCCGGCCGAGCTCGGCAAAGGCTTCGGCTTCCTGCAAAGCAAACCGGCCACCGCCTTCAGCCCGGTGGCCGCGACAACCGACGAGCTCGGCCCGGCCTGGCAGGGCGGGCGCCTGCACGGGGTTCTGGAAAGCGCGTGGAACGGCCGCAGCGTCGGCCGCTGCGAGGCCGGGCCGGAGATGACCTTCCACTTCGGCCAGCTCATCGCGCACGTGGCGAAGACCCGCCAGCTGCGCGCCGGCTCGATCGTCGGCTCGGGCACGGTCAGCAACAAGGACTGGTCGCACGGCTACAGCTGCATCGCCGAGAAGCGCGCGATCGAGACCATCGAAGGCGGCGCGCCGCAGACCGATTTCATGCAGTTCGGCGACTCGATCCGGATCGAGATGAAAGGCGCGAACGGGCAGAGCCTGTTCGGCGCCATCGAGCAGAAGGTGGCCGAGCCGCCTGTGGCCGGGCGGCGCGCAAGCTGACGCTGGCGGGGCGCAGCGCGACGCCGATGCCGGCGAAGGCGACGCCGGCGCCGTCGGCCCCGGGCGCAACGGCGGCGCCGGCCTGGACGACGATCGTTCAGCCGATGCCCGCCCATCCACGACGCCCGACCCTCCGTCGCCGGCAGCCTGCGCTTCATCGCAACGCGCTGGCCGCGGCCGCTCGGGTCGCTACATTGCCACCCACCCGTGGCGCGCCGCCACGCCGCCGGAGCGCCCCTCGATGCTGTCGATCGCCAACCTCAGCCACGTCTACCCGAACGGCGTTCGCGCGCTCGACGACGTGAGCCTGACCATCCCTGCTGGCATGTTCGGCCTGCTCGGGCCGAACGGCGCCGGCAAGTCGTCGCTGATGCGCTGCCTGGCGACCTTGCAGATCCCGAGCAGCGGCCGCATCCGCTTCGACAGCATCGACGTGCTGCAGCAGCCGGCCGCGCTGCGGGCGACGCTCGGCTACCTGCCGCAGGACTTCGGCGTCTACCCGCGCGTTTCGGCGGCCGACATGCTCGACCACCTGGCGGTGCTGAAGGGCATAGCCGGCCGCGGCGAGCGGCGCGAGACGGTCGATGCGCTGCTGCGCCAGGTCAACCTGTGGGACGTTCGCAAGAAGGCGCTGGCCGGCTTTTCCGGCGGCATGCGCCAGCGCTTCGGCATCGCGCAGGCGCTGATCGGCAACCCGCGGCTGATCATCGTCGACGAGCCGACCGCGGGTCTCGACCCCGAAGAGCGCAACCGCTTCAACAACCTGCTGTCGGAGATCGGCGAAAGCATCGTCGTCATCCTGTCGACCCACATCGTCGACGACGTCACCGACCTCTGCCCGCGGATGGCGATCCTGGTCGGCGGGCGGATCGTCGAAAGCGGCACGCCGAGCCTGATGATCGAGGCCTTGCAGGGCCGCATCTGGCAGGCCGAGATCGACAAGCACGACCTCGACGCGGCCCGCGCCCGCCACCAGGTCATCGCGACGCGGCTGCGCGGCGGGCGCACCGCCATCCGCGTGCTCGCCGACGTGGCGCCGGGGATCGGCTTCGTACCGGCCGAAGCCGGGCTCGAAGACGTTTATTTCTCGACCCTGCATCTGCACCGCCAGGCCGTGCCGGCGGCGGCGAAGGCGGCCTGAGATGCTGCCGTCGATCGCCGCCTTCGAATGGCGTTACCAGGTCAAGAGCCCGGTCTTCTGGGTCGGCTGCGTGATGTTCTTCCTGCTGACCTTCGGCTCGGTGACGGTCGACCAGATTCAGCTCGGCAGCCGCGGCAACGTCAACGTCAACTCGCCGTTCGCGATCGTGCAGACGCTCGGCATCATGAGCCTGTTCGCGGTCTTCGTCGTCGTCGCGATGGTCGCCGGCACCGTGATCCGCGACGACGAGACCGGCTTCGCGCCGATCCTGCGCAGCACGCTTCTCACGCGCGGCGCCTACCTCGGCGGCCGCTTCACCGGCTCGGTGGCGGCCGCGCTGCTGGTGCTGGCGTCGGTGCCGCTGGCGATCGCAGTCGGCTCGTTCATGCCTTGGCTGGACGCCGAGAAGGTCGGCCCGTTCAGGCCCGGCCACTACCTGTACGCGCTGTTCGTCTGGGGGCTGCCGACCCTGCTGATCGTCTCGGCGGCGTTCTTCGCCTTGGCCACCGCGACCCGCTCGATGGTGTGGACCTACGTCGGCGCGGTCGCGATGCTGGTGTTGTCGTCGGTCGCGCGGGCCTGGCTGCGCGACCTGCAGCACGACACGATCGCGGCACTGGCGGATCCGTTCGGCCTCTCGGCGCTGAGCATCACCACGAAGTACTGGACCGCGGCCGAGCGCAATACGCAGCTGCCGCCGCTGGCGGGGCTGCTGCTGGCGAACCGGCTGCTGTGGATCACGGTCGCGGCGGCACTGTATGCGCTGGCCTGGCGGACCTTCCGCTTCGAAGTCCGCGGCAGCAAGGCCGCCGCACGCGCGACTGACGCCGAGACCCCGCCGATGCCACGCAGCGGCCCGCTGCCCGCGCCGCGCACCGACGCCGCCACCCGCCGCACGCAGCTCTTCAGCCTGGCCCGCTTCGACATGGCCTTCGTCTTCCGCAGCCCGGCGTTTCTCGTCCTGCTGTTCATCGGCGTCCTCAACGCCGGCTTCTCGGTCTGGCTCGTCGGCGACTTCTACGGCAGCCAGGCGTACCCGGCGACCCGGCTGGTCGTGCAGGCGCTGCAGAGCGCTTTCACGATCATGCCGATCATCATCGCGGTCTACTACGGCGGCGATCTGGTTTGGCGCGACCGCGAACGCCGGCTGCACGAGATCGTCGACGCGACCGCGGCGCCCGACTGGGCGCACCTGCTACCGAAGATCGTGGCCATCGCCTTGGTGCTCGTCGCGACCTCGCTGGTCGCCGTGCTGACCGGCATCGCGATCCAGCTCGCCAAGGGCTACCTGCGCATCGAGCTCGGCGCCTACCTGCTGTGGTTCGTGCTGCCGACCGTGATCGGCGCGCTGCAGCTCGCGGTGCTGTCGGTCTTCGTGCAGGTGCTGGTGCCGCAGAAGTTCATCGGCTGGGGCGTGATGCTGCTGTACATCGTGGCCACGGTCGCGATGAACGGAGCCGGCTTCGAACACAATCTCTACAACTACGGCAACGGGCCGATCGTGCCGCTGTCGGACATGAACGGCATGGCGCGCTTCTGGATCGCGCAGACCTGGTTCCAGGTCTACTGGAGCGCCTTCGCCACCGTGCTGGCGGTGCTGGCCTACGCGCTGTGGCGGCGCGGCACGACGACCGAGCTGAAGCCGCGGCTGGCGGCCTTGCCGCGCCGGCTGCGCGGCGGCGCGCTGGCCACCGGCGTCGCGGCCTTGCTGGTCTTCGCCGGCAGCGGCGCCTTCATCTTCTACAACACGAACGTGCTCAACCGCTACGTGACGACACCCGAGCGCGAGAAGCGGCTCGCCGATGCCGAACGCGAGCTGCTCGGCTTCGAGAAGCTGCCGATGCCGAACATCACGGCGGTGACGCTCGACGTGCAGCTCTACCCGCGCGAAGCGCGCGCGGTGACGACCGGCCGCTACCGGCTGCTCAACCGCACGGCGCAGCCGATCGACCAGCTGCACGTCAACTGGGGCGAACGGGCGCAGATCGACCAGCTCACGCTGGCCGGCGCGGTGCTCGAGAAGGAATACAAACCATACGCCTACCGCATCTACCGCCTGCAGCCCGCATTGCAGCCCGGCGAAGCCCGCGAGATGCGCTTCACGACGACCTTGCAGGAGCGCGGTTTTCCGAACAACGACCCGCTGACCCGGCTGGTCGACAACGGCAGTTTCATCGACAACACCGAGATCACGCCGGTCCTTGGCATCGCGCGCAGCGGGCTGCTGAAAGACCGCGCCAAGCGCCGCAAGTACGGCCTGCCGCCCGACCTGCGGCCGCCGACATTGGAAGACGAATCGGGCCGCGCGTACAACGAGTTCCGGCGCGACAGCGACTGGGTCGATGCCGACATCACCGTCACGACCGACGCCGACCAGACGCCGGTCGCACCCGGCCACATCGTTTCCGACACCACAGCCAACGGCCGCCGCACGGTGCACTTCAAGCCCGACGCGCCGATCGCGCACTTCTTCTCCATCCAGTCGGCGCGCTACGACGTGCAGCGCGACAAGCTCGGCGCGGTCGACCTGGCCGTCTACTACCACCCGGGGCACGAGTACAACGTCGAGCGCATGCTGAAGGCGATGAAGGCTTCGCTGGCGCTGTTCGGCGAGCAGTTCTCGCCGTACCAGTTCCGGCAGGCGCGGATCCTCGAATTCCCGAGCTATGCGCGCTTCGCGCAGTCGTTCGCGAACACGATCCCGTACTCCGAGGACATCGGCTTTCTCACCAAGCCGGCCATTGAGGAGAAGATCGACGTCGTCACCTACATCACAGCGCACGAGATCGGCCACCAGTGGTGGGGCCATCAGCTGGTACCGAGCGAACAGCAGGGCGCGTCGATGCTGGTCGAGAGCTTCGCCCAGTACTCGGCGCTTTTGGTGATGGAGCGAATCTACGGCCGCGAACAGATGCGCCGCTTCCTGAAGTACGAGCTCGACCGCTACCTGCGCCAGCGTGGCGGCGAGGTCGTCGAAGAGCTGCCGCTGGCGCGGGTCGAAGAGCAGCAGTACATCCACTACCAGAAGGGCTCGCTGGCGATGTACTGGCTGAAGGAAGTCGTCGGCGAAGCGGCGGTCAACCGGGCGCTGGCCAAGCTGCTGCAGCAGTTCGCCTTCAAGGGCGCGCCGTACCCGAATACGCTCGACTTCCTGCGCCTGCTGCGCGCCGAGGCCGGGCCTGAGCACGACGCGCTGATCACCGATCTCTTCGAGCGCATCACCTTGCTCGACGTGAAGGCCACCAACGCGAAGAGCAGCAAACGGGCCGACGGCAAGTACGACGTGAGCTTCGAGGTCGATGCGAAGAAACTCTATGCCGACGGCCACGGCAAGGAGACCGAAGCCCCGCTGGACGAGCCCTTCGACATCGGCGTCTTCAGCGCCGAACCGGGCCGCAAGGGTTACAGCGCGGCGGCCATCCTGTACTTCCAGCGCCAGCGGGTGAAGAGCGGCAAGCAGACGATCACCTTGGTCGTCGACAAGGCGCCGCAGTTCGTCGGCGTCGACCCGTACAACAAGCGCATCGACCGCAACTCGGAAGACAACCTCGCGAAAGTCGAAACGCGCTGACGGCGCCGGGCCGATTCGTGGCATCGTCCGCGCATGCTGCGTACCCTTCATCGACTCGCCGGCTGGCTGCTGGTCCTGCTGGTGCCGGCGGCCTGGGCCGCGCCGTGCCCGCCGCCGCTGGCGCAGCCGAGCTTGGCGCAGCTGCAGGCCGCGCAGCTGCATGACCGCGGCCTGCTGTGGCGGATCGAACGCGACGGCCGCAGCTCGTACCTGTACGGCACGCTGCACGTCGGCAAGCCCGAGTGGCAGGCGCCCGGCCCGCGGGTGGCCGAGGCGCTGGCGCGCAGCGACGTGCTCGCACTGGAGATCGACCCCAGCGACCCCGGCGTGCAGAACGAACTGGCGACGACCCCCGGCAAGCCGCCGGCGCTGCCGGCAGCGCTGCAGCGCCGGCTGGCGCGCCAGCTCGCCGCGGCCTGCCTGGCCGAAGGCGCCTTCGGTGCCATGCACCCGGCGCTGCAGGCCGTGATGCTGGGCGTTCTGG
>Ga0307513_10006088_pt1 | contig 15829 bp, 14 predicted proteins | sample 15_EM_MG_FD_202174 | JGI IMG/M metagenome (GOLD analysis project Ga0307513, IMG submission 202174) | Populus trichocarpa ectomycorrhiza microbial communities from riparian zone in the Pacific Northwest, United States - 15_EM | ecosystem: Host-associated > Plants > Roots > Unclassified | place... | reverse complement strand
CGGCCTCGGCGTCGCGCTGGTGCCCGAGCCCAGCCTCGCGCACTACGGCCTCGTGCCGGTCACGCTATCGTCGAAGCTGCGCGCCAGCGCCGCGGCCTTCCCTGTCGACGATCTGTTTCTGGTCACGCACCGCGCGCTGCGCGACGTGCCGCGCGTCCGCGCGGTGTGGGACGCGCTCGTCGCCCGCCTCGGCGCCGAGCGTCGGGCGTAGGCGTCGTCAGCGGCGCGGCGGCGAGAAGCTGATCGAGCTCACGCGGGTCACGCAGTCCGTGAGGTCGAGGCGCGGCGAGGGGCCGGCGCGGCCACGCTCGGGCAGCTGGCGGCCCTCGGGGCCACGCGGGTAGCCTTCGAGCACGATCTCGAGCTCCCAGACGCCGATCCGCGCGCCGGCGATGCGGCCGTCGGGGCCCACCGTCTCGACGTACCAGCTGGTCTGGTGGACGTCGTGCGCGCTCGCGGTCGGCGCGTCGAGGCGCAGCGCGCCGACGACGCTCGCGAGCGCGATCGGTGGCTTGAAGTCGAGGGCAACGCCACGGAGCTCGCAGCCCGCGCTCGCGACGAGCGGCTCGAGCGCCGCGAAGATGGCGCGCGACTGGTCGTCACAGATCAGGCGATCGAGCAGGACCTCGAGGAGGTAGGTGAGCGCCTCGGCCGAGCGCGGCGGAATCGCCCACTCGGGGCGCGCGCGGTACCACGACAGCAACGCGGACGCGTTCTCGGCGCACGCGAGGTAGTAGGTGCCGTACTCGAGGTACTCGCGATCATCCCGGCGGACGGGACGCGGCGAATCGAACCGCGCGGCGAGCGCGCGGGCGACCGTCGCGTGGCCGACGTCGAGGTCGACGTCGAACGAGCGAACGCGCGCCGTGGCGCGGCGCGGATCCCCGCGATACATGTCGGTCACGAGCGTGACGGCGATCCGCTTGACCTCGGCGCGGAGCTGGCCGCGAGGCGGCCAGCCGAGCGACGGACGATAGATCCAGCCGGAGGCTTCGCCGCCGGTCCAGTCGATGTCGAGCGTGCCGAGGAAGTACTCGAGGCGCGACAGCTCGACGGGATCCCACTTGGTGATGCCCTCGAGCCAGTTCATCGCGCCCAAGCATCGCACGCGCGCCTCGCCGCGCTGAAGACCGCGCGACGTCTGTCCATCTCGCACCGTCGTGGCGAGATCCTCGGCAAGCCGACCCTCTCCTTGGTGAACGATTCGCGCATCAGCACGTCGTCCACTTCAGATCGATGCACAGCGTCAGCGCCAGCCGCCTTTTGCACACTTGGCCTCGAACGATGCGCGCTCGCCGGCATCCAGCCACACGCCGTGGTCGAGGCAGAAGTCGAAGGTCACCTCGTGCTCGACTCGGACCGCCATGATGTTCGCGCACGCCGCGCACGCCGCGGGCGGGAACAGGCGCGAGAGCAGCGTCTTGTCCTCGGGCACGAACGCGTCGAGGCGATCGATCTCGAGGATGCCGCGCAGGCTCGCCTTGGGCAGCCACGCGCCGCAACTGCTCGGGCAGACCAGGCAAAAACCCAGCTCGGCGACAAGCGTAGCGCCGCAACGCGGGCACCTCGCCACGATGCCCCCGTAGCCGGGACTTCGATACGGATCGCCAGCACCGGGATCGCCGTCGTCGTTCATCGCTTGCAGTATATACGAGGGACACTTCGTCCCGCGCACATCGTCGACGCCATCGAGGCGGTGTTCGCGGCGGAACCGCCGGAGTGATGAGGACGCGACGAGGATCGTCGACGGACTGCCGACGGCCTCGCCGGGCCGGTCGCAGCTACTGCGAGCGGCGGAGGTACTGCTCGAGGTTCTCGAGCGTGCTGGCCCAGCCCTCCTGGTGGCCCTTGGCGGACTCGGGGGTCGCGAGGCCGGTGTGGATCACGGTCACCTCGGTGCCGCCGGTGCGGTCGGCGAGCTCGACGGTGACGAGGGTCTCGCGGCGATCGCCTTCGTCCCAGGCGTGGGTGAACACCAGGCGCTCGCCGTCGACGATCTCGCGGTAGACGCCGAATACGGTGCTGGTGCCCCGCGGGCCGGTCATGGTCGCGCGGAACTTGCCGCCGACCCGGATGTCTTGCTCGGCGTGCGTCACGGTCATGCCGAGTGGAAAGAACCACTGCTGCATGATCTCGGGTGTGGTCCACGCGGCGAACACCTTCGCGCGCGGGGCCTTGATGAGCTTGGTGACCTTGAGATCGTGTGACGTGGCCATTGGCTTACTCCTTCTCCATGAGGTTCTTCAGGGCTTCGAGACGGTCTTCCCAGAGCTGGCGGTAGTGGTCGATCCACTGCCCGGCCGTCTGCATCGCCGCGGTATTGAGGCTGAGGTACGAGAAGCTGCCGCGGCGCTCGCGGTGGACCAGGCGCGCGCGCTCGAGCACCTGGACATGCTTCGAGACCGCCGCGAGCGACATGCCAAACGGCTTCGCGACCTCGCCGATCGGTTGCTCGCGTCGCGTCAGCGTCTTCACGATCGCGCGCCGCGTCGGATCGCCGAGGGCGTGGAAGATCAGATCCAGGTCATAGGCGCGAGACACAACCATCTGGTTGAATCTGGACCACCCGAGGCTGGGAGTCAACCGAAAGGTTGAATGTTCGCCCTACGGCCGGCGCGCGACGACGACCTTGGCGACGAACTGCGGCTCGCTGGACTCGACGACGAAGCCGACCTCGCGCAGCAGGCCGGCGAGATCGTCCTCGAGGTAGTCGGCGTAGAACGGCTCGTGGAACTCGGCCGGGAACGACTGCAGCGCGCTCGCGATCTCGGCGCTCTCGATCAGCTGGGCCGAGTCCTCGAGCACGACCAGGCCGCCCGGCCGCACGACGCGGAACAGCTCGCGCGCGACGTTGCGCCGCGTGTTGCGCGGCAGCTCGTGGAACAGGTACACGCTGGTCGCGAGGTCGAACGTCGCGTCGACGAACGGCAGCGCCTCGGCGTTCTCGACCGCGAGCGCGACCTCGGCGACGTGCGCGAGCCGGGCGCGCGCCACCCGCACGTACGACGGCGACAGATCGACGCCGTACAGCCGCAGCTCGGGGTGGGCCTGCGCGAGCTGGTGCAGCGTCCGCCCCGTGCCGCACGCGACGTCGAGCAGGCGCACGTTGCGGGCGCCGCCGGCCGCGCGCACGAAGCGCGTCACCGGCGGCACGATCTGGCGGCGCATCACGTCGGCGGTGCCGCGGAACAGCAGCTCGACGCCGAGCTCGTAGACCTGGGCCGAGTGGTCGCTGAAGTAGCCGTCGGTCTGCCAGTGAAACGTCCGGCGGTAGTACGCCGGATAGCGCGTCTTGTCGACGACCGGAATCTCGCGGAACGCGCCGGCCTTCTTGCGCCGGATCACGTTGGGCGTGTCGCGCAAGAGCTGCGGCAACAGGCGCATGTAGCGGCCGACCGGAATGTCGAACAGCAGCTCGCGCGGATACAGCCCGGCCTCGACATTGGCCAGGTCGCGCGCGTGCAGCGCGGCCTTGCGGCGCAGCAGCGCGCGGAGCTCGGTTTGCGACACCCGAGGCCGCGGCAGGCGCGAGACCAGCCGGGCCGCCTCCTGCACGAGCGTCGCGTGGAGCAGGAACGACAGGTGCTGCGAGCGATAGGCCAGCCGATCGAAGGTGCCGAGGATGGTCATCAGGGGACTCGACGACGCCGAGGTCGTCGCATCACCGTACCAACCATCAGCGCAAGCGCCACTGCTCCGGCGCCGCCGGACGGCCCGACCTCGCAGCACCCGCCACTGCGCTTGGGCGGTACGACGGCCTCGGCGGCCATCGGACAGCCGTAGGACGGCGACGGCTTGCAGCCCAGCTGCTCGCACTGCGCGCACCACAGCTCGACGCACTTGTCGTGCTGCACCGTGCCCGGCGCGCAGGTGACCGCCTCGGTGAGATCCTGGAAGCGCAGCACCTTGGTCCAGGTCGCGAGGTCGGTCGTCTTCATGACGCCGGCGAAGTCGCTCGGGATCTGCGACGCGCCGTAGTTCTGCGTGCAGCCCCACAGCTCGCCCGCCGCGTTCTCGACCAGGCAGGTCAGGTGCGGCGCGCCGACCAGCGCCTCCCAGGTCGCGCCGTCGTCGTGGGAGACCTCGGCGCCCAGGACCTGCGTGCCGATCACCAGATCATGCTTGCCCTGGCTGTTGAGCGCCGCGCGCACCGCGAACGCGGGGATCGCGACCGGCTTGCGGTTGATCTCGGTCCAGGTCTCGCCGGCGTTCGTGCTGACGTAGATCGCGTCGCTCACCGTGTTGTCGACCAGCTTGACCCGCGCGTAGACGTGGCCCGGATCGTCGCTCGCGATCCCGACGATCAAGACGACCGAGTTGGCCGCCAGCGTCAGGCCGGTGGTCGCCATCGGCTGCCAGCTCGCGCCGCCGTCGGCGCTGCGGAACAAGAGCTGCGTGCGCACCGACTCGCCGCCCGGCACCAGCGCCATGTAGCTGTAGCCGCTCGCGTAGATCCGCTGGGCGTCCGACGGCGCGACGACCACGGTCTCCCACCAGTCGTTGACGTCCGCGGGGTCGCCGGGCGTGACGCCGGGCGAGAACGTCACGCCGTCGTCGGTGCTCTTGTAGATCTTGAAGTCCTGGGCCAGCGGCTTGCGGTCGTCCTTGGTCTGCGCGGCGGCGTAGTAGAACGCGCCGTCGGCGCCGAGCGTGTCGGCGGACACGAACGTGAGCCCCGACGGCAGCGCGGCGAACGAGCAGCCATCACGCTGGACCTTGAGGCCATCGAACGTCGTGGCGAACAGCGCGCCCGAGCGGCTGTACGCGTAGCGCGGATCGTAGGTGCCGGTGTACCCGACCGCGTCCTCGCACATCCACTCCCAGGTCTGACCGCTGTCGTGCGAGATCAGGAGGCCGAACGTCATGCCCAGCATGACGTCGCTCTCGTGGCCCTGGCGAAACTGGATCGACGACGTGGCCGCGGGACGGCCGTTGGCGGCGGCGCCGCGCGCACCCGCGACGATCAACGAGAGCGCGAGCAGCGTACGGCGCCAGACCATGCGGCAGCGTAGCCGCGCGCGAGGCGCCGCGCGAGGGCCGGCGCGACGCGCGCTACGTGGCGAGCCCGATCTCGCGCAGGCGCTGTGCGAGATACTCGCCAGCGGTCAGGCTCGGGAACCGGGCGACGCCGCCGGTGCGAGCGATGCAGCTCGGCAGCGGCGAGAGGTCGACGTCGGCGCGGGCGTGGATGAAGCACGGCATCGAGAACCGCTCGCTGGTCGAGTCGCCCGGGTTGACGACGCGGTGGGTGGTGCTCTTGTAGAGCCCGTTGGTCGCGTTCTGCAGCATGTCGCCGGCGTCGACGACGATCGTGTCGAACCCGGTGTGGACCGGCATCCAGGTGCCGTCGTGACGCAGGAGCTCGAGGCCCTCCGAGGTCGCGCCCGACAGCAGCGTGATGAGGTTGATGTCCTCGTGCGCCGCGGAGCGCACGGCGCCGGCGGGCGTCGTCGCGGCGACCGGCGGGTAATACAGCACGCGGACGATCGTATCGCTGTCGTCGGCCATGTCGCGGAATCGGCCGGCGGGCTCGTCGAGGTAGCGCGCGCAGGCCTCGAGCAGGATCGCGCCGAGCTGATCGAGGTGGCGATAGAGCTCGACCAGGGTCGGGCCGAGCGCGGGCTGCTCGCTCGGCCACACGTTGGGCCCGTAGCGGGCGTGCACCGGATGGTCGTCGGGGACGTCGGGGCGGCCGACCTGCCAGAACTCCTTGAGGTCGGCAGCCTGCGCGTCCTTGGCGTGCTCGGTGGCGAAGCCGGTGTAGCCGCGCTGGCCGTGCTTGGCGGCGTCGTGGTAGCGACGCTTGACGTCGAGCGGCTGGTGAAAGAAATCGCGGGCGACCTCGTAGGCGCGCTGGGTCAGCGCGTCGGGGACGCCGTGGTTGCGCACGGCGAAGAAGCCGATCGCGGTGAGCGACTCGCCGACCGCGCGCACGAAGCGATCGCGCGCCTCGCCGCCCTCGGTCCAGTCGCGCAGATCGACCACCGGGATGTTCTCGACTGTCACGACGCCCAGTATGGCCGATCGGCGGCGTGGCCTGTCAACGCTACGCAGCGCGTCGCGGACGTGACGCGGCGTCGCGTGTCGCGCTGAGGCGTGCTCGCGCACCCGCCGCGCGGGGCTTGCCGAGGCCGCGCGCGATCGCCGCGACCCGCGCCGGCTCGGCGGCCAGCGCCTCCTTGGCCGTGCGCGACAGCTGCTTGATCGCGTGCTCGAGGCGCAGCGCCCGGCCGTGGCCGTGGCAGCGCCGGATCAGGACCACGTGGAGCGGCCCGCGCCCTCGCGTGTAGCGCGCCCCGGTGCCGGCGTCGTGCGCGGCGATCCGCGCGGCGACGTCGCGCGCGATGCCGCAGTACAGCGTGCCGTCGGCGCAGCGCGCGAGGTCGACGTACCAGACCTGCGTGGTCGCCACGGGCGCGTCCGCTCAGCCGATCTTGTGCTCGATCTCGGGCGGCGACGCGAAGAACCGGTTGCGACGCGGGTCGTTGAAGCGCTCGTAGTCGATCAGCCACGGCGTGACCTGCGCGGTGCCGTTCTCGAGGCGGATCGTCGCGGCCATCGGCGTGACCGAGCGATAGCTCGACTCGGGAGGCAGATCGTTGTTGTCGGCGCCGCCGGCGGAGAACAGCGTGATCAGCGACTGCTGATCGCCGTACATCGGCCGGAACCCGGAGTCGACCTTCTCGTGGCCGCGGACCAGCATCGAGCAGCCGAGCTTCTGCATGAAGGCCTCGAACTGCAGCCGGCCGAACGGAAAGCGCGCGTTCTGGGCCTGGAGCTCCTCGGGGATGAAGTCGGCGGTCGACGGATCGGACCACAGCATCTGGAACCGCAGGTCGGGATCGTTGAGCGCCGAGAAGTCGTGGACCTTGGCGCGGATGTCGACGTCGCGCGGGATGCCGGCGTGGACGAACATCAGATCGTCGAAGAACAGCATGTTGGGCAGCTCCTCGAACATCTTCATGTACTCGGCGAACACCTCGCCGGGCATGTGATTGACGAGGGTGTTGATCGCCTCGGCCGGCTTGACGCCGCCGTAGATCCGCCCGCGGTACTCGATGTAGTACTCGTGATTGCCGCGCAGCGGAAACACGTGCTCGGGCGCGGCGAGGAACAGCTGCATGATCGTGCGCAGCACGCCGTTGTACGAGAACCGGCCGCGATCGATGTAGTCGCCAAGCAGGACGAGCTTGGGCTCGGGCTTCCGGTGGTCGAGCTTCCAGGCCTCGAGCTTGGCGAAGAAGTCGGCCTGGAGCAGCGCGCCCTTGAGGCAGCTGTAGCAGCCGTGCAGGTCGCCGAGCACGGTCAGCTCGTAGATCCGGCCCGGCTCGGCAGGGTGGATGTAGACGTGGCCGTCGAGGAATGGCCGCTCGCCTGCGAAGTCGGCGACCGTCTTCTTGCCGACCAGGCGGCCGGCGCCGGCCGCGCGCTGCTCGGTGAGCTTGGCGACGAACCGGTTCATCAGCTCGAGATCGGCGGCGACCTGCGGCCGGATGCGGTCGGGATCGGCGGCGTAGTGCTGCTCGAAGCTGGCGAAGAACGGGTGGTCTTCGTGGCGCGAGCGCAGCGAGGCCGGGCCGCCGATCGCGACGCGGTTGGGCTCGGCGAGGATCTCGATGTCGTCGGCGCCCAGCGCCGTGGTCTGGGTGTCGAGCAGCGCCTCGAGCTCGCGGCGAAACTTCTCCTCGGCCGGGTGCACGCTGCCGTCGGCGTAGATCAGCTCGTCGACGGTGGAGAGCAGCTCGTGCTGGTTCGCCGGGTCGAAGGTCTGGAAGATCTCGTAGCTCTTGAGCTTGAGCTTGGCGTAGACAAAGCGCTCGACGTCCTCGCCGTCGGCGACGGCTTCGTCGAACAGATCCTTGACGCTGCGGTCGATCTGCTCGAAGACCTCGAGGAAGTGGGCGACGAACTTGCCGACCACCTCGTCGCGCGTGCGCGGCTCGGCGTCGGGCATCGCGGCCTTGGCGCGCGCGCTGACCAGCTGGCGGATGTAGATCCGGACGAACGTCTTCTCGGTGAAGTCGAACTCGCCATCGATGTACCCGAAGGCCGTCAGGTAGAAGATGATCGCGTTCATCTGCTGCTCGGCGACGTCGGGATTGGTACTGAAGGTAAGCATCGACCTGTCGAGCTTGCCCCTTTCGTGATTGTCGGTGCAAGCGCTGCTATCATGGGAGTCGTGCGCGCAGGGGCCGTCGTCGTCGCCGCAGGGCTCGCGTCCGCGTCGGGTGCGGCCGCGGCGAATCCGCGCCTGGACGCGAGCGGCTTTGTCGGCATGGCCTGGTTCGGCGCCAACGAGCTCGGGAATTCCTGGGCCGCGGAACAGGCGCCCAGCACGGCGCCGCTCGTCGGTGCGCGCGTGCGCTGGCTGGCGCTACCGGCGCTGCCGGCGCAGCTCCAGCTCGCGGTGGAGGCCGAGCTCGCGTTCGCGCCGGCGCAGACCGGCGACAGCGCGGATCGTGGCCGCCGGTCGTATTTTGCCCCGGTGCTGGCGTGGCGCGCGCATGCGCTGCTGCGGCTGACGCGCTGGCGTGAGATCGCGCCTCACGTCGTGCTCGGTGCCGGCGGCGAGACCGTGGCCTCGTCCTCACCGTTCATGTCGAAGGAGACCGATCCGGTGGCGTACTGGGGCGTGGGCGCCGACGTCCCACTGTCGCCGCGCTGGTTCGCGCGCTTCGACGTGCGCCATGGCGTGATGGCCGCGCGCGCGGACGGCGTGACGTCGACGTTCGAGCTGCAGATGGGCGTCGGCGCGACGTTCGGTGGCGGTGGCGGGGTGACGCGCCGGGCGGTGGCGAGCGAGACGACGGAGACCGCGCCGGCCCCCGAGCGCACACCGGATCGCGCCGCGCCGGTGCGAGACGAGGCGCGCGGCGACCAGGCGGCGGATCCCGACGGCGACGGCGTCGCGGGCGCGGCGGACGCGTGCCCCGACGCGCCCGAGGATCACGACGGCTTCGAGGACGGCGACGGCTGCCCCGATCCGGACAACGACCGCGACGGCATCCCCGACGCGGCCGACCGCTGCCCCGACGATCCAGAGACGCGCAACGGCATCACCGACGACGACGGCTGCCCCGACGCGCTGCCCGCCGAGGTCAGCGCCGCGCTGGCGACCCAGCTGCGCTTCGAGCCCGGCCGCGCGCGCGTGACCGACGCCGCGGCGACCGCGCTACGCCCGGTGCTCGCGATGCTGCTGCAACACACCGGGCTGCACCTCGCGATCGTCGCGCACGCCGAGCGCGCCGGCGGCGACGCGCTGGCCAGGCGCCGCGCCGACGCCGTGAAGTGGCACCTCATCGATCGCGGCGTCGCCGAGGATCGCGTCGAGACCCGCGTCGGCCCGGTCGCCGCGACGCCGCTGACGTTCGAGCTGGCCGCGGCGCCGTGACTGCGTCATCCGCCGGGTCGATCGGCGGGGATGGCGAGCGCACGCGCCGACGTCACAGGTTGAGCTGCCACTGGCGTGGGTTCGGATTGGTGATGTCTCGCTCGGTGAGTCGCAGCGTGTAGTTGCCCCCGCTCGCCGGGCCGATGATCGTCCTGGTGCTGTAGTGGCCCTGCGTGTCGGCCTCCTGGACGTCTGGCAGCCAGTGGTTGCCGACGGCGTTGATGACGTTCGCGGCCGAGGATGCGAACAGGGCCGAGAGCCCCGAGCGCAGGTCGTTGGTGCCGGGGCTGTCGGGCGTGCCGAGATCGATCGTCGTCGCGTCGATCACGATCCCGATCGTGTTGCCCTCGAAGGTTGAGCCCCGCACCGTCACCGGCATCGGCAGGAATTGGCCGGAAAAGGAGGCCGCGCGCACGTTCCCGGTGAAGTGGACGCCCTGGACCGTGACCGTCGGGCTCAGCTGGGTCTGCCCGGTGCGCGACACGTCGAGCCCGGTGCCGCAGTCGCGGATCTCACCGCCGGTGATCTGCATCTGCGCAGTCCCGACGCTGACGCAGATGCCGCTCGCGCCGCTGATCGTTGTGCTCGTCAGCGTGATCTCCGATCCCGTCGCGACCAGCCCCGTGGTCCCCGCCGCGATCACGCCGTCGGTCACGTCAAGCACCCCACCGGCGACCGTGACGCCGACCCCGCCGCCCTGGATGCGCGGCGCGGTGAGCTTGACGTTCGCGCTCGGATTGATGATCAGGTGGGTCGCCAGGTCGGTCGTCTCCAGGCCGACCGCGGTGAGCTCCGCGGTGACGGCGAGCTGCACACCGATCTTGCGGCCGGGATTCTCGGACAGGTCGATGGCCAGCCCGGTCGCCATCACCTTGGCATCGGACTCGAGCTGAAGCCCGACGTCGCTGTCGTGAACGCGCACGCCCTCCACCGAGCCCGCGCCGATCGCGTCGAGCGCGATCGTGAAGTTCGCGAGCTCGAGGTGCTCGATGCGCGACGCGTCGAACACCAGGCCCGGCGTGTCGTGTGCGCCCGCGAGGAGCGCGACGCCGGTCGCCGGGCCTCGCAAGGTGACGTCGACCGGGATCATGTACGGGAACTCCTCGCCGCGCAGCTTGTCGTAGCGCCCCTCGGCGAGCTCGATCGTGCGGATCTGCCCGTCCCGGGCGGCCAGCGAGATCGCCTGCTTGAGCGTCTTGACCGGCGCGGAGATGCCGTCGTTGTCGTCGGCGCCGGTGGGCGAGACGTGCAGCGTGGTGGTGTCGCGGGAGCAGGTGAGGCCATCACCGACGTAGCCCGGATTGCACGTGCACGCGAAGCTATCGCCGGTGCTCGCGCACGTCGCGTCGCTCGCGCACACCGCGTCGTTCGGGCCGCACGCCGTATCGCGGGAGCAGGTGATGCCATCGCCGGCGTAGCCCGGCTTGCACGCGCACGCGAAGCCATCGCCGGTGGTCGCGCACATGGCGTCGCTCGCGCACACCGCGTAGTCCGGGCCGCACGCCGCGTCGGCGTTGCCCTGACACTGGCCACCGCCGCAGGTGTCACCGTGCAAGCAGTCCAGGTCTGCGGCGCAGTGGGTCTTGGCGTTGGTGCCGCAGCCGGCGCCGGAGAGTACGGCGCCGAAGAAGAAAACGAGGAACGGGATCCGATGCATGACGCTCCCTACGGCGGCGGGTGCGCGCCGGGTCGAAAAATCGTCGCGGGTCAAAACGGGGTGCTCACGGACAGCGCGGCGCTCCGGGAATCGATCGCTGGCGTGACGCGCGTCGAGAACGTCCGCGGCCACAACCAGTAGCTCACGGCAGCGCCGGCGACCGCCGCCGCGCCGCTCACGAGCGAGATCGTGAGATCGCGGCGATAGCGGACCGCGGCCTCGCTGGCCTGGCGCTGGAGCTCGGTTCCGCGGTAGTCGCGCCACGCAGCGTAGGCGAATCCGCCGCTCGTGATCGCGACGGCGCCCGCGACCCCGGCGCCGATCGCGACGCCGAACGCCAGCGAGCGGCCGGGCGGCGGCGGGTCAGCTGCCGGCGATCGCGCGCGCGCCGCCACCGACAGCGCCCCCGCGGTCGGCGCGGCGAGCTCCACCGACGCCATGCCGGTGCTGTCGACGAAGCCGGCGTAGTAGGCCGCGCCGTAGGCGTGGTGAAACAACCCGTCGCGATACGCGCCGTCGACGCTGCCGCGGCCCTGCGTGCCGATGGGGAGGAACCGGAGCTCGGCGAGCGCCACGGTGCCGTTCGCGCGCGCCGGGATCTCGGCCTCACGCACCCCGGCGCGCAGATACAGGCGCGCGCCTGCCGGCAGCGCGATGCGCAGCTGTGCCCCCGGCGCGAGGTGGGCGTCGAGGTAGCGCTGTCCGTTGGGGAGCTCGAGATAGAAGTGCCCGATCGTCGACGCGTCGCCGGTGAGATAGACCGCCTCGCGCAGCGCGTCGAGCGCGATCAGCGGCACGTGGTGATCGCGCTCGGGCGGGCGCACGATCACCCGCGGCGCGGCGCGCGGATCGGGGATGTCGCGGTTCGCGGCCGCGATGAACGCCGCGAGCTCGGAGTATTCGATCCGGCCGTCGTGGTTCGCGTCGGCGGCGCCGAGCAGGCCCGACAGCACCTCGTGGCTGAACACCCCGGCCTCGATTCGCGACCACTCGTGCGTCTCCTGGTCAGCGGTCGCCGCGAGCACGACGCCGACCGTGGGCCACGTGCGCTGCTCGCCCTGAGCAACCGCCAACCGCTCGGAGAGCGTGACCTCGGCCGTCTGCGCTTCGAGCTCGACCGGGCCCCGCACGCCGACCACCGCGCCCGCGTTGCACGCGTCCACGATGAGGTGAACGGTCGCCGCCGGCAGCTTGCCGATCACGTCGGCGTACAGGCGCTGGCGGGTCAGCGGGCCGTCGAGCAGCGCCAGGTAAGGCACACCGTCGGCGTCGGCGGCGCCGTGGCCGCTGAACGTCAGGTAGAGCACCGGCTGATCGCCGCGGCGAACATCCGCGGCCATCCGCGCCGCGTAGTCGGTGACCACCGCGGCGAGCTGGGCCAGCGTCGGAGGCAGCGCGCGCGCGCCGAGGTCGGGATAGCGGCGCTGCGTGGCATCGTCGAGCACCGCGAGCAGCCGCGCCTGATCGGCGATCCGGACGAACAGCTGATGGTAGCGGACGGCGTCATCATCGGCGTAGCGCAGCACCGGCAGGGATGGCGCCGGCGGGGCGTTGTTGCCGATCTCGATCGCGTACGCGACCGTGCGCGCCGCGGCGGGCCGCCCGGCGAGCAGCACGACGCCCATCGCGATCGCACACGCGGCGCGGATCACAGCGCAACCCGCAGCGGCCGGGAGCATCGCGCCACCGCGCTCGACCGCGGCGTCCTTCTCGGGACGCGACAGGCCGCGGCGACCCTCGAGCAGGACAGACGGGTCGATCATCCTAGGTCCCTACGGCGGGGGCGATCATCCTGGTCGATGTTTCTGCGGAAGCGCGGTGCGGCGCAACACCCGGCACGACCCGCGCTGGACCCGGGCCTCCAGAGGGCGATCCGCCGACCGGGTGGGCGGATGCCATCGCCAGTCAGCGCAATCCGGACCAGGTGCGACGGATACGCCCCTATGGTCGGCGCATGGCTGGACGTGTCGCGATCTTGGTGCTCGGGCTGTCGGCGTGCGGGTTCAACTCGCGGCCAGAGCTGGTCGATGGGGCGCCCGTGATCGATGGCACGCTCGTGATCGATGGTGCGCCCGTGATCGACGGCACGCCGGTGGTCGATGGCACGCCGGTGGTCGTGGATGGCGCGGTCGACGCAGCGCCGCCGATCACGTGCGGCGATCTGACGTGTGACCCCAACGCGACCTGCGCGCCGACCGGGCCGGCAGCGTGCACGTGCAAGCCTGGATTCACCGGCGACGGTCGGACGTGCGACGACGTGGACGAATGCGCGACGGACAACGCGGGGTGCAGCGCCGCGTGCGTGAACACGCCGGGCAGCTTCGTGTGCTACACGCCGACGACCTGCGCGGACGTGAAGGCGCGCGTGGCGGCGGCCGCGGACGGCCCGTACACGCTCTTCCTCGGCGGCGATCCCGACAAGCCGTGGACGGCGCACTGCGCACGGATGTCGACCACGCCAGCCGAGTACCTGTCGCTGACCGGCGCGAACGCGTCGCAGTACACCCAGGGCGGCGCGAGCCAGGGGAGCGACGTCAAGACCACGTACAGCAAGGTGCGGTTCGATCCCGCGACGCTGAAGATCGACATCCGCGACCGGACGTTCTCGATGTCGCAGGGCACGCTCAGGCACAGCGGCGGCGTGGCGGTCACCAGCATGCCCTACGCGGTCGCGATGGACTGTCGCAGCAACAACAGCCGGGCGGGCACGGCGTCGATCGATCTCCGGTCGACCCGGTTCGCGCTCACCGGCGCCGGGGCGTTCGCCGAGGGCGGCAACATGACCGGCTCGACGATCAACCTGAGCGACGGCAACCAGCGCGCCGCGATCTCCGGGGGCGGGTTCTGCGGCTGGGTGGCGCCGGTCGGGACGCCGCAGGACCCATTCAACGACAACGTGACCGACGGCCGGCTGCTCCCGCTCAGCTACCACCCGTGACGTCCGCCCATCGCGTCACGCGCCGCGCAGCAGGAGCAGCGCCCAGGCGGCGTACTCGCGGACGAGCCAGCGCACGGCGCGGCGGCGATCGCGAGCTTGCAGGCCATCGGCGATGTGCCACGCGCGGGCGTCGAAGCCGGCGCGGCGGAACAGGCGGACGCTGCGCCGGGCGTGGAACGGCTGGGTGACGAGCCACAGCGAGCGGGCGCCGCGCGCGGCGAGCAGCGGTGCGGTGAGGCGCGCGTTGTCGCGCGTGGTCCGGGACGCGCGCTCGCGGACGACGTCGGGGACGCCGAGCCGCGCGAGCGCGTCGGCCATCACGTCGGCCTCGGCGCGCGCGGCGCGACCGGTGACGCCGCCGGTGACGATGATCAGCGGCGCGCCGCCGGCATGCCACAGCGCCGCGGCGGCCGCGACGCGCTCGGCGAGCACCGCGGACAGCGTGTCGCCGGGGCCCAGGGTCGCGCCGAGCACGACGATGGCGTCGAGCGCGGCGACCGGCGCGTCGGCGCGCGCGGTTCCATCGATCGTCAGCGGACGCTCGAGCAACGCGGCGAGACGATCGAACATCGCCGCGCAGCGTAGCCCGGCGCCCGGCCGCGCGGCGCGGTCAGGTCTCGGCGAGCGCCTCGCGGACGGTGAGGCGCGCGGCGCGGCGGGCGGGCAAGACGCTCGCGGCGGCGCTGCCCGCGACGACGAAGCCGAGCCAGCCGGCGATCGCCAGCGGTGAGATCACGAACGTCGCGGCGATGAAGCCCTGCTGGCCAAGCGCGCGATCGAGCGCGTAGGTCGCCGGCACGACCAGCGCGGCGGCGACGAGCCAGCTCGCGGCGCCGATCGCCACGGCCTCGCCGACGATCAGCGCCAGGACGCGGCGATCGCTCGCGCCGATCGCCTTGAGCACGCCGATCTCGCGGGTGCGCTCGAGCACGGCGATGCCCATCGCCGCGCCGAGCCCGAGCAAGCCGACGAACGCGACGATCAGGGCGAGCAGCACCGCGGCGCTGGTCACGACCACGACGTGGTCATCGAGCGCGGCGCTCAGCAGCCCGAACGGCGTCACGCTCTGGACGGTGGCGCCGGCGTGCCCGGCCGCCACGAGCAGCGCCGGCGTAACGTCGGCGGCGCGGCTGCCGGCGGTGAACGCGACGCGAAACACGCTGGGCCCGCGATGCAGCGCGCCGGCGAGCGCCGCCGCGTCGACGAACGCGCTGCCGGCGGGCAGCACGTCGACGATGCCGACGACCGTCCACGTCGTGGTGACGCGGTCGAGTGATAGCCGCACGCGCTCGCCGACGCTCGCGCCGCGCGTGGTCGACAGGACGATCGCGTCGGTGTCGCCGGGTACGAGCCAGCGCCCGGCGACCAGCGGCAGGGTCGCGAGCTGGGTCGCGGGCGGCACGCCGTAGACCCGGAAGCTGCCGTGGCCCTGGTCGGGGTAGGTGTGGAGGACGTCCACGCCGTCGGCGCGCGGCCACGCTGCCGACGCCGAGCCCCAGCCCTCGACGAGGCGGACGCCGGGCACCGCGTTGAGCGCGCGGACGAGCGCGGCGCCGTCGGGCGTGCCCGGTCCGCTCGCCGGCGGTGTCGTGGCCGCCGGCAGCTCGACCGCCAGCTCGACGTCGTAATGCCACATCGCCGGCAGCTGGGCGACGGTGCGCTCGTACGCGGCCTTGACGTTGAGCGCGGTCATCGTCATCACGCCGCCGAGCACGAGCAGCCCGGTCGCGAGCGCGAGGCGGACCGGCGTGCGCAGCGCGTTGCGCGCGGCGTGGGGCAGCCAGCGCGGCGCGACGCGGACGATCTCGCGCGCGCCGTGGTGCGCGAGCGCGGCGCGCACGGT
>Ga0307513_10006087_pt1 | contig 15831 bp, 14 predicted proteins | sample 15_EM_MG_FD_202174 | JGI IMG/M metagenome (GOLD analysis project Ga0307513, IMG submission 202174) | Populus trichocarpa ectomycorrhiza microbial communities from riparian zone in the Pacific Northwest, United States - 15_EM | ecosystem: Host-associated > Plants > Roots > Unclassified | place... | reverse complement strand
GAGGGTGTCGATCATCCCGCGTTTCGTCGCGACGAACGCCGCGTAGCGGTCCATCCAGGCCCGCAGCGCGGTCTCGGGCGGGAACTCGGCGAGCAGGGCGGGGGCGCTGGTGGCGACGTCGTCGAGCTCCGCGGCGTAGACGGCCTCGACGAGCGCTTCGCGGGTGGGGAAGTGCCGGTAGAGCGTGCCGATGCCGACGCCGGCCTCGCGGGCGATGGCCTCGAGCGCGACGGTGTCGTCGGCGGCCGCGAAGGCGGCGCGGGCGACAGCGACGAGCTTCTCGCGGTTGCGCCGGGCGTCGGCGCGCAGCGGCGGATCGGCTTGAACGCCGGGCGGCGGCGACTCGGACAGGCTCAAAGCGGAGGCACCTCCGGTAGTGCTACAGTCGGCTGATCGGAGGCTCCTCCGCTTCCCTCATCATCGCACGAGGACGGGATTTCCCATGACATCTGAGGTGACGGCTCGCCCCGGCGGCACCGGACGGCTCGCCGGGCGGCCCGTTTCGCGGATCGGCTACGGGGCGATGCAGCTTGAGCGCCTGCACGGCGACCACCGGGCGGGCGTCGCGCTGCTGCGCCGCGCGGTCGAGCTCGGCGTCGACCACATCGACACCGCCCAGTTCTACGGCGACGGCCTGGTCAACCGGCTGATCCGGGCGGCGCTGCGCCCCGCGGACGGCGTCCTGGTCGTCAGCAAGGTCGGCGCCGAGCCCAGCCCCGGCGGCCCGCGCCGGATCCGGCTCGCCCAGCGGCCCGAGCAGCTGCGGGCCAGCGTCGAGGACAACCTCACCAGCCTCGGCGTCGACCGGCTCGAGCTGGTGAACCTGCGCCGCACGGACACCGGGCCCGGCCTGCGGGCCGAGGGCGACCAGGTGGTCGACATCGACGATCAGCTCGCCGCGCTGATCGCGATGCGCGACGAGGGCAAGATCGGCGCGATCGGGCTGGGCAGCGTGACGCTCGACGGACTGCGCCGGGCGATCCCGGCGGGCATCGTCTGCGTGCAGAACGGCTACAGCCTCGTGTCACGCGAGGACGAGGACGTGCTTTCGCTCTGCGTCGCCGAGAACATCGCCTGGGTGCCGTTCTGCCCGCTCGGCAGCGCGTTCCCGAGCATGCCGAAGGTGACCGACGAGCCGGCGGTCCGCGCCGCGGCACAGGCCCTGGGCCGCACCGCGCAGCAGATCGGCCTCGCCTGGCTGCTGCGGCACGCCCCGAACGTGCTGCTCATCCCCGGCACCGCCGACGCCGGCCACCTCGCGCAGAACATCGCCGCGGGCACGATCACCTTCGACGACGCGACCCTCGCCGCGCTCGACGCCGTCCCCTCGCGCCCGGCGGCCTTACCGCTCGGCTGACCCGCTCGCCACCGACCCGGCCAGCGCGATGTCGAACCGGTCGCGGACCTCGCCGCGGGTCAGCTTGCCGGTCGCCCGACCCGCTCGCCGCGACCTTGGCCCGGCGCGATATTGAGCCCGGTCGCGGATCCCGGCCAGCCCGCGCGGCAGTCGGGCGGTAGGGCCGCTGACCTGGCCCGGTGTGATGTCGAGCCGGTCGCGAATCTCGGCCGGCGCGCGCGGGGCAGCCGAGCGGTAGGGCCGCTGACCCGGCCAGATGCGATGTCGAGCCGGTCGCGGATCTCAGCCGGCTGGCGCGGGTCAGCTTGCCGGGCGCCAGCCGCGGCGGCGGCCGCGGCGCACCACGGCCGTCAGGATGCCGACGAGCGCGACCACGCCTGTGCCGATCCCGGCGACCAGCAGCGCCAAGTCCTGCGCATGGGCGCGCCGGGCCTGCTGCGCGACGACGGCCGGGTCCTCGGTGCGCATGACCACCGGCGCGGGTGCGGCCGGCACGTCCGGGCCGAGCGTCTCGGTCAGCGCCCGGTACGGATTCAGCAGGCCGAAGCCGTATTCGTCGCTGCGCCGGCCGCCCGGGGCCGGGTCGGTGGTGGCGATGATCCGGCGGGCGACCTGGGCCGGGGTCAGGGTCGGGAAACGCTGCTTGATCAGCGCCGCCGTGGCCGCGACGAACGGCGCCGCGTAGCTGGTGCCGTCCCCGGTGGTCTGCCCGGCGTGCAGGGCTGCGTAGGTGACCTGGTTGCCGGTCGCCATGATGTCGACGTAGTCGCCGTGCTGTGAATAGGCGGCGCGCAGCCCGTCCGCCCCGATCGCGCCGACGCCGATCACGCCAGGGTAATCGGCTGGATAGGGCGTCAGGTTGGCGTCGCCGGACTTGCCGTTGTTGCCGACCGCCGCGACCACGACGACGCCGCGCTCGATCGCCCGGGCGACGGCCTCGCGGACCCGGGTGTCGTCCTCGACCATGACCAGCGACAGGTTGATCACCTGGGCGTCGCCGCCGTCCGGGTCGGCGGCGAAGTCGATGGCGTCGGCGAAGTCGGCGGGGCTGCCCTGGTCGCCGACGCTCTTGCCGTCGATCACCTCCTGCTCGCTGATCCGGATCGGCACGATGGTGGCGCGGGGGGCGAGTCCGTGGAACGGTGTGGCGCCGACCTTGGCGGCGGCGATGATGCTGGCCACGGCGGTGCCGTGGCCGACGCAATCCTGCCGGCCGTCGGGCTCGTTCTTGAGGAAGTCGCGCCCGTCCGCGACGCGGCCCTTGAGTTGCGGGTGCTCGGCGTCCACGCCGGAGTCGACGACCGCGACCCGCACGCCGGCGCCGTCGGCGATCGGCGCGAGCCGGGCCAGGTCGTAGAGCTGGTCCTCGTATGGCGTCGCGGTGCTGACCTTGCCGGGCGCGACCGTGTTTTCGCAGGCCGCGGCCGCTCTCGCCGGGGCGGGCGCGGGCCCGAGCACGACGGCGAGCGCTGCCGCCGCGACCACGGCCGTCCTGAACCTCATGCCCCACTCCCCCGGAAAAACGATGCGGGTGGATGGTACCGAGCCCGGGCGCCGGGCGCGGGGCGCCTGTGGGTTCGCGACTGTCCACAGACGGGCCCAGGACGCGTTTGACCGGTTCCGCGCGCCGCCGCTAGGTTGTGGGAGCCGTTCCAAGGCCTGCCTGCTGAGGCCGGGTTACGGCGTCGTGCAACCGTGTCATCCCGGCAGGAGGTCCGCCCGCAAATGCCCGAGGTGAGCTTGGCGACGGCGGGGCCGGCCGGCGAGTCCGTGGCAGGGTGAGCCGGCTTCTGCTGGTCGCGCATGCGCCGACGCCGGCGTTGCGGCACGCGGTGTTCGGCCGTGACGACGATCTCGACGAGGGCGGCACCCGGGCGGCCATCGCGTTGCGGGACACGGTTCGCTCCGGCCGGGACCGGTGGTGGTGCGGGCCGGAGCGGGCGGCCGAGCAGACCGCGTGGGCGCTCGGCGGCGAGCCGGGGGTGGAGCCGGCGCTGGCGGATTGCGGCTATGGCGCCTGGACCGGTTTCAGCCTGGAGGAGATCGCCGGCGCCGACCCGGGCGCGGTGCAGACCTGGCTGGGTGACCCCGAGGCCGCCCCGCACGGCGGCGAGTCGTTGGCGGCGCTGGCCCGCCGGGTCGGCGGGTGGCTGGAGGCGCGGGCCGGCGAGCGCGGCGTCGCGGTCGTGCATCCCGTGGTGGTGCGGGCCGCTCTGGCGCACGCGCTGGGTCTGCCACCGGCCGCGCTCTGGCAGCTCGACGTCGCCCCGCTGGCCATGGCGCGCCTCGACCACCGCGGCGGACGCTGGCGGCTGCACCTGACAGCGGTCAGACCGGGACCCCCGGCAACCGGCGACTGACGATCTCCAGCACCGGGTCCGGACCGTCCCCGATATCGGGGACGGTCCGGACTCTGGCAACCACCTGCTCCCAGCTCAGGGCGAGACCTTGATATCCGGGGCAGGCCGGACTCCGGCAACTGCCGGCTCCCAGCGCTGGGCCGGACCTTGATATCCGGGGCAAGCCGGACTCCGGCAACCAGCGACTCCCAGCACCGGCCAGAGCTTGACGCGACGGTCAGGCCAGGACCGGCGACTTTCCCGCACCCGGGCCGCCCTCGGCACCGTCGTCAGGCCAGGACCTCCCGGGCCCAGCGAGCGACCACCTCCAGCACCGGCGCCCGGCCCTCGATCATCGCCGCCACGCCACGGGTGTCATAACCCGTACCGCGGCGCGGACGGCCCGCCGCCAGCACCATCCGCGGTGCCAGCCAGAAGTACTTCGCGGCGCCGGTGACCCGGATCGCGTGCTCGATCGTGGCCTCGTCGACCGTGCCGCCCAGCCCGCGCCGGTACCCGGCCACGATCGTGGCGACGACCTCGTCGATCAGGCCGGGCTCGATCATCCCGTCCCAGAACGCGTCCAGCGCCAGGTTCGCCGGGTCCTCGCCGATCGCGCCGGGGCCGACGAACGCCCAGTCCAGCAGGACCGGTGCGGGCTCGGCGACGATCAGGTTCATCGGCCACAGGTCGTGGTGGCACAGCGTGCGCGGCAGCTTGTCGGCGGCGGCGAGCAGGTCGTGCCGGCGTTCCCACATCCGCCGCAGGGTGTCGCGCAACTGCGGTGACCAGTGCGCGGCGATGACCGGGTGGTCCCAGTCCAGGTCCTGCTCGACCGGCTGGGCCAGCGTGTAGTCGCGCAGCCAGTCGCGGGCCAGCCAACCGTCGCCCGGCGCCCGGTCCAGCCATCGGGCCTGGCCGACCCCGATCCGGTACGCCACCTCGCCGAGCCCGGCGCTGCCGCTGCGCATGCCCGGTGTGCCCGGCACGTCCTGCAGCCAGAGCGCGATCGAGCCGTCGGCGCGCTCGACGACCTCCAGCACCTCGGGTGCGTACAGTCCGGCGTCGGCGAACGCGGTCGCGGCCAGTCCGCTCCGGTACGCGAGGACTTCGCGTTTCCAGTAGTTCCAGTGCCCGGGGTCGTCGGAGACGGCGAAGTGGGCGAGCGCACCGGCCCGGGACGGCGCGGCGATCTTGAGTACGGCGCTGCCGCCGTCGCGTGGGACCCGCCAGATGCCGCCGGTGGCTTCGTTTCCCGTGTTGTGCAGCAGTTCCTGCGCGTTCAGGTCGGCGCTGACGAGATCGGAGGGTGGTTTCGACACCGGCCCGAGGGTAGCCGGGAAGTCAGGTGCGGCCGGCCCGGCCGCTCCAATATGGTCCGCGGATGCCGACTTTCCTGCCCGGTGTGCAGTTGGCCCGCCTGTTCTACGCCGAGGCCGTGCGCCCGTTGCTGGGCGATCTGCCGCACGCCGCGGCGCGGGTCGGGCCCGGTTCGGACGTGCTCGGGTACGACTCGCCGCGCTCCACCGATCACGACTGGGGGCCACGGCTGGAGGTGTTCCTGGCGCCCGGTGCGGACCCGGCGGCCCTGTCCGAGCGGCTCAGCCACCAGCTGCCGAAGCGGTTCCGGGGCTGGTCGACGCATTTCGCGCCGCCCGGCGCGCGGGTGCGCTCGATGGCCGACACGGACGGGCCGGTCGCGCACTACGTGACGGTGACCGAGGTCGGGGCGTTCTTCGGTGGGCTGCTCGGCTTCGATCCGCGGGCCGGGGTGGGGGTTCGGGACTGGCTGGCGACGCCGTGGCAGCGGTTCGCGGAGGTGACCGGCGGGGCGGTGTTCCACGACGATCTCGGCGAGCTGAGCGCGGTGCGGCGGCGGCTGCGCTGGTATCCCGATGATCTGTGGCGTTATGTGCTGGCCTGCCAGTGGACGCGGATCGGTCAGGAGGAGGCGTTCGTGGCGCGGGCCGCCGAGGCCGGGGACGAGTTCGGGTCGCGGTTGATCGCGGCGCGGTTGTGCCGGGAGGTCGCCCGGCTCGTGCTGTTGCTGGGGCGCGCCTGGCCGCCGTACGAGAAATGGTTGGGCAGTGCCGTGGCCGCGGACCCGGCGGCGGTGCACCTGCTCGCGGCGATGCGCTCGGCGGGGATCGACGGCCGCGAGGCCGCCTTGTGTGCGGCCTACGAGACGGCCGGTGAGCGGCAGAACGCGCTCGGGATCGCCGCGGTGGTGCCGGCGACGCGGCGGAGCTTTTTCGACCGGCCCTTTCAGGTGATCGGCGCGGACCGGTTCGCCGCGGCCCTGCGCGACGCGATCACCGATCCGCGGGTGCGGGCGTTTCCGCTGACCGGGGCGGTGTCGCAGGTGGTCGACTGCGTGGACGTGCTCGGCGATTTCCGGCACGCCCAGCCGACGATAAATCTGGGCTAGACAACTTTTCTGTTCGGTGGCAGAGTGGCCGCCATGGACGACGTCGCAGTGATCGAGGACCCGGCCGCCGCCGAGGTCTCGCTGGATCCGATCCGCAGCCGGCTGCTCGCCGAGCTGGCCGTGCCCGGTTCGGCGACGATGCTGGCCGGCCGGGTCGGCCTGCCCCGGCAGAAGGTCAACTATCACCTGCGCACGCTCGAGCAGCACGGGCTGGTCCAGCTGGTCGAGGAGCGCCGCAAGGGCAACGTGACCGAGCGGATGCTGCAGGCCACCGCCCTGTCCTACGTGATCTCCCCGGTCGCGATGGCCGCCGTGGCGCCGGATCCGTCCCGCGCCCCCGACCGGTTGTCGGCGCGCTGGCTGCTGGCCCTGTCGGCGCGGCTGGTCCGGGACGTCGGGTCGCTGATCACCGGGGCGACCCGGGCCAAGCGGCGGGTGGCGACGTTCGCGATCGACGGGGAGATCCGCTTCGCCGGCGCGGCCGAGCGGGCCGCGTTCGCCGAGGAGTTGACCGTGGCGGTCACCGCTCTGGTGGGCCGCTACCACGACGAGACCGCGCCGGGCGGCCGCCGGCACCGCCTGGTCGTCGCCGTGCACCCGGCCGCCGACGCCGAGCCGGCCGTCGTCGTGCCTGGTAAGGAGGGCTGAGTCGTGGGCAAGGAGTTCGAGATGCGCCTCGACGGTGAGGCGCCGGCCACGCCGCGGCAGGTGTGGGAGGCGATCGCCACCGGGCCGGGGATGAGTTCCTGGTTCGTCGGACGCACCGAGATCGACGGCGACACGGTGCGCACGGCGTTCGGCGACGACTGGATCGCCGCCGGGCAGGTCACCGCCCGCGACGAGCCGCACCGCTTCGCCTACCGCAGCGACACCGGGACCGACGGGCGGTTCATCGCGTACGAATATCTGATCGAGGGTCGCGACGGCGCGGCGACCGTGCTGCGCAGTGTCACGTCGGGATTCCTGCCCGGCGACGACTGGTCCGCCGAGTACGAGGCCATGCAGTACGGCACGGCCTTGTTCTTCGCGACCCTGCTGCAGTGTCTGCGGCATTTCCCCGGCCGCACGGCGACGCCGGTGACCGCGTTCGGGCCGCCCGTCACCGACTGGGACGCGCAGTGGCGGCGCCTGCACGCGGCGCTCGGGCTGAGCGATCCGCGGCCCGGCGACCCGGTCCGGGCCGAACTGGGCGGTTTGGGCGCCGTCGTGGGCGAGGTCTACTTCACCAACCCACACACCCTGGCCATCCGTACGCCGGACGCCCTCTACCGCTTCATCCGCGGCCTGCACGGCGCCATGGTCGCCGGGCACGAGCTGTTCTCCCCCGTCCCGGACGCCGCGGGCGCCTGGACCGCCTTCCTGCACCGCTGAGATGTGTTTGAGGAGTTGTCATGAGCACCGCCACGTCCGCCGACGGCACCACGATCGCCTACCAGACCCTGGGCTCCGGCCCGGCCCTGATCCTGGTCGACGGGGCCCTGTGCTACCGCGACTTCGGGCCGGCGCGGGGCCTGGCCGCAGTTCTCGCCGATTCCTACACCGTGTACATCTACGACCGGCGCGGCCGCGGGGATTCCGGCAACACGCTGCCCTGGGCGCCGGAGCGTGAGATCGAGGACCTGGCCGCGCTGCTGGCCGCCGCCGGGGGCACCGCGTCGCTGTTCGGCTGCTCGTCCGGGGCGGTGCTGGCCGCGGACGCCGCGAACCGGCTGCCCGGCTTCACCAAGGTCGCCCTCTACGAGCCGCCGTTCATCGTCGACGACACCCACGCGCCGCGCCCGGGTGACTTCGTGCCGCAGACCGAGGCCCTGATCGAGCGGGACGACCGCACCGGGGCGCTGAAGAAGTTCATGCGCCACGTCGGCATGCCCGCCGTACTGTTGGCGATCATGCCGTTGACCCCGCCCTGGCGAAAGCTCAAGGTGGTCGCCCCGACCCTGCCCTACGACCTGCGCATCCTCGGCGACACCGGGCGTGGCGTGCCGCTGGAGCCGGCCCGGTGGGCGGGGGTGAGCGTGCCGGCGATCGTGCTGGACGGCGGCAAGAGCCCCCAGTACATGCGCAACGGGGCGAAAGCGCTCGCGGACGCCCTGCCGAAGGCGGAGTACCGCACTCTGCCCGGGCAGACCCACATGTTCAAGGCCTCGGTACTGGGCCCGGCGGTCAAGCAGTTCCTGAGCGCCTAAGCGCCGGCCCGCGCCGTCCGATGGGTCAGGCATGGGGCAGCAGTGGGCTCTGGTCGGCAACATCGTCATCACCTGCGCGTACATCGCGATCATGGTGGCGATCGTGGTGCCGGTGCGGCGCGCGGGACAGCTGCGCACGAACCGGCTCGCCGTGGCCACCGCGCTGATCTTCTTCAGCTGCGCGGTGGGGCACGCGTTCCACACGGTGATGTACTGGCGGGCCAGCTACGCCGACGCGGCGATGCCGGGCATGGCCCACGAGTTCGGCTTCACGCTGTGGGCCTCCGCGCTCTGGGACGTCCTCACCGCCGCCGTCGGCATCTACTACTGGACCCTGCGCCGCAGCTACGGCGTGCTGCTCGGCGGCACCGGCGTGCTCTTCCTGGATCCGACCGAGCAGCAGCGCCGGCACGACATCGAGCTGCGCGAACGTGTCGCCGAGGGCCGCGCGCGGGCCGAGGCGGAACGCGACGCGCAGGCCGAGATGCTGCGCGCGGTCATCTCCAACAGCCAGTCGCTGATCTGCGCGAAGGACCTGCAGGGGCGGTTCCTGCTGGCCAACGAGACGTTCCAGGCGGCGTTCGGGGTCACCGAGGAGGAGTTGCTGGGCAAGACCGACGAGTACCTCGACCCGCAGCTGGCGCCGGTGTGGCAGGCCAACGACCGGCGCGCGCAGGCCGGCGCCGTGCAGGTGGAGGAGGCCGCCGAGCTGGCCGCCGGCCACCGCGTCTACGAGACGAACAAGTTCCCGCTCTTCGACGCCAACGGTGATCTGTACGGGACCTGCGGCGTCGCGCTGGACGTCACCGACCTGCGCGCCGCCGCCGAGGACGCCGTACGCGCCCGCGACGAGGCGCTGGCCCAGTCGCAGATCAAGAGCGACTTCCTGGCCACCATGAGCCACGAGATCCGCACCCCGATGAACGGTGTGCTCGGCCTGGCGTCGCTGCTGACCGGCACCGAGCTCGACCCGGCCCAGCGCCGCTACGCCACCGGCATCCACAACGCGGGCAACGCCCTGCTCGGCGTGATCAACGACATCCTGGACTTCTCCAAGATCGAGGCCGGCAAGGTCATCCTCGACCCGGACGACTTCGACCTGCCGGCGGTGCTCGACGAGACGGCGGCGCTGGTCGCCCCGGCCGCCGAGGGCAAGGGCCTGACCGTCGCGGTGCACCGGGGGGCGCGGCTGCCGGCCACGGTGCGCGGCGACGGCGGCCGGCTGCGGCAGGTCCTGCTGAACCTGGCCGGCAACGCGATCAAGTTCACCGCCACCGGCAGCGTCACCTTGCGCGCGGAACTGATCGAGGAGCCGCTGCTGGTGCGCTTCGAGGTCGCCGACACCGGCATCGGGATCGCGCCCGCCGACGCCGACCGGCTGTTCGAGCCGTTCACCCAGGCGGATGCGTCCACTACCCGCACATACGGCGGCACCGGCCTGGGCCTGGCGATCAGCCGGCAGCTGACCGAGGCGATGGGCGGGCGCATCGGCGTCGACTCGCAACCGGGCCACGGCAGCACGTTCTGGTGCGAGATCCCGTTCGAGCCCGCGTCGGGCGCCGCGGCCGGCCCGGCACCGGACACCGGCGGGCTGCGCATCCTGGTGGTCGGCGCCGGCCCGGACCGCCCGGCGCTGGAGGACGACCTGCGCAGCTGGCAGATGACCGTCGCCGCGGCGGACACCGACACCGGCGCGCTGGCGATGCTGCGTGAGGCCGCCACGCACGGCCGCCCGTACGACCTGCTGCTGCTGGACGCCGACGCGGGCGAGTTGGACACGGCCGCGTTGGCCCGGCTGGTCACCGCCGCGGACGAGATCCCGGCCGTGCACATCATCGTGCTCAACGAGAGCGCACCCGCCGGCGACGACGCGGGCGTGCGCACGTACCTGTGCACCGCTCGCGGCTCTACGACCTGCTGGCGCAGAGCATGGCCACGGTCGTGCCGGTGCCGGTCGCCGCCGCTGCCGAGCACGGCACGGTGCTGCTGGTCGAGGACAACGACATCAACCAGATGGTGGCGGTCGGCATCCTGTCCCGGCTGGGCTACCACGCGGACGTGGCCGGCGACGGCGTGGCGGCGCTGGAGATGGCCGCGGCCCGCTCGTACGACACGATCCTGATGGACTGCCGGATGCCCCGGATGGACGGCTTCACCGCGACCGCCGAGCTGCGCCGCCGGGAGGCCGCCGGGGCCCGGCACACACCGATCATCGCGATGACGGCGAGCGCCCTGGTCGCGGACCGGGAACGGTGCCTGGCCGCGGGCATGGACGACTACCTGGCCAAGCCGGTGAATCCTGGGGAACTGGCGGCCGCTCTGCATCACTGGATCCCCGCGGCGGCGGGCGCGGGTTCTGGGAGCGGCTTGGGCTCGGGGGCGGGGCCGGGCTCGGGTTCCGGGGCTGGCTTGGGCTCTGGGGCTGGCTTGGGCTCGGGTTTCGGGGCGGCGCCCGCTGGCGGGTCCGGCTTCTGGACTGCTACGGCCGCGATCGCTGTCTCGGAGGGCGACGGCGATCCTGGCCCGATGGCGGGCGGCGGCGGCTCCGGGCGGGCCGCGGATCCGGGTCGGTCGTTGAGCGGCGGCCGGGTCCTGGGCTCGATCGGGGGCCCCGGGGGTGACCGGCCTGCCGTTTCCGCGGTCGGGCCGGGCGGCGGCGGGCAGCCTCCGGCACCGGTGTCCAGTACTGACGGCGGGCGGTCCCCGGGCCCGGCGGGCGATCCCGAGGGCTTGCGGTTCCCAGGACGGGTTTCGTCAACCGGGAGCGAGCAGACTCGGGGACGGGTATCCGCTTCTGACGGCGAGCAGTTCCCGGCGAGCGGTGCCGATAGCGGTCAGTTCCCGGTGCCGGTGTCGATGCCTGGCAGCGAGCGGTTCCCGGCCCCGGCGAGCGGTGCCGATAGCGGTCAGTTCCCGGGTCCGGTGTCGACGCGAGACAGCGAGCGGTTCCCGGCCCCGGCGGGAGGATCGGTGTCGGCGCCCGACGGGCAATTTCCGGCCCCGGCGCGCGGTCGGTTCCCTGGATCCGTGTCGGGGCACGATGGCACGCAGACCCGCAGACCGGTATCCGGCCCTGACGGCGAGCAACTCCCGGGCCCCGCGGGCGGTCGGTTCCCAGGATCGGTGTCGTCAGGCGGCGAGCGGCCTCGGTGGCCGGGTGCCGGCGGGGACCCGGCCGGCAGTGTGGCCGGTTCCGGCTCGGTGGTCGATGGGCCGCAGGGGGACGATGACCCGATCGGACGGCGCCTCGACGAACTCGCCGGGGAGCAGAGCGGGCCGGAGCTGGCGCTGGTGCGGCGGTTGATCGCGTCGTTCCAGGCTCGGGCACCGCGGCACCTCGCCGCGATCAGCGAGGCCTATGCCGCCGGTGACGCGCAGACGGTCGAGGACCAGGCGCACAGCTTGAGGGGGGCGGCGGGCAACATCGGCGCGGCGGCCGTCATGCGGGTGTGCGAGTCGATCGAGGATGAGGCCCGGGCTGGCCGGCTGCCGGATTCCATGGCCGCGGAGCTGCGCGAACTGCGCGAGGAACTGGTCCGGGTCGAGTGCCGGTTGCGGGAGTTCTCCGCGGTCTGACGCCGTCCCAGCACCTACGCCACCCTGCTGCCGGCCACCAGAGAGGCCACTCAGCGGCCCATGCTCTCCCCGGCACCCGATCACGACAAATCGTTTTTATCCGGGCTGCTGGTCGCCGACGCCTGCAACGTCGGCTTGACCCCCGTCGTCCACCCGGGTAACCCGGCGCTGACACGCGACCGGCTTTCGCACGTGGACCAGAATTACATCCGCGCCGACACCCACGCCGCCGCCAACGCCCGCCTGGTCGACTATCAGCAGCGCATCGGTATCACCGAGCTGTGCGGTGGCCTGGTCGCCTCGGTCGACGGGCTGCGCTTCCGGGTACCGGTGCAATCGGTGCACGCGGCGCCGAGCCCGCGCTTCTTCGGCTACAAACGCGGCATCACCTGGCTGAACGCGGTCAACGACCGGTTCGCCGGCCTCGGCGCGGTCATCATCACCGGCACCGTCCGCGACAGCCTCTACATCCTCGACACGCTGCTCAACCTCGACGCCGGCCCGAAGCCGGCGATGGTGGCCACCGACACCGCCAGCTACTCAGACATCGTCTTTGGCCAATTTCGGCTGCTGGGTACCGGTTCTCTGCGCGTGCCGGACCAGCCGTCCGGTGACTACGGGCCGCGGAACGCGATCGCCCGCGACAAGGTCAACCTGGACCGGATCGTCACGCACTGGCCGGACATGCTGAGGGTGGCCGGCTTGCTGATCACCAACCAGGTCCGCGCCTACGACCTGTTGCGGATGCTGACCCGCGACGGGCATCCCACCCCACTCGGCCAAGACCCGGCCGAGTACGGCCGGATCGCCAAGACCCTGCACCTGCTGGCCATGGTCGACCCGGTCGACGAAACCTACCGGCGCACCGTGACCCGGCACTGAACATCGGCGAGTCCCGCCACTCCCTGGCCCACAAGATCCTGCACGGACACCGCGGCGACATCACGCAGCCCTACCGCGCCGGCCAGGAAGACCAGCTCGGCGCGCTCGGGCTCGTCCTCAACGCCGTCGTGCTCTTCAACACCCGCTACATCGACCTCGCCGTCACCGCGCTACGCGAGCAGGGCCTCTGCCGGTGAGCTGGCGGCGCTGGACTCCTGTGATTCAGCGCGCGCGGCGGTAGTGCATGGCCGCCGCGCCGTTGCGGAGCGGCTTCGCCGAGAGCAGCTCGAGCTGGCGCGTGCCGGGCAGCCCGTCCTGGTGCAGCGTCGGGCCGTGGCCGGCGATCCTGGGATGGAGGAGCAGCTGGTACTCGTCGATCAGGTCCAGCCGGTCGAGCTCGGTCGCGAGCTTGACCGCTTCCGAGGAGGACCCCGGCCGGGGTCCCTGGCGGGTAAAGCCACCGTGATTGGCCCCCAGGTCAGCGCCACCGATCCCGCGCCTGCCCGCGACACGACGACAGCCCATCGGCCCTCGGGTCCAACAGCATTGGATCCGGCGCTAAGCAGTAACAGCCTGGTCAGTCGCCTGACGGCAGCTCGGGTACGCGCGTCCGGGCGCTGTCGGTGCGGATGTTGCGGTAGATCGTCATGGGCGTGACGGAGCAGGAGGCGGCGATCTCAGCCATGGTGAACTGGCGGCCGTCGTACATGCGCTGCGCCTTGTTGATCAATGCGGGGGTCATCTTCGGCTTACAGCCACCGGTCCGGCCACGGGCGCGGGCGACGGCCAGGCCGGCCACGGTGCGTTTTTTGGTGAGGGCGGCTTCGTACTCGGCCATAAGGGCAAACATGCCGAAGACGAGCTTGCCGTGGGCGGTGGTGGTGTCGACGATGCCGTTGGTCAGCGACCTGACGCCAACGCCGCGGGCTTCGAGGACAGCGACGATATCGACCAGGTCGCGCAGGCTGCGGCCGAGCCGGTCAATTCTCCAGATGATCAGCGTGTCGCCGGGGCGCAGGTCGTCCAGGCATGCCTGCCACTGCGGGCGGTCGGCCTTGGTGCCGGCGGCGACGTCCTTGTAGATCTTCAGGCAGCCTTCGGCGGTGAGGGCGTCGAGCTGCAACTGCGGATCTTGACCGTCAAGTCCGTTCCCTGATCCGCTCGACCACGGAGGTCGTGCGTGTCGGCGCGGCGGTCGGTACGGAAATGCGGTCCGCAGGGCGGTGAGTTCCGGCGGGTCGGCACGGCGCGGTGCGTTTCGGGTGGGGTTGGGGCTCGATAGGCTGCGCCGCGATGGAGGACGAAAACGTCGAGACGCGGCCCTGCGCGCATTGTGGTCGGCCTGTTCCGCAGCGGGCCGCGGCCGGGCGGCCGTTTCGGTACTGCCGGGACAACGACGGTGAGTGTCAGCGGGCTTCGCGCAATGTGCGGATGCGGCATCGGGCGGCGCCGGGGCTGGCCGGGCAGGTGGCGCGTGCCTGGGAGGCGGTGGACCGCCTCGATCAGTTGGTCGGCACGCTCAGCGAGGCGTTGCACGCCGAGATGAGCCCGGCCGGGGTGGAGCGGCAGATCGCCGAGGTGCGTGCGGAGACGTCTCGGCAGGTGGCCGCCGCGCACACCGACCGCGACGAGGCCCGCCGGGACGCCGAGCGTGCCGGGGCGGCCGCTGTCGGGACGTCTCAGCAGGCCGCGGTCGCCGCCGCCGAACGGGATGAGGCTCGCCAGGCCGCGGACGCGGCCCGGGGGGCGGCGCAGGCGGCGGTCGGCGAGGCCCGGGAGGCCGTCGCGCGCCGCGATGAGGCGCAGCAGGCGGCCAGTGCCGCCGAGGCGTTGCGTTCGCGGGCCGAGGCCGACCGGGACGCCGCCCGGGCCGAGGTGGCTCAGGCGCGGCGGGCTGTCGACGAGGTCCGGCGTGAGGTGCAGGACCTGCGGGCCGGGCTCGACGGGGCGCAGCGTGAGCGCGACGCGGCCCGCGAGGACGCGCAGCGGGCGACGAAGTCGGCGGCCGAGGCCCTGGACCGGGCCGAGCAGTTGCGCCGGGACGTCGCGGCCGCCACGGACCGTGCCGAGGGCTTCCGCCGGGAACTGGCCGACGCCGCCGAGCGGGCGGCGACGGCCGAGGCCCGCTCGGCGGAGGCAGCCGACCGGGCGAAGATCGCGACCGCGGAGGCGGAAACCCAGCGGCGGGACGCGGCTGAGCAGGTCAAGATCGCGGCAGCGGAAGCCCACGCCCAACAGCGGGACGCGGCCGAGCGGGTCAAGATCGTGACCGCGGAAGCGGCCGAACGGGTCAAGGCAGCGACGGCGGAGATCGAGCTCCTGCGGCGGCAGGCGGCCGAGGACGCCCGCCAGGTGCAGCAGGCCCGGCATGAGGCGGGCGTGGCGGCGGCCACCGCGGCGCAGGCCGGTGCGGAACGCGACGCGGCGTTGCGTACAGTCGAGGTGTTGCGGGCCGACGCGGACGCCGCGCATGCCCGCTCGGCCCAGCTCTCCGCCCAGGTGAGTGATCTTGCTTCGGCTTTGGCCGCGCTCGGCGCGGGCAAGCCGGCGGTTCCGGCGGCACGGTGACCGACATCGCACCACCCGCAGAACTCCCAAACGGTCGTAAAGTGGATCAAGATCCACGCCGGTGGGCGGCCAGGATGACCGGTAAGGGCCAAAGGCGGCTACGCTCGTAAGCGTTAACACCGTCGACACATGGCCGTGCCGACTGATAAAGCCGTGCCGGCGATAAAGGGGTCACGCCGGCAGGGGGCCGAGACGACGACCGGGGTTGCCGCCCGGGTCGGAATCTCCCGGCCGCCCTTTTCGTTACATGTTTTTGAGAGCAGCACCACGACCGAGGGGAAGCCGATCATGGGCGAACGCATGCTGCGCGGCAGCCGTCTAGGCGCAGTCAGCTACGAGTCCGACCGCAACACCGAGCTGGCGCCCCGGCAGACCCGCGAGTACCTGTGCGTCAAGGGTCACCAGTTCGAGGTGCCGTTCGCCGTCGACGCCGAGGTGCCGATCACCTGGGAGTGCAAGTTCGACGGCAGCGTCGCGCGACTGGTCGACGGTAAC
>Ga0307513_10006086_pt1 | contig 15831 bp, 16 predicted proteins | sample 15_EM_MG_FD_202174 | JGI IMG/M metagenome (GOLD analysis project Ga0307513, IMG submission 202174) | Populus trichocarpa ectomycorrhiza microbial communities from riparian zone in the Pacific Northwest, United States - 15_EM | ecosystem: Host-associated > Plants > Roots > Unclassified | place... | reverse complement strand
GTTACTTCACCTCCGTTTCTCTCCTCGTCGTACATGTGGGGAAGACCCGTCCCATGAGGGATACAACATAAATTAGACGTAGCACATGATACTAATGAAACCAAGGCGGTGATGCCGTCGGGCGTATGACTCTCGAGCGAGTGATCAACGAATGGAAACTGAGAGTGAAGGGCGCGTTCGGTTGATCATATAGGAGGCAGCGTAGTGCCGGTCCTATGCCGTGAGTCGATGAGGTGTGTCGTTAACCGAAGGCGGGACCAAATGTTTTGCGGGGCCGAGCGCGATCATAGCGATATTGAACAAGGCACGTGACGTAGTATAGAGGAATTACTATACAACCTGATATAGTATCTAAAAGAGAAAAAAGCTGGATATCATGTAGAGGAGACCTTGAGAGCAGTTGGGAGATAAAAACAACGGTTTTCATGATCCAGGGGGGCGCTCAACTATATATAAGGCTGTAATGGTACCTGAAATATGCCATAGTGGTTCGGCTATGAACGATTTATGATGATATCAATTGATTTTATTTCACCAAGTCGGAATCTCGGGTTCTTTGAAGCTCGACGCCTGCCGATTTTGGAATAGGGGGCAGGCTTGTTGATATAGTCAGCTAGAGCGCGTATTTAGAGCGCGTCTTTGAGGGCGTTAGATGAACGAGAGAGATGCCGAATATTTCTAACAGTCGCCGAAGTCGAAGCGTTCCCAGGTAACGAGCTGCTTGATATGGTCTAGCTCCCACTGTAGAGATTCGCTAGTAGCTGCGCGCGAGGACCTGGTCTCAGCGAAGTCACCACATATCCTTGAATTCCTTGACTCACTTTGGGTGGCTTCACGATGACAGGAGCACTTGACAACTTAGGAGAGCCGGGTCGTTGCATCAGGTTGAGCTTCGTCTTCTCGACCCTGACCTGGGATATCTCTTCAATGCTCGTGGAGTTGTTAAGGTATAACGTAAGTTTTATCGACCCCTCACTTCCATCGGATAAATACCTAAAAATAACGAATTCACTCAATCGTGGACAAATAAGCATACTGACCCAACTACGCACAGGCCATGCTCCTATTAACAAGCGCCTCCACAGAATACGAAAAAAATGACACGCCGTACTGCCCACAAGACACTTGCACGGGCATAACCGAAGACGTTCGTCACCTTATATTCACATGCCCAAGCTACACTCACGCACGATATCAACTCACACGAAGCATTGGCAAAAAGGCACTACCTTCGACCAAGCTATTTGCTGACGAAAAAACCATCTCCCACACGCTCACCTACCTCAACAAAATCGGAAGATTCAAGCACATCTACGGAGACATTGCTTCCGAATAGGAGAGAAATTATGCGACGTTAGCGCATCGCGCTTTGCTTTCGAGCAAATGTAGAAAACACCAAACCGCGTAGTAATACCACCACAGGTGCGCTTCTAGACTTCGTCTAATTCCTATCGACACTGAGGGAGCAACGAGGGTCTATTAGCAGCACAGTTTACATACATCCGACGAATCGTGTAACATAGACTAGTTCTTCGCACGTAAAATTGGATTACAAAAAGCTCACCAAAGGCGGCGAGATCCGAGCTCTTCGGCATATGGCCTCTTTCAAGTCGGCCACCATCAGGGTTCTATCGATATTGACGGGGAAAGGACTACCGCTCTGCATCATATCTCGTATGATACGCGGAGAGTGGCGAATAGGTTCGGGTTAGCTTTACCAACCGCACAATGGGGCGCAGGTGATTCTGACCTTGGAATAACCCTTTAATAACTCGCGTATAATTCGCTTGGGTAGTCCGAGATATGTCCAGGGACTGATGGCCAATGGAGCAAACAAACAAACCCAAATTCTTTCCAATGCCCGGGCGTAAGACGTACGTCTCTCCTGATGATCCTGGAGCGGCTATCTACTGCATTGTACGCCTCATTCACGTGGGACGACCGCCGTTTACCAAGTATTATCGTTGGCATCTCAACACCCTACCTGCTTGTACTCTCGAGAAGAGTACGAGTTGATGAGCCCCTGAAGTGGTTATCTGAATTTTATTTGAAGTGGCTATCTGAACACGAAGCTGTTCGGGCGTTTGGGCTGAATAATTGACAAAGCAGCATCACGTCTTCGACTTGACCGCATTGTAGAAATGCTCGGCCTTGCTTTACGGGCAGGAGCTCAAAAGAGTGTGTCTCCTCTGGCAAGTCGTTCTTGGGCACCAAGCTCAAACACGTTCTTTTCGTCTTTCGCTCGCACACCGATTCACTCTCGGCTTCCTCTGGGGCAACCTCGCGTGGGTTTGTCCTTGGTTCGCCATAAATCAATCTTTCAACATCGATGGTTTCACCCAGAACCCAAACCCGGTGAACCACCTCGCGAATCATTCCGTGTTTTCTGGACGGTTTCCGGTCTCTTGCTCGGATTCAGCGGAGTGTACCTGTATTGCATCGACCCATGGATTACCGAGAAATGGAGGACATCTCCGATTGCTGGTTTTACGAAACCAAAGGGTGAGCCAGTATTCGACAAGGACAGCTTTTTCCCGTATGTCATCAAGCACACTAAGGACTATAATGATAATACTAGGCTGTGTGTACCATTCTTATACCTTGCTAGTCCGCAGCTAACGCATTCTCGCTGGTAGCCTGACTTTCTACACTCCGAATGGCGAGGCTTCCGACCTTCCCGTAGCGTCTGCTCTTCTCGTTCAACCGGCTGATGAGAATGGACCCAAGGACCAAAAGGGAAACCCAGTGACACGCCCATACACGCCTATATCCGACTCCAGCCTTCCCGGAGAATTTACGTTGATGATTAAGAAATACGACGACGGAAAGCTCACTCCTTTCATCTTCTCATTGAAGAAGGGCGATAAACTTGCGATGAAAGGGCCTATCAGAAAGTGGGACTACAAAGGTGAGTTTGGATACTGAGCTGGCTGAAACCTTCTGATATCCTTCACCTTTTCAGTTAATGAGTTTTCTCACGTTGGGTTGATTGGTGGTGGCTCTGGAATCACCCCTCTCTATCAAGTTTTGACCCATGCCTTGCGAGATCCCAACAATACGACGAAATTCACTCTACTCTTCGGCAATGTCTCTGAGAAGGATATCCTCTTGAAGGAGGAGCTCGATAGGTTGAAGAAGAAGTACCCCCATCATTTTGACGTCATATACTTTGTCGACAAAAGCGACGGGCTTGGTATCGCCACGGAGGGTTATATCACCAAAGATACTATCACCAAGTACTTTAATCCCTCACTAGGAGAGAGGACGAAAATCTTTGTATGCGGTGAGTTTTTGCTCTAAGCAACCACTGGCTGGTGGCTCATACTCCCGAAGGTCCCCTTCCTCAAATGAAAGCAATCAGCGGCCCGAAGAAAGGGTTCAAACAAGGGGAGCTTAGTGGTGCCCTGAAGGAGCATGGTTTCACAGAGGATCAAGTACGTCTTGGCCCGTGTTGACTCATCCCTGGCTAACATATTGGCACAGGTTTACAAATTTTAAATCTATTCCTATATTTCAAATATTTCAAACTCCCGTATCAACTAGAGGAAAGCGTAATATAGACCCGCTGCGCTCAACGGCCGTTCAAAGCGAACTGACTTCAGGCACTGAGAGGAGCCACTTTCGCAAGCATCATTTACCTCGATAACAACCGACCGGCGTAAGGTGTTACTGTAGCCCGTTTTGGCACCGGGATCGACCGATGGAATCAGGGCGCATGGACTTTCTGGAAACGAGCAAGCGCGAGCCGTTACCTTGGCGCCAATCCATCGTGAATTTAACAGCAACTCAGATTGAATGCGCACGGAGCAAGTCGGAAAGGCCGCTGATTGGTGTTCGATCAGACATCGCGTACCTCTGAGGAGAAAGTCTCTGAGGAGAAAGTCTCACGGACCACGGACCCTCGCCCTTCTCCAGGATGCCTTCTCCCAATGACTAAGCGGGTATATCCGTCTCCGACGATGATACAGGTCGCTTGGCATTCATCATCCTCGCCTTCGTGTAGCAGAAACACTGGATCGGTTTGGAAATCACAGGCTACGGCGCTTCTGACGTGATTACAAATCGCAATCCAGCGACAGGGTGTCCGTCGGTCTTTGAGTCTTCCGCTGAATCCCACGCCCATATGAAGCACGAGCACCAGACCCCGACGTGGCGAATGTGACGCATCACCCGACCAGGTAGTTTAGATAATGACTCGGTTGGAAACTCTTTGATGCGTGGTATTGAAACCTAGATTACGGATAGTAGAACAATGTATCCCGATCAAAGCTAGCATTTAAATCAACGGCATCGTTAGCGGGGTCTCGCGTTCGCGAAAGCTCAATTGAGGTGTTGGTGCGACTCGAAAGCGGCCGAATGACGAATGACTGACTGCGTGTGATAAGGGTAATGATCGCTCCCTCGGCCAGTTAACCCGCCGGCCGTCGTTTCGTCAATCGCTGAACCTTGTCTTCCAACCCTTCTCCCTCCTGCTCTCGAGTGACCTTCCCAGCGGCCCACACCAGTACGACACCTCTCGTCGTCTGTACGTCGTCTGTACGTCGTTCCGCGGCGATGGTTTGCACACTCGCCCGACCTCTTGCTTGCAAATCAACTGACGCCGCCTTCCAGGCGGACAACGGTATCCCCGCAAGCTCCATTCCCCTCGTATATGTGTCCATGACGTCGACGACACTCCATATCATCGACTCAGCAGTCACGCGAGCCGCCGGAAAGGCGCGAGACGACTCCTCCATACATGCAACGCAGCTCGCCCAAAACCAGACGGACTACCTTGACTGTGACTGGGAAATCGATGAAGCGTTTGTAGGACGTACTTGGAGGCTAGTTATCGCCTGCAGAGACACTGTTTCCCAATCCCGCCGCAAGGAGAACGCCCTCTGGCGCCTCTGGTTCCAGCGCAAGATGGGCCTTGACAAACTGGACCCATCTTCGATAAATTGGTTGGTCTATTTATGGTCTTGCATTTTTACCATCTAATATTGTTTCCGACAATTAGGGACAAATACGAGGATTTGCACCTCAAACCGCTCTTTGGCCCGATTGTCCTCTCTCGTCAACCATCCACTGCAAATCTACAGGTTCCTGTAGGAGTTAGTAATCAACAACGAGGGCGACCCTTGCTTATATCCACGTCCTCCTCAAATATCGAGCGCCGGGGGGTCCTACGTGTTTCCTCTCCCTCACCATTCCCCCAAGCCTCGCGATCCCTTTCCCCTGGTTCTTCCATTTCATATGGTTCCTCTGTTGATTCTACGGCGACGACTGACGGCCCACATACGCCTTCCACTTCACCCATCCGACGAATTACCTTCAATGGCTATGTTTCTCAGAGTATCATCCGCGACGACCCACTTCCTACTGCTGAGGAAGATTCGCCTTGGTCAAAATCGGTACAGATGCACCCCGAAAGTACCACCTTGTCACGTTCGTCCTCATCCGTCAAATGGCTCGACCCTCTTCCCCTCTTGACAATTAAACCTCCGCAACCTGCACCTCCTGTTTCCCAAATACGACAAGTAACCTCAACCCGGATATACGAAGAGCCGATCGTGATCTATGTTCTCCCCCCTGGAGCTCTGCGACAATTGGAAGAATCTCACTCGCGAGTCTCAGTCCGCGCTGCGGCCGAAAGCGATGAGGAACCGTCGATGCGCCGCGGACGCGGACTCGCACGTACACGGTCTTCGGCAAACCTAAATGTTGAAGAGGCGAGGGGCGAGACTAGCCCGCCCCCACGAGCCCCTTCGGCGGAATCGGACCAGGATAGGCGACGTCCACGCAAGAAGGCCAGGTTCTCATTCGGAGCATAAAGGAAGAGGTGTATCGGTCACGTGGTTTATCAAATTTCTCTTATCATCATAAATATTGGAACACTTCATTCGGTCAGTTGACCCGTTGTCGGTTTTGGTCCAGTGGATAGCGCCTGCCTGACTTGTTATCGTTGTAACCTTGGGAATAGGAATGTTGGTATTCTCCTATTCGTGGTTGGTACACCAAATTTGGACGGACTCGAGGTGTTTTGTTATTCCATTCCCCATCCCCCATCCCCATCTCCTACATGCATGATTCCCCACCATCACGTTGTTGTTTTATGTCCGCATCATGTAGCTGTCATTACTGTGTCTTTTTAGTCTTGTTCTCCCATGGCCATCCCGATAAGAAAGACGTTGCATTGTACGTTGTTGAGTGAATGATGAACCTTACTTGTATTCATTCAACGGAACTAGGCCCTGCAGGATGGGACAGATAGACAATTACGTTCAACTCGACCACTATGCAGATCAACTATGAAGCGGTGGGGACTGCCGGTTGGAGTTGCGCCATCATAGCTTCGATCAGGGTCTCCAGCTTCTCCTCAGTTAGAATTTCGAAACCTTTCTCCTTTGTCACTTGAGCGAGTTGCACATTGTGTTGATCGAGCTTCTCTTCCATGACCTGCTTTAGCACCCGCAAGATGAGAATCTGCGCTTCCTCCAGTGTCATTTGCTGCAGGCGAAAGTCAGTACTCAGTAAAGAATGTTCCAGGCAGAAAGGGCGGCACCAGCCGGTCTACTCAATCGAGGGATAAAGATATCGATTGCTTATAATCACGTGCCTAGATTCTTGGTTGCATATCGAACCACCGATAAGGCAATCCGCAATCCATTTTCAATCCTCTAGTAGAGGAGCAGGGCGCCCCCACGAACACGTGCGAGTTACAAAGGACAACTGTCCTGTGGTGGGTGACAAGGGCGTGCGAGTCTCACCTTGTGATACTTGTCTTGCAAATCGCTCTGCGCCGCTTCGGAGCCACTTCCGAGGGCTTTCGCCTCATAACGAGTAAATGTTCCCGAAGGGTCGGTGTGATACCTTAGTGCCAATAGTTAGCATCTCTCTGATGAAGTCGCGAGGATCGTACAATTGAGGGCCCTTCTCGTCAATCCCAGCAATTAATAATGCAACCCCGAACGGTCGGCTCTGTAAACAAAAATGGTATGTGAGCAAATCTCGAGGGGTACAGGATAGGTGCAAATCGTTCGGACCATCATCGCACTCTCGTTGTCCATACTCTCGCCGAACCGTAGAGCAAGATCGCATACAGCCTGAGTAGCACTCTCTACTCCTATAGGTTCATCGTAGGTAAAGGAGTGGTTCTGGGAGGTGACGCGTGCGTGGTCGATCATGGTACGCGCGTCCGCGGTGAGTCCAGACATAGCACAGCCGATATGCGAGTCGATTTCCATAATCTTCTCAATAGAAGACGCCTCAAGTAGTGGTGACTGCACGCGTTTTTCCACTCCGAGGACCACCCCATGAGGCGTCCGGATTCCAAGTGTGGTGGAACCCAGCTGGATCGACCAAGTCAGAGATTAGGAAAAGGTTTAAAGGGCCTATTGGATTCACTTTGATTGCTTCGATAGCATACTCGACTGAAGTACTTCCAGTCAGTGGTAGAAAGCACGACACAGGCAAGACATGCCTTGGAACAGCCGCCCCTCAGGCGAGAAAGTGTTTACACCACGGTCTATGGAAGGATCAAATACCATTTTTGGTGTTACAGTGCCATTGCGTACCATATTCGGAGCGGGTCAGAAACATTTTGCAGTGGCGGAGGTTCAAGCTCGACGCGTCCCATTTGGACAAAGCCGCGTTCGGCCCGGAAATAACGCGCGTATTCGAGGGCTTGGGGTAGCCCTACTGTCCTGGATACCCATTAGCCCATGCACCGATCACCAATGCCGTAAATTCCACAAAGTATCTGACGTCCATACCACCTTGGTCACCAATGGAGGCTTCGCCTGCTCCGACAACCGATGTAGCACATATGAACAGTCGCTCTGGTTCGGACACTGACACGAGTGCTCCTTAGGTTCCCCTCAACGTCTTCAGCTGATCTCCGAAGGGCATCCTCAGCTAAATGTTAGATCGCAGCATAGTTGTTTAAACTTCCCACAAAAATGTTACTGGATATCTCTCTACATACCTCAGTAAGTGGGAACGTGCCGTCTTGAGGACGACTTGTTATATTTTGCGAGAACTTTTGACAAGCACGAACCTTTCAGTGTCAAATTGACCCTCTTCCCCATTTCTCCGCTCGACTCCATATCTTGTCTTGAGTATCTTCCTTCTTCCCGTTATTCGTCCAATTTTACCAAAGACACTGGAGGGCGGCGAAGAAACCTGGCCTCAGGTCCATTTAGAGACCAATGCGCATAACCCTTCCAGAGTACTCACCTCGAGGAATTTGTTGTTGAGATGGATCTCGGAAAGGCAACACCCCCAGAGTTACTTCGCGCAATCAACATCAGTCCGCCGCATCCGTTTGATAGAGTCGATCAATGCACTCCTTGTTGGATTTTGGAGCACGGTTTCTAACAGGCACTATACCAATACCTGGAGGATATCCTTATCACAGGTCCGGGACACAAATGGTTTTCCATCGCCAGCTGCGCCTCGTACGACTTTCGTTGATTTTGGAATAATGCCTCCCTGAAGGTGCTCGTGGGACGCCCCCCAGCTCTCCTTACAGCACTCACTCTGCTTCTCCTGTCCCACGCTGGCTACCTGTTAACGAGTCTACTCGTCCAGTGTCCGACAATCACAACTCTCGATTTGTTTGCCAATGTTCCGTTAGGTGGTCTTTCACCTCCCGCCTTACCCGGGCTCAGAAAGCTTACCCCGGAATGGTTACATGGGCGAACGCTCTGGTTAAAAGACGTCCAATGGGGGAATTAAAGTGCATAAGTCCATCTGGGACTATTTTGGGTCATCTCGAAGAACAGTTAGATTTTTTGCTGGAGTAGCTCCGTACCGCTGCGAACACTCTCGATAACCTTGCCCTTCCGTGAAATTATTGGCGGCCCACCATGCCTCCCGTCGCTGTCTGCAGTCGCGGACCTCACTCTGCGTGTCAAGGGGCGGAGGAAGCTGCATTTGGTGTCCAAAAACGATAAAGAAGGCAATATGTTACTTACCCAGTATCTCCTATAGCTTATTATGGCATTAAATACCCCGATAAATCTCAATATGTTCGTTCTTCACGTTGAGAACTCCCATGGAACGCCTCCCCCTTTGAAAGCTATAATCCGACAAGCACTTTTCAATATTAATACTCGTTATGAAAATACTACCCATACCTTGCGTCTGATAGCGATCGCATCACAAGCCCCGAACTCTGCGACTTATGTTATCTCGAGGGTTGGTGAGGAGTGGATAGTGGACGAAGATGAGAGGCATCTTGTAAGTTATTTGACGTGCTTGAGAGCCGGGCAGCTTAGCATATGACCTGCTACATCAGGCTTAAGATGGATCTCATGTTCATGTTCAAGAGCTCTGTTGCACTCGACCACTCAAGCATAATGAGGAGTCAGAAGTCATGTTTACACAATTCGATGGGCAGCAATGGAGAGACATCAATCACTCTTCTGTAAGAAATTCGTCGCAGAGCGCATCGAACGCATCGAACGTAATAGCCTTGATGCCACCACCGAAGAATGGCATAAATTGACCTGCCACTAGCGTCATCGCACATCTAAACCATTTGCATTGGGTCGTATCGGGAATCCATTCTTCAGGTCTGCTGGTGAGAGGATTAGCACCGTCATACGCCATGAGCCGGCGGCTATCGGCGAGTCCAGAGTAAGAAAAGCTGCCATAGAACTTGTCAACGACATCGCGCTTGTAGTCAGCCTTGTCCGATCCTTGGAGGCTCTCTTGATGATGAAGCATGATAGCGTAGGTTAAGACCCAGATCATCGACTCAAGATCGTCTCCTGGTCCTGGCACGAAATCAAGCTCGGAAGGTACGACAATTGCTGTATCTTTCGTTGCCTTATCCACGAGCTTGTAGTATTTAGTGAGAGCTTCCAGGAGAGGAATGCCCATAAAAAGTGCTGTACCCTATGCCATTCTGACGTCAGAAGGTGTCACAAGGAGGCCCAAACTCGGCTCACCGTTCGGAGTGCTCCCCTTTTGCTTGACGCGACCTCAGTGTGCCACGCCGGGAATATTTTCTTGATAATTTCTAGGTCAACCTTAGCCAGGTCGAGATCACCGACGAAGCCAGCGATATCCTCTGTCGTACCCAGGAACAGGTTACCGAGGCTGATGTCCCCGTGAATAATACCACGTTCATGAAGTGCCCGAAGTCCTGAAAAAGCATCAGGAGGGAACGTTGGGTAAATATATTGAGCGTACCGCTATTCATTTTCTTTGCTGCACGCATAAGCTGAGAGAAAGTCACAAACTCGTACAGCTTCCGCCCATGGCTGGCAAGGACAAGCCGGTGGAGAACGGGATCGTCGTTCTCATTAATAGGCGCCCCGAATCCTTTACGATGACTCGAGACCTTGATCACCTCGTTCGGCTGTTGTGGGTCAAAGATATCCCCGCCTTCGACAAACTGTGCGATGCCGTCCAAATCGGTGAAACGCATTGTCGACTCCTCCCTTGCACTGTAAAGCATCTTGTAGACAGTAGATTCGGCCAAGCGCCCGCACGCCCGCCAGGCATTCTTCAGAATGAAGGACTTAGCCCTGCCTTTGCCAGACTCCTCAGCATCTACATCAAGTACAACAACCCACACGAACGTCCCGCGGCCAACGAGGCTAGTCGATTGCCAGAGGGGCAACCCTTGTGTGATGTAAGTCGACCCGCCGGCTGTGACCCGAAACTCTGGGAACTGCTTCCAGCCGCCGAGCGAGTGAAGGGGCACAACAGTCCGGTCGAGCCCCAGGTCGTATGCGTCGAGGTGTCGTCCCAGTCGACTAATGATACGAATGAACGTCTCGAGGTCATCATTGATATTGTAGTCCTTTGATACTACTCCACCAGCACGGTCAAAGATCGCGAGGTTGAAGATAGCGCCACAAACACTGAAGTGGACAGAATATCGCATGAATGGACGAGCAGCAAGGTGAAGACGCGCCATGTCGGCGAGCTGGGCCGCCAATCGAGTCAGGGTCGTTCCTTTTGCGGGGTTAGGTCCATCCGAGCGGTCACGCTTGACCTCCAGCAGCACCGCGAAATGACGCCAGAGACACCAGTCCCGTCGGGGTTCTTGAGTAGAATGGTCGACCAATACAAGGTCAGGTCGACGCTTTTCGAATGTGTCAGTTTTGCCTTGATAATTGCCATCTCGAGCAAATTGTCGCTTCTTGGAGGAGCGGCGCGCTTTGGAGGGACAAGATGTATCCCCGTCGTCCTCATCATCTCCCGTGTGGGAGCGCTTGTTGCCAATCACGTTATCCTCTTCGACCTCGTGGTAATCCGTAGGCATCCCAGGAATAAACAAACGAGGGTCGGTGCGCGGGATGAGGTTGTGGACGTCGAGCCAAGTACGGTTGATACGCCGCGCAAAGTTGGTGTCATCAGCAGGCTTGGAGGGAGAACGATCGCCAGTGTTGTTGTTCTCGTCATCCTCTGAGTCGTCCTCAATAAATTCAGTGATCGTGTTCAGCAGCGTGCACTACTCGAAGCATGAGTATGTGAAGTATGAATAGCAATTCCGACGTACCAACGGTTTGTACATGTCGCGTTCAAACTGAACGGTCTGGTTGCGGACAGCAGTAAGGAAGTCCATAATACCTTTATCCTTCGAAATGTAGTCGTTCACAGTCTGGACAAATTGGTCGCTAACTTTATCAGGCTTGACCAACACATCAACGATTTTCGGGTCGTTAAAGGAAACACGAGACGCAAGAATGGACTTGAGATTTGCTTTAGCTTCAGTGATATTGGTAGAGGAGGAATAATGGGACGTTGGTTGGCTGGGAGTGCGGCCCAGATCGGAGTCGTGTTGGATAGATGTTACGCGCGGATGTTTAGGCGTGGTGGGTCCTTCCATGTTAGAGTGGGTGGTAGAAGGGATGTGTAGTAAAGATTACCTGAAAGCCTCGCTATAAGTACGTTTCCCCATTCTCTTTGGACGTGGCCAGGGTCAGGAAGCGAACAAAGAGAAGTGGACGTGGTGTAAATAAATTGGTGACACGTGGCAGCATCTCAGAATCAATTTTGGAGCATCACGAGCCATACTGACGCAGCTACAAGCGAACAAAACACCGGCCGTACCACCATTTCAGACACTAGCTGCTCACAAAGGACATGACTTCCAAAGACTGGCACGGAGAAGTCGGCGTTTTGGGCCGCATACATGCGGCAGACTGTCGAGAAAGCAGTCTCAGGGTTGCATGTGGCATGTTCCTTCTCAATATACTTCCGTCACAGCGATGACCAATACCTGCTCGATTGATGAGCTGACCCATGGTGGCAAATGTCCCTCCATCATCGATAAGCGAAAATGGGTTGATTTCAAGGTTTTCACCATAAGCGGATCGCCCTTCAAGCCCGAACAGGGTGCACTATAACCAGGGTACAAATGCCCGATATGGCGGTTATGTTCGATCACGTTCTAGAGACACTTCCACTTCCAGCGTCCATGTGCATTGTATTCAGCATCTGTGGCATTCACCTACGCTTGTAATTTGATCCCTCCTTGACTTGGGAAGCTTTCAGGTTCAGAAGGGTGAAGAATGTTTGAAATATTGCTGAACTCAGAGTAAAGCGTGTTCCGTTTTCCCTCAGTGTTGTCTATGAGACGGAGGTAACGTTCACGGTTTGATACTCGCAAACACCACGTTCGTAATGAGCTGAGAGGCTTGGGTCGCCCATAAACGCGAACTTAACCAATCGGGTGTCACGACAATTATTGACCTCATGGAAGGAAACCTCTTCATGTTTTAATGAAATGGTTCCAGTGTGTCCCAACGCTCAGCGACAAAGAACTTGAGCTGTGAGTAATCCCTTTATGGAACTCACGCCATCCTGGCTGGACTCCCGTCATCAAACACACTAATTGAGAAGCTGAAGGATCATCAGACCATCGCAAGCCGCAAGATATCATGTTGGAGTTGATGATTCCTCCAACTAAAAGACCGGGTAAGTGTAGTGGTAACACGCCCTGCTAGTCATGGGAGGTCCCGGGTTCGAACCCCGGCTTGGTCGTTCTTTTCTCTCTAACATATCATCCCAACCGCCACAAGGTATCCCAATGCGTTTAATTTTCATGACACATTCTGTGGTGGTATGGAAATTCTCCAACTATCTTGTGTCGGAATTTCGGATGCAGTGTGCGAGCCTCAGTGCTGCGATTGCGATTGCTAAATGATCATTAGCATGAGGCATCGCATAGCGACTTCCTGTGTATAAGGTTATGATCCCTGTATATTGCATCCTTACATGTTTGTAGTGGAGCCCAACAAACACGATACATTCGTAAGGTACGTGACTCTTTTGAGTTGTTGCTCCAAAGCATTATTATATTGGTATCCATCTCGTAGTGGGCAATAAGATTGCGAACCATCGATAATGTGTCGCAAGTTGACCTTCCCGAGCGTGGAAGAGAAATATTGGGCCAAGGGCGTCCTTATGCTTCGTCTTGAAATTTGGAACACCGTTTTTGAAGAACTCATAAACCCCATCGATCCACAGATATTCCTCGACAGCTTCAGCAGCTCCTGCAGCCCTACCAGCCCTCAAATTCGGAAGGAAGCATTTGCTAGTCGGTGCTGAATCTTGAATCGAGTGAGACCTACTGATAATCAAACTCATATTATGAAGCACGACCCACTACTAGCTCGCACAATCCTCGCGGAGGTGGACCCGTCTACGATTGTGCACCCGATACGCGAGGAACGATGCAAGATGCTTTCCTAGACTCGTGCTATGTTCAACAATGAGGCTCCTACCCCTTTCTGTTCACCTCGCCCTCTAAAATGAATGCGGATAAGTTGTAGTATTAGTGTGTATGTGCTCATACATATGGCACACGATACATTCTGACAATTATAGCACGCCTACTGTTTTGAGATTTGTCCGAAGGATACAGTCTTGAACTATACATGCATTATGTCAGGTTATCACTTCATCTTTGCCAAGAACTTCGGGCTTACCGTTTAAAAGCACATCGCGAGTACCGGTAGCATCAATAACACTCGTAGAATGGACATGTATTGCCCGTCTACCCGTTACGGGTTGTAAACCCAGCTCGGTTGTTGCACGTTGCCAAGCTTTCGTAAATACAGCTTTGAAGACTGAAATTGCGACTTGTCAATGCCTCTCCTTATGATCATGTAATACCCGACGGAGAAGACGGTCTTACATCGGGTGACCCCCTCGACGGTGTGATCATCCCCTTGGAAGCGACCGATATAGTCTCTGATGCGCACACCAGCTTCGAGCTTGCGCTTGAGAAGGTCGCATTTATTCAGGAATAAAATGAAATCGGCTTCTTTGAGCAGTGGGGATGTGCTGACAGCTATATATAAAATGCTAGTCAGCATAGTTCTGGATTTGAACAACGAGCGCGACGATACTTTTCCAGAGGTTGAGGGAATCCTGTATTCGATTGACACTTGGATCTTCCACAAGTCGCTGGTCGAAGGCGGAGAGGGGGGCAAGGAAGATGATCGCGTTCACTATGTCAAGTGAGCGTTGGTAGGTAGTATTCTAAACCATGAAAACATACCATCTTCGAAGTAGGACATCCACTGATGTCGTTGCGTGCGCGATCCGCCCACGTCGTATACAATCATCTCACTCATGAAACCCGCGTCCCTAATTTCCTCTACAAAATGATTAGCAACCTATTTTTTACCAAGCAAGGCGAAGATGTAGTAATCACTCACGCGATTCCATGACAAAGCGATGCTCAGAAACACCAAGTGTCTTGAGCCTCGCCTTCAGAACATCCTCTGTAGAGGAACAGCTATGGTCAGCTCATATCAGCAATCCACACCGACGGAGGACCCACCATCGGTAGGGACATAATCCCAAGCCGCTACTCTCTCGATGTCATCCAAGAAGCTGGGCGCCAAGTTGTCAGCCTTTCCTTATTTAGGCGGATCTCAGGGTGAGCCGGTAACTCACAATCCGGCCTCCGCTTCCACCCTGATCCCAAACACACGATCCAACAGCAGCCGAACCTCCGTGTCCCTCCAGAGCTCGGCTATGTCCGCAGCACACGCGGACATGATTAGATCCGCACTTTCTAAACCCTTTGTAGTCAGAGTTTCCTTTCCTTTCCCACTGCTTGGACTGCTGTCATTGAGGCTATTTGAGCTCCGTACGCGACGTATAGCCATTGGCATAGTTATATTCGGCATTTTAAATGGAGATTTGGATTTTCTATTGGACGTGCCAGCAGAGCTGGTCGAGGCAAAGGACGCGACAGACGGGGCTCTAGAGAGAGGAGGGCTGGGGGCTTGAGCGATGGCCGATGGAGGAAACTGGCTAGATACGGAGGACCGGCGAGGCCGCGCAGAATCGACGCTCACGAGGGACGGAGTCTGAGATGTTGTCAAGCGGCCATTGCTCGGTCGCGTCGAAAGAGGGGGTGTGTAGTGCCCTATTCGCTGGTTCCAGGATGAGGCCTGGATGGAGAGTTCGTCCTGCAACTGCGGAGCGAAGGATGCATCAGTGAAGGCGGAAGGTGGGACGGAGGGTACGGCTAGTCGGCGGAGGGGCGTTGAATGTGAGCTGCCAGACAAGCGAGAAGAAGGAAAAGAGTAGAATTCGGATGATGCAACGGGTTCCCCGGCTTGAATGGGTGGGGCGCCTTCGTCGGGAACTTCTTTTCCCCACCACGACGGTTTGACTGCCCTGACAGCCGCCGGCGGAGCAAAGAATCCTCCCATAGAGATTCCTCCCGATTTTGGAGTCGATTGAATGGTTGGCGGAGGGTCATTCCCAGTTAATTGCCTCACAAGGGTCGGCTCAAGAGCAAGAAGTGGGCAAAGTCGCATAAGTAGGAGACGATGTTTTGGAGTCAATGTAGGAGTATTGACGTGACGT
>Ga0307513_10006085_pt1 | contig 15832 bp, 15 predicted proteins | sample 15_EM_MG_FD_202174 | JGI IMG/M metagenome (GOLD analysis project Ga0307513, IMG submission 202174) | Populus trichocarpa ectomycorrhiza microbial communities from riparian zone in the Pacific Northwest, United States - 15_EM | ecosystem: Host-associated > Plants > Roots > Unclassified | place... | reverse complement strand
CGGTCCAGAGGGCCCCGCAGCAGGCAGTTGCGGCTGCTCAACCACAGCCACAACCACAGCAAGAGGCCCAGCAGCAGAGACAGCAGCAAGGATCCTCGGCACCGGCGCAACAGCAGAGGAATGGGCAGCAGCCATCACAACAGCAACAGCCAGCGCAGCAGATGCTTCAGCAGCAAGCGACGGCGGCGGCTGCAAGGCAACAACAGAATGGGGCTGGGCCTGCTCAGCAGTCGCGTGGTCAGCCTGCGTACCGCGGAGGGGTTCCTATCAGTCGGTGATGCGGGGGAGATTTTTTTTTTCGTTGTATGAAGTAGAGAGAGGAGGAGAAATCGGGAGAGGAGGAGGAACGAAGGAGTACCGCCAGAGGCTGGTAGGAGATACAGGGCGGAGGAGGAAGAAATCCAAGCCAGCAGACAAATTTTAAACTTTCGCAGTCGCATTTGCAATCGACCCCGCCGACCATCCACCACCAGTTAGGGTTCGGACGAACAAACGAAATGACACGTATCATACCTTTTCCCCCATCGCCACGCAGCACAAATCTCTCCACATATGAGCCTTGAACCACACCAATATCGCAAAGCCATAGGAACTACTTTGGGACGACTTTGGACCTTGAATTTATCTTCCCTTCCATACACACCACATCACTCCAGATTGCCAGGGCCGACAGACGGACAACAGGATACCCTTATTTATGCATACCAATGCACGAACATTCCCCTCTGTCCCATCGCTCTCTATTTCCTCCTCTCTACACATAAGCTCTGACACGGCGGTCGTTGAACCTCTTCGTCGGTATCTGGTCCATTTGTGTCTTACGCTTTATTCCTTCATCCTTCAGCTTTCATCCATCCGTTATGGTTCAATCATTCATCGTTCATCATCACCATCATCCTACACCAACTCGACGACATACGCCTGCCTACCTTAAATCTTCCTGCTATAAACCTGCTCTCAAGGCCAATGTATTTCTCTTTTTCTCGCACGTTTTTCTTCACCCCCTTCCCTTTTTCTTTTTTTTGCTACAATATTGGTGGCCCTGTGCGTAAGTATTTGTATTTTGCGATTTCCGTTATTTGTTTTTTCTGCTGGGGAGGAGCGGTTTGTGTTTATGTTTGGTGAGTAGGCGGGGGTGCTGGAGAAGATGCGATGTTCTGAGGAGAAGTAGGGTGGAGGAGAGTGCTTGGAGTGGAGTGGGTTGGAGGGGTCGGATGTGGGCGACGTTGTTTACTCAAGGTTTGAAGGAGACTATGGTGTTTTTGTTGTTTAACAGAGTCCAGACCGACGAATAATACTTGCCTTGTTCTCCTTTGTTTTCCCGGCTCTGAGCTACATCTCGGGTTCTATCGTTCTCTGAGACGGGCGAACCTACTTATTTACAACCTACCCCAATATCGAAGACATGCCATTGTATACAAGTATGTATGCGCCAGGTTAGATATATGATCACAAATTTATATTGCGAGCCGTAGGGTACATCACATATATCGCGGTCTGTCTAGGAGAGACTAAGTGGCCGCTTCAAGAAGCTGGCCTCCAAGGTCCGTGTAAATGGGTCGCATTCAATCTACAGATCAGGAGGCTCGCGCTGTATCAACCGCGTCCAAGTACTCTCCTTCCACCACTGGCATTCATCCAAATTGTCAATACGCTCCCACAAAGTGCAAATTTCGTATTTACCACCCAACGGTGACCGCCTTTCACGCTTGGCGACTTCAATCGCTGCCTTATTTTCCCCTCTGGTTTTACGTCAGCTTGTCTGGAGCAAGCGATTCTGGAAAAATGTGATTGATCCCATACACGAGTTTTTGACCTAGAGCTGCAACGACAACGGACACGTTTGTTTTTTATTTGATAGATGGACGACACATAGGATAAATGGACCTCAGCGCTACCTTGGGGATTTACACGCATGGAATTTTGATAAAACGTTCTAGATAACTCTTTCGAGTGGCCGAGAAATGATATGGTATACTACAATGTCCATTCAATAACTGAAGAAGAAAGGCTGTTCCTGCTACTCGATGCGAGATCTGGTTCGTTCAAGTCCCTAGAATATCGCTCTGCACTTTATACTGATGGCGTTGTGTTCCAAGCCTGGTACCGGGTAGACCAGGGTGTATACATTCTAGCGCTCTCCAGCGCTGTCTAGAAATGACATATGTAATGTACAGGACAACGCAGAAACATTGAAACCAAGGACGAGAAATATCTAATGACCCACAGGAGGATTATGCTTTGGTGACATATTAGGTTCATAAAGCGCGATAGGCAGTGAATATGTATCGAGTTTTCTTCGCCAACCAATAGGTATTATGAATATCCGCTCTTTTCCTGCTGGAATGATCCCGACATATCGTATCCCAATCGCCTGGAACTTATTCTTGTCAGCGATCGTACAAATGTAATTGAGACCTTTTTCATTCAAGCCGTGTTCGGCAGCTGTTGTTACTTGAAGGACGGTGAAGAGCGCAATGTTGGAATTCTATATGATCGGGCAACGAGCCCTATGGGTGAATGTACATCATACAGCAAAAGCCTGAAACTCACTTCATCGAGTTCAGCCTTATCATATATCCTCTTGTCCTTGGGATTTAAGATGGGACCCTCGTAAGATGCACATGGGGCGAGCTCGAATGTGAACGAATCGTAAGTGAGATGGGATGGGTCGACGGGCACATAGTAATGTAATGGCTGTATGTCCAAATCGCGGTCATTCTGAATAAAAGGCACGTACTCCATTGCGCTCGATTGCCATGTCTTTGTGCCGTCAGTGTTGGAAGCCATATACTTGTCATTGACGGCGCGAGGATGATTATTCTCTTCGATTTTCATAGGATCAATAGGGACTTCAATGCCCTCCTCCAACAGGTCATGGACAATTGCCTCAAATAGCCACCCCGCAGCGACACTCGTTCGCCGTTCCCCTGAGAATGTTTGGAAGAGCTCTCTAGATTTTCGTTTCAGTAGTCGTCTGTGAGCTTTCCAGAGAAGGCGCAGAACCGTGCGCGTAATGAAAGTGGCACGAGGAATTATCCTCCGCTTATCATCAGCAGGTCGAATGAGCACGACGAGGAGGGATGTTTCATCATCGAATTTAGGTTCGAAGTCTTGTTCACTGACGATGCGATCGATGTCATCCCAGGTCATCCGTGCGATAGCTTGACTAAGTTTGCGACCATATGATATGAGGCCGCCTTCAGTAGTGGTTGCACTATAACAGTCACGGGCAGATGGACCGTACTCGATGAAGAAGTTTCGTAGGTCGGCTTCAATGGATGACCGGCGTTGAACCAAATTCCCTTCATGCGGTGCGAGTGAGATGACATTATCCTACAGAACAAATGTATGTACGTACCCCGAAGGATTTCTTCCAGCGAGAAAGGATTCGTATAGAAGAATCGAGTCGTCTCGTGGTATTTCACCCAACCCCATCTATTTCTACGAGGAGAGGATGCCTCCACGATGAAAAAAGGTGCATCAAGCTCAAATAGAAGCGGGGCAGGGTTTTCGACACTCTTATTTGAATCGACGAGGGCCCAAGCAGTGTGGTCCGTCGAAAAGTCCTGTATCCCCCGCCATGGTATGTCACTGGCAAGAGGGTGAACCCCACGCTTGTCGAAGAGCCATACATAGTTAGAAGCGTGTTGAAAGAACGTTGTGAGACCGAGGGCCAAACGCATTGCAAGAATGTAGTAAAGAGAAAGGGTCTTCCCTGATGCGTAATGTCAGCGGAGGGCAGAAAGAAATATGAAGGAAATGGTGCACACCGATGCCCGTCTGACCAACAATGATGAAATTACGAACACCTTTATTGCACGCATTTTCTGCATAGTCCCACGTAACGTCCCACTCATCTCGTACCAATAACCCCTTCACACTCAGGTTAAAGGCCTGATGATTCTTCATCGTTCGAAAAGAAACACCATTCTTGTCAAGTTGATGCACAATGTATCGATCCTGAAAGCGTTTCAATCCTTTCCCCCAAAGGTCATTATAAAATTCGAGCCATTGTTCTATTGGCGAAAAATATTTGATCAGCATACGGACAAAATAAAACTGCTCAACCAACCTTGGTCAGGACGAAGCCCCGCGAACTTGGGTTCCAACTCATTTGAAGTGGGACCGCTCAAACGGGGTCGCTTAGAACTGGGTCGATCTGCAGGTCAGACGAAAAAATCAGCGAAAAGCAATTTACACGAAGAGCACTAGTACTCACCGTCGGCTGAGAGGCGAAAAACGAAACGCGAAGAAAACGAAAGGTCAGTGAACGTAGGACAATCCACGACAGCGATGCGAGGCGGGGAGAAAAAGTGGCAAGGAAAATGGGCGGCGAAACGAATAAACGTCGTTGTCATGCACGAAGAAGATGGGAAAAGATGATATGGCCGGCACCAAACGCGAGGACGGCAGAATGCCAGCAGGAGAGAAAGGAGCGATGAGGACGATCGAAACCATGATGAGTGACAAGTTCAACGATATCGTCAGTTCTGCTCATAAGGAACGATGAACCAGCGGTACTCACGAGGGCACTGAACGACGATATGAAGATTGCCCTTGGAATGCGGTTCGGGAAACAGCTCCTCCACGCTTTCTCCGGTACTCAACTCTCTCGAAAACGTGGAGATGTTACCCAGGTTTGCTAATCGCTGCGCCAGACTCTGCTCGGGATCGACAGGAACCACCGCATTGAGCTGGAAGAGAACGTCAGAAGGCGCACACCCTTGGTATTAAGGAAACAACCTTCAGAAGTGTCAGATCATCAGCATCTATGTCACGGAGAATTTTGACTCTCTGTTGAATCGCCGCCTTCAATAGTTCGACGTTGGTATCAATTGAAATGATTGAGTATGGCTTTGGACGGCCTTCTAGGATGAACCAGATACGTCTAGATGGTTGTGGAGACATGGTGGAAGATACTGGAAGATATCCGTATCGAGCAAAAGGGTTAACGTTTGAAGTAGGAAAGGGGCTGTTGGGCTGGAATTCACTCATCGCAATATGAGACTAAGCGTCGTGGGCGGAGATTTTGAATATTGAATCTTGACGACCGATAATCATGACGTCACAGTCCATACCCATGACATTGGTTGGGTAATGTCATCGTGTTTACGCGATTGTAAGATGCGGGAGAGACGGCATCTCTAGGTTTGCTAATAACAACTAACCACGAATTACACACAGCAGTAAGTAACGAAAGTACTCGATATCTCTAGTATTCAGTTCTTACTGAACCGATATAAAAGCAAGGAATGGACGCAATGGAGGCCAACAAAGTCCAATTTTCCCTCTCCTCACTCAACACCCGTTTTCTTGTACAATCGAAATGTCCGCAACAGCTCTCTTCGCCCCTCTCCAGGTTGGGAGTATCACCCTGAAGAATCGATTCGTGATGTCCGCGCTCACCAGGAATCGGGCCCCAAATACCTACCCAAGCGAGATCATGAAGGAGTATTATGTGCAACGCGTCCAAGGTGGCGTTGGTTTGATCGTCACCGAGGGCATTTTGATAACACGTCAAGGGTGAATATATCTTCACGTTCATTCTTTCAGAATACAGGCTTACAGTCCTTATTTTTATTAAGCACCGAATGGCCACATGCTCCTGGAATTTGGGATGAAAAGCATGTCTCTGGCTGGAAGAATATTACCGACGCAGTCCACCACGCCGGAGGAAAGATTTACGCTCAAGTAAGTTCATCGTGCCTTAAAATTGCTCATAGAAGCTGACAAGATTCCTCTTTGCAGTTGTGGCATCGTAAGCAAAACTTGTCGAAAGGATTTATTATTTTCGTCTGACCACCTCCATAGTCGGCCGAGTTTCTCATCCAGAGGCCCCCGAGCAAATCCTCGCAGGAGTGGTAAGTTTTAAATCTTCACGGGTATTCCAACGTTGATGATCGCACCTTTGCAGCCCGTTTACGCGCCATCCGCGATCAGTGCCAGAGGCGGTAAATTCCGTCATCTGCCTAGCCAGCCTGGATATGTCACAGTAAGTTTGGCCTCTTTCTGCTCCACGAAAATGTCATAACTAAATGATCATTAGCCAACCGCCATCGACGACCCATCTATCATCGTCCAGCAGTTCAAGAGGGCTGCGATCAACGCCAAAGAGGCCGGATTTGACGGTGTCGAACGTACGGGACTCTCTTGTCAGTTTGTCCAGTTTGACTCATGACATTTATCTTTTTCTCGTCTAGTCCATGGTGCCAATGGATATCTCATCACCCAGTTCCTCGATAGTACCGCCAACCAACGCACCGATAAATGGGGAGGAAGTCCCGAGAACCGCTCTCGATTTGGACTGGAAGTCCTGAAGGTATTGACAGAAGTCTTTGGCCCAGACGTTGGCGTCAAACTCAGCCCCGCAGGAGGCTACAACGACGTTGGGTAAGTTTTTGGACATCTCCTTATCCCTGTTCTGCAGGCTGAGCTTCCCTTGTTATAGAATGCCGCTCCAGGAGACTCTGGATACCTACTCTTACTTCATCACCGAAGCCGACAAGTTGAACCTCGCGTACTTTACCCTTGTTCGCTACCAACCTTCTCTCGATGCTGAGTACGACGGTACGTATTTCCGTCGCATGAATCTTCCCGATTCAACCCTTACGAAAATTATCAGGCGTGAAACGCGCGACACCGCACGACATTCTCGAGGCCTACCGTCCATATATCAAGAACGCCAAATTGATCCTCAACGCTGGTATCCTCCCTGAAGAGGGCGAGCAGCTCGTAGCATCTGGAAAGGTCGATGCCGTTTGTATCGGGTTCAACTGGATCACGCACCCAGACCTGGCTAAACGTGTTGAGCACGGGAAGCCCCTCGACAACATTCCCGATATCAAACATCTGCAGACCAAGGCGGGCGAGGAAGACTGGGCGAAAGGTTACACCGATTACCCCATTGCAGTGTATTGATCTGGTATACTAGACTCATTCCATTCCCTGGCTTTATAGATTATAGACAAGATACTTTTTCAATTTGAATCTCGATGTCCTCTTTCAATATCCAGTGGCCAATAAAGAATACATGTTCCAAACGTGCCTTGAGTTGTCGGAAAATATTGTGCCTTTCGGCTGGGTGAGGTTCGTCTCGAGTCTTCAAATTCAACCTACGGATCACAACATATGAAAGTCATCCAGCCTTGAAGCTTAATTCGTGAGTTACGTCTCCTTATCAAAACCTCAAAGGTATAGAATTACACTCAGGGAAGCTTTACCAGTTATCAACACTACTTATTGTTATTTAAACTTGATACATTTTGGGCGTTTGAAAGTATCGAGGACCTGAACCTCATCCCATAAAAACCTTGATTCAGGGAGTGTGCCGTTGTTCGTATACACACCCAGACCCCGAAATGAGGTGGGTACAAACACGGCGTTATGCGCTTAGAATTTGTGTGTAGCTTACATCTTGTAAACCGATCGCAAAAAAAAAAAAAATCTTGTCTCTTTCACTTGCGTTACCGAGCGCAATTCCACATCTTCCCATCCAAATTCAACTCTCAAGCGGGACCATCCAACCACGGTGATGCCTTTCGAGCCTGATCCTGCATGTAAGTAGTCTCCCTAGCCAGCCTGACGTGATGGGGTCTTTTTAGAATTTAATATTGGCTGGCTACTCCTCACTCAAACTCGACCGCGATGAGCTTCAATTCGTTCAACCTCGCGGCCTCTCGCGGCTTCACCAGCGACTCCATTCAATAATCCTAGCTTCACCCCTTCTCCATGTCCCACTTGTGATTTCATTATAAGCCCACCTCCCCACGGCCTTCAAGCCTTCAAGACACCTTCACAACCATTCAAATTGTACAACCCGTTCACCCCGATTCCTTCACGCAATCGAGGTTCCAAACGTCGGAAGGAGAAGTAAAAACAGACAAGCATGTAAGTATATATGACATCATTGTTGATCCTACCGTTGCACTTGGACCGCTTATAAAAAATTGCTCAGACTGGACCTCCAAGCCAGGTGGAATAAAATTGTTCACATATCAAGTTCACAATGACAATCGAGAACGGCCTTCTTATCATGCAGTCAGCACCCCAAGGATGCTTTACGTCAGTTCCAGCGTGATGTCACTCAAACCCCTTCTGTCGGGGAGTCTTCCCAGGCCCGACAGCTCAACCAATTGCAAACAGTCATTGAAGATGGACTTCGCGCTTTGCTGGCGTCTGCCTCAGGGGACCTCACAGTAAAGATACCGGCGATCGTCCTGATTACATTTTTCTGAGTTCAACCTTGTTTCGGCGTTGGCAGCTCGGACTTGCAACACGAAGAGGCGAGAAATCCGTCCGCTTTGGGAAAGCCCCTTGACGGCGAAGCTACCCACGAGTGGGGCGTGGTAAAAACAGGACTCTGCTCTCACCGACATGACTGACAAACAATCGCAGACCCCCAAAGAGCCCTCAAAGGGATTTCTCAAAGCCCCACAAAAATGGTTAAAGAAAACGTTTAGCAGGCCTCATAGCCAGTCCACTTCCCCTCAGCCTTCTGCCCTTGGACAAGAGAATCGAGGTGGTGAATTATCTTCAGTTCAACACGCTATCGTATTGTCGGGGCGTCAATCGATAGGCCCCGACATTGGCGCTTCAGCTGCTCTAAGCCAGCAAGGTATGTTCCATGCATCGTTGTCCCCTGGATAAAGCGCTCAGCCCAGCATGCAGATCCGGCCCAGTTATCAAGATTACAGCCATCTTCCTCAAGTTCAGGCCTACCTGGATTTGCAGTGGCTCACGGTTCGAGATCTTGAACGCGTATAGCATCGTTAAATTGACGGGCGTTCATAGATCAATACAACACCCTGACTCAGGATGGCGCTGCCTCGGCGGAGTGTCCTACTCAACCTCATGGTACGAATACTCGACATTCATCGCCCAATTGGGGTTGCATACTCACTGCCTAAAACGCTTCTCAAGGAACCGTCGGTGACCTTTCCGAGACACAAGCGCATCCAGAAAAATCGAGTAGTCGTGCTCTATCGACTGCGAAGGATATGTGGAGTTTCACAGAGATGCTTCTCAAGAGGCTACCGGCTGCCGTGGATTCAAATCCAGCCAAGGTAGCTTTTGGTATTGTAAAGATCGTCCTCGAGATAAAAGATGTGGGTCGCTATTCTTCACACCTTTGCCTGACTAACTATGGATACTAGGAAGTGAAAGGCAATATCGACGCGGTCGATAAACGGATCCTATCGACAGTGGATCAACTTCGCACTGTGGAGGAAGCACTGGCTGGCTGGCAACCGCATAACGTAGAGGAAAAGCAAGGAATTGAATTATATAAAACGTAAGAATGCCATTTCCTCTGGGCTGAAATTGACGAGTAGACGACTGTGTAGGACTCTAGTAAAAGAGTGGACGAACTTAATCGAGCTCAAAAAGCAGTCGCTTATCCGAAAGATTGCGGTTCATGAGGAGGATAAAGGGAAGATTGCGGATATTTTCGGGCGTATCAATCGAGCCCGGGAGCAACTTGTTGTGCGTATTTGTATGATTGTTGTCATTTTTTCTATTTCATTGCTCATCCCATCCATTTAGGTGGTGACCGGTCTCAGAGTCCACAAGACTGTACTTGCAATTCAGGAGGATGTCGCGGTGCGTAATTCCGCCATTTCCAATTCCGTTCCAAGCTCATTCTTTCAACAGAAATTACTCCTGGAACGGCTCGAGGCTTCGCATGCCGCCGACCATAAGTGCGCACTGGAGGGTGAACAACGACAGCTGTTGCGTCGTGCAGTCTGCACGCCAGGAACCCGGGTCCGTATATTAGGCGACATTGCAAGATGGGCGAACGATACCTCATCGGAAAGTGTCTACTGGCTCTCCGGTCAGGGTGGATCTGGGAAGAGCACCATCGCCTACACCATCGCCCGCCGTTTCGAGTTTGCTGGCGATGCGGACGACACGATCGTTCTGGGAGGCAACTTTTTCTGCTCACGCCAAATAAAGGAAACGAAATCCGCGACCCTCATCATTCGAACCATTGTTTATCACCTCGCCCTCAAATCCAAAGCATTTGCAAATGCTTTGCGTGCTTTTGGGAAATTTGACGCCATCCATTACGGCGTTCGTTCTCAGCTCGAGAGCCTCCTTATTGAACCTTGGAAGCAGGCTCAATCCGCAGACCCATCAAAGTCACTGCGTTTCCTTGTGGTCATCGACGCCCTCGATGAGATAGATGGACAGGATGGATCGGGGTTTCTGCGCGACTTGTTTGACAGCATCAACAAACACCGCTTACAGGGTCTCAAGTTCTTTGCTACTAGTCGCCCAGACCCGGATCTCGTCACCCATCTGGAGGCCTTTAAGGACAAGCGCTTATATCGTCTGGGACAAGTGCCGGTTGAGGAAGCTCAGGCCGATATCACAACCTACCTGAACGCTCACCTTGGGTATTCCATGGGCCGTCCAGAAATGGAGAAAATTGCGGCGCAGGCAGCTGGGTTGTTCATATATGCTGCAACAGTTGTGAAGTATGTGGAAGGGTATGCATCAGTGGAGCATGAGGAGCGCCTGAGTACACTTTTCGTCGAAAATCCGGAGGAGACGTTGCTTGACGGCTTATATCATCAAGTCCTTTTAGATGCTCAGCACCGTTTCAAGAGTCGGCATTACCTCGATATCCTGCACACCTTTCTCTGCACTGCGGAGCGTACATCAACATCCCTTGTCGCCAAACTTCTACTTCCTCTCAATAAGACCAACCCTGCCCTTTCCCACACCGAAATCGCTGATGGTGTTCTCAAGAGCCTTCACGCTGTGCTCTACACCGAGAATGATCAAGTCCTCACATACCACAAATCTTTTACCGACTTCATGTTTGACCAGAATCGGGCAAAGAAATTTTGGTGTGATCAAGCAAAACACCATCGATTCCTCACCGACTCCTGCTTCCGTGTCATGGATGGATTGAAATTCAACATCGCAAACATTGAATCATCGTTCTTACTTGATCGTGACAACTCTGCACTTCCGAATGCAGTCAAGCAGAACATCACTCCTGTGTTGAGTTATTCTTGCCGAAACTGGGAACACCATCTCTCAGCTGCTGCACCAACTGATTCGGATGCCCTTTGTGATACCTTGTCGAAATTCCTTCAGCTTCGTGTACTTTTTTGGATTGAAGCCATGAACCTCCTGGGTTCGCGCAGCGAGTGTGCTGAACTGCTGCAAAGGGCACGTAAGTGGGTTCCAAACGTGGGTGAGATCTTAACTGAATACTTCGTAATTAACTGACCCTAATGTTTAGGACGACTTGACATTGAGGAAGGACTTGGCTGAGGCTGCAACTTTTGCATTGTATTTCGGCGGGAGTGAGGCGGCATTGTCAACGCCACACCTGTACATCTCAGCCCTGGCGACATGGCCCCGGGATTTGGGGCCGTGTGGAGGATGGAGGAGGCACTTCCCTGGGATCCCAAGGTTCACCAATGCGTCACTAGGTGACAGGCCATTAATGACTCTTGAGGTGGGAGGTTCAGTGGAAGCTGTCGCATTTTCGGGCGATGACAGGCTTATTGTCACTGGTTCGGACGACAAATTGGTGCGGGTGTGGGATGCCTTGACGGGAGAGATGCTGAAGGTGCTGGAGGGCCACACTGACCCCGTCTGGTCAGTCGCATTTTCGAGCGACGATAGCCGTATTGTCTCTGGCTCGACAGACAAATCGGTGCGGGTGTGGGATGCCTTGACGGGCGAGATGCTAAAGGTGCTGGAGGGCCACACTGACTATGTCTGGTCAGTTGCATTTTCAAGCGATGACAACCTTATTGTCTCTGGCTCAACAGACAAATCGGTGCGAGTGTGGGATGCCTTGACGGGTGAGATGCTGAAGGTGCTGGAGGGCCACACTGACCATGTCTGGTCAGTTGCATTTTCAAGCGATGACAGCCGTATTGTCTCTGGCTCAGAGGACAAATCAGTGCGGGTGTGGGATGCCTTAACGGGCGAGACGCTGAAGGTGCTGGAGGGCCACACTAACCATGTCTGGTCAGTCGCATTTTCGAGCGATGACAGCCATATTGTCTCTGGCTCAACAGACAAATCGGTGCGGGTGTGGGATGCCTCGACAGGCGAGGTGCTGAGGGTGCTGGAGGGCCACACCGACCATGTCTTTTCAGTCGCATTTTCAAGCGATGACAGCTGTATTGTCTCTAGCTCAGAGGACAAATCAGTGCGGGTGTGGGATGCCTCGACGGGCGAGACACTGAAGGTGCTGGAGGGCCACACTGATGATGTCTCATCAGTTGCATTTTCGAGCGATGATAGCCATATTGTCTCTGGCTCAACAGACAAATCGGTGCGGGTGTGGGATGCCTCGACAGGCGAGATGCTGAAGGTGCTGGAGGGCCACACTGACTATGTCTGGTCAGTCGCATTTTCGAATGATGACAACCATATCGTCTCTGGCTCGGAAGATAAATCAGTGCGGGTGTGGGATGCCTTGACAGGTGAGACGCTGAAGGTGCTGGAGGGCCACACTCGCCAAGTCACCTCAGTCGCATTCTCCAGTGATGACAGCTGCGTTGTCTCTGGCTCATATGACAAATCGGTGCGGGTGTGGGATGCCTCAATGGGTGAGACACTGAGGGTGCTGGAGGGCCACACTGACCATGTCAGATCAGTTGCATTTTCGAGCAATGACAGCCATATTGTCTCTGGCTCGGACGACAAATCGGTGCGAGTGTGGGATGCCTTGACGGGTGAGATGCTGAAGGTGCTGGAGGGCCACACTCGCTATGTCAGGTCAGTCGCATTTTCGAGCGATGACCGGCTTATTGTCTCTGGCTCGGATGACAAATTGGTGTGGGTGTGGGATGCCTCGACGGGCAAGATGCTGAAGGTGCTGGAGGGCCACACGGATTATGTTTGGTCAGTCGCATTTTCAAGCAAAGGCAGCCGTATTGTCTCTGGCTCGGAGGACAAATCAGTGCGGGTGTGGGATGCTTTGACGGGTGAGATGCTGAAGGTGCTGGAGGGCCACGCTGACCATGTCAGGTCAGTCGCATTTTCAAGCGACAACAGCCGTCTTGTCTCTGGCTCGACAGACAAATCAGTGCGGGTGTGGGATGCCTTGACAGGCAAAATGCTGCAGGTGCTGGAGGGCCACACTGACCATGTCAGGTCAGTTTCCTTTTCGAGCGATGGCAGCCGTATTGTCTCTGGCTCTGCAGACAAATCAGTGCGGGTGTGGGATGCCAAGATGGGCAAGATGCTGAAGGTGCTAGAGGGCCACACTGAACCAGCTGCATTTTCAGCCCATGGTAAATGTGCCACTGCCGACTCAAACGATGAGTCAGTGCACGGGTATGTCCGGCAGAAGACAGCGGACTCATCTGGCTACCACAGGCATACTGGCTGGCTGCTCTCCCCACAAGGAGAACACTACCTCATGTTTGTGCCAATTACTGCAGGGCTGCCTGATTCTTCCGATCTTCTTACCTTACCAGAATTTTATGCTGCATCTGTTGATTTTACATCCTCTACCCTTGGTTCTGAATGGTGCAACTGTTTTTCCTTGTAGACTATTGTTCATCTCAATCACTTTCCCAGTTCTGTACCATCTCCTTCACGCTAAGTACAAGATAATGTAGCTATCATTATTTAATGAATCATATGTCAGGGTTACCTACTCCTTGGTATGAAATGAGTTCATAAGGGCGGATATCCAATGGAATTTGTGGAGCATTCGGATAATGTTCCAAGCACTCTCGCCCGATAATATAGATGGATAGGGTTGATCAACCTGGGTGTTTACCATGATATATGTCGCCATTTTCGACACACCACACCAAGATCAGAAGGCGTTGCGTAATTTGTTTCCCCAGCGTCCTGCTAACGATATTGGTCTTCAGTTTACTCGCATACGTTGGGAGACTCAGGACTAAGATATGCGAGGCGAGTTCCAGGGGGTGGGGTTTACGGATGAAGAAATCGTAGTTGGCGTTCATGCGTGTCCAGACTCTGAAGAGCATGGCGCTTAATTTCCAATTGGGTTGAAAGACCTTTTAGCTCTTCAATTTGGCGTTCGAGGTTCCATATCCTGAAAACAGGGCGAGCATGGTTACCCGTCCATGGAAACACACGGTGGTGGTTGCGAGCGTAGTCCCTTGGTGGCCTTGAATCATGGCGTCATCGTGGTTATGTGAAGACAAATCAGTTCTGTAATATTCGTTGTGAATTGTGGCGGAGCAACATCAGCCCGTTTCGTCAACGATCGGAGCCTATCCCGATGGATATATAAATTTACAGAATTACGCCCAGGGAAGATTTCCTATGGCGCCCATTATCTGCTTGTTTGATCATCGACACTACTGATTATCATTTAAACTTGACACAACGGGCACTTTCACTCAAGGCCCAGTGGGTTGGCTTGGGCGCCTAACCTTCACAGCAGAGCTGGGGCTCCTCGTTATCGTATATAAACCATTCTAACATTGCTCAGTGGCCTAATCAATTGCTATATTCCCTGACTGAGACCGCTGAAAGGAATTACAAGTATACTCACGACAGCAAGGTGGACCAGGCACCGTGCCCTATACTTGACTTGAAGTCATGATCCGTGGAAATCACTGTTCTTAGTATTTGTCGGTCATGGATCCATGCAATTATTTAAATAACGTATATAAAGCAGTTCAAAATCAAAATCAAAATACCGACCATCTCGGAAGATGGCCTCTGTGGCCTTTTACCTCGGGTATGTATAACCATAAGCACAGAAAAAGAGTCTGACATCAAATGTTGGCTCGTTTTAATCCCACAAATCCGGAAGACCAAGATATGCAACATTCTAGTAGGCATAACCCCCCCTCCAAAAAAACACGCATTTGTTTATACTAAAAACATTGGTGTACATCTTGGGAACGATGCCGAGACACGCGGATCCCACTGAGTTGGACAGCTATCTCCACTTAGACACGATAACTGCTCACGCCGCCTGACGCTGCATGCTTTCCGCGGTATGAAAGCATTTGGAAGCAGGGGAGGCTAGGATGATGCAGCTTGTCATAAATTCTGTACATGAGGTTTCGAAAATGGGTCAGCGGCCCGCTGGGCGCTCAAGGGAAGGCTCCAGCTCCGAGAAAGCCTTCAGTGCCATGAAAAGTTCATTGGAAATTTGAAACGCCAAATGTCCGTAATGTTATGTATCGCTGATGGATTTGAAACGCGCCATCTGTGAAGCGGCTTACTTAGTAGTGGGTCTTAACCGTTAAGGATTAGGACGAAACGTTGGCGGCTCCTAAGTCAGATTTCAAAGTTCAACGGACGCGTCTTTTGGCGAGAGAGAACGCTCGACTGTGCGGAAGGTTGGCGATGACGAGATAAATGTCAGAAATTATCTAATATCTGCCCTTGATTTCGGCCAACCTTGATGGTTCCTCGTGGTTCCGTCACTTTTTTTTTTCGGTTTCTGTGACCGGCATGGTGACATTCGCCCTGATTCGACCCTTGCACCTTGTCCGGAAAAAAACAAACATGGAGTGATTGCTGGTTGCTTGGCATGCTGTTCACACCGTCTGTTCATCGACGCCCACAATAAGGAGCCTCTGTCCTTGAATTTGTGACCAATTCCCTCTCTCAGTGGTGAGCATCTTCGTATAGACTTGCATCTAGATGCTCACAGCCTTTCAACGCCCACAGATTTCGTGGAACGGTGATTTGTATCGATATCACACGTTTCGCCTCTTGGCCATCACCTAAACTTAACACCACACTCTTTTGGATTTACACTCTTTTAACTACACCATTTCTCACACCGCTATGTTCACACCACCACCCTCCCCTCAACCGTCCGGCTCATGCTCATTCTCCAGTTCATCGGTGTCCT
>Ga0307513_10006084_pt1 | contig 15833 bp, 13 predicted proteins | sample 15_EM_MG_FD_202174 | JGI IMG/M metagenome (GOLD analysis project Ga0307513, IMG submission 202174) | Populus trichocarpa ectomycorrhiza microbial communities from riparian zone in the Pacific Northwest, United States - 15_EM | ecosystem: Host-associated > Plants > Roots > Unclassified | place... | reverse complement strand
CCACGTCGAGCCCGGCGGCCTCATAAAAGCCCTTCTCCTTGGCGACATAGAAGCCGGCGAACTGGGCCTGGTGAAACCACTTCAAGCGCACCGAGACGCTGTCGGCCGCGTGCGCCGCAACGCCCACGGCGAGGAGAACGGCGCCGAGAGCGGCGCGAACCACGGCGCGAACGCGGATGGGTTTCATGATGACCTTCGATGCGCCCACAGCGGGCTGGCCAGGTCATTCTGACCAGCGACATCGCGCGCCACCAGCACGATATTGCTGGCGCTGCGCTGCTGAAATCAGCGCACTCGACGGCAGCCGCTCAAGCTCAAGCCATCGCAGCAGCGAGTTCTTCGAGGAACGCCGCGGCGGCGATCGGCAGCACGCGGCCGCGGCGCGTCGCGAGGAACAGCTGCGTCTGCGAGAGGCCGGGGTCGCTGAGCGGCACCGCGACCATGTCGGCCGGCGGCGCATCGGCGCCGATGCGGAACTGGAAGCACACGGCCTGGCTCATGCGGGCGTAGGCCTTCATGACCTCGACCGAGTTCGACACCAGGGCCGGCTCGAAGCGGAACGAAGCCTTGGCCAGCGCTCGCTCGATCAGCGAGCGGCCGGCCAGCGACTCGTCGCCCAGCGCCACCGGGTAGGCCAGGCAGTCGCGCAGGCGCAGGCTCGGGCGCGCGGCCAGCGGATGGTCGGCGGCGAGCAGTGCGCAGAACGGCTGCCTGGCGGCGACCCGCAGTGCCACGTCGGCCTGCGCCTGCAGGTCGTGCGTCAGGATCAGGTCGGCGCTGTCGCTCGCCAACGCGGCCAGCAACTGCGCCGCGCCGGCGATCGTCACGCTGAACTGCACACCCGGATGCCGGGCCTGAAAGCGGGTGATCGCCGCGGGCAGGAAGTGCCCGGCCACCGACTCCGACGCCGCGACGCGGACCCGCCCGCGCACCAGGCCGCGCAGGCTTTCCAGCTGCGATGCGACGAGTTCGAGCTCGCCCAGTGCACGGCGCACGTAGTTGACGAAGAGTTCGCCGGCCGCCGTCAACCGCACGCCGCGCGGCAGGCGGTCGAACAGGTCGGCACCGAGTTCGGCTTCGAGATCGAGGATGCGCCGGTTGAGTGCCGACGACGCGATGTGCAAGGACTCGGCGGCCTTGCGGATCGAACCATGGCGCGCCACCGCGTTGACGTACAGAAGAATGCGCTGCGGCCGGACAGACGGCTTCAGCGCTGGCGCGGGCGGCGCGGGCGGTGCAGCGCGCGAACGCGGTGCCGGGGGTTTCGGGCGAGAGGTGGCCAAGTGCGCGATCCTTTTGTCGACGCATGCTAGCGCCAGCGCCAGGGCAAACGGCAAGCCCCACCGCGGAGTTGCCGAGGCATCTGACATGGGGGGCGGACGTGGGGGGCGAACGTGGGGGTAGGCGCCCCCTAGAGCGAGCCCCGAACTCCTTCCGATGTGGGACTGACGCCTGTGGCTTCGCCGCCTACGCTTGTTCCCGTGATGGCGCCGCTCGATCCGCAGCGGCGCATCGTCACCGGGCCGCCGACGTCCGGCGCGCCGCGAATGCTTTCATGCTCAGGGAGAAAGATATGAGATTCAAAGCGACGATCATCGCCGGCGCGCTGCTGGCGGCCATGGTCACGGCCGGACAGGCCAGCGTGCTGCCGTACAAGAGCTTCGACCGCCTGGTCGGCGAGTCCGAAGGCATCGTCATCGGCACCGTGCGCAGCGTCGAGACGGCGGCCGGCCGGCAACCGAACGACCTGTACACCTTCGTCACGATCGACCAGCTCGACGTGTTGAGCGGCCAGGTCGCCGAAGGCCGGCTGACCTTGCGGATGAAGGGCGGCTTCGACGGCCGCCAAGGCCTGCATGTCGACGGCGCGCCGCAGTTCGCGCCCAACGAAAGAGTGCTGCTCTTCGTGCAAGGCAACGGGCGCGACCTGGTGCCCTTCGTCGGCTGGTCGCAAGGCGTGTTCCGCCTCGTCGACGATGCCGGCGGGCAGCCGCTGGTTCGCGACGCCGAGGGCCACGTCGTGCTCGGCGTCGAAGGCGGCCACGTGCAACGGCGGGCCGGCGAGCGCCTGGAAACGGCGATCGTCGGTGCCCCCGATGTCGTGCGCCAGCGCAGTGCCGCGCCGCGCGCCAGCGGCGGCACCACCGAAAGCGGAAGCGCGGCCACCGAGGTCGGCGTCGAGGCCGCGGCGCAGGCGCCGATGACGGTCGAGCGCTTCGTTGCCGAGGTTCGCCAGCGGGCCGGCGCGGGCCGCGCCCTGCGCAGCGTAACGCCGCAGGACAGCAGCCTGCAGCGCGACGGCGATGGCCGCGACGGCGCCGCCGCGCGTGCGCCGAATGCCGAGCACCCGGTCGCGATGCCGTCCGCCAACGGCGTCACGCTGCCTGCGCAGCGCAAGGCGCCGTCGGCGCCCGAGCAACGCTGAAGCGCCGCCATCCATTCATTCACAGGGAGATCGATCATGACGAAGACTCAAGCGCATCGCGCGCAACACCCGCTGCGCCGCGTCGCGGCCGCAGCCGCCTTCGCTGCACTGGCCGTGCCGGCCGCGCAGGCCGCGAACTGGCTCGAATGCAGCGGCAACAAGATCAAGTGGAACAGCAACTGGACCAACATGTACATCAGCACCACGTCGTTCCCGGCGGGCAGCTCGTGGGACGGCGATCTGCAGAACGCGATGTGGCACTGGAACCATGTCGGCGGCTCCGGCTTCAACTTCTACGTCGGCCGCGACACCGACGGCTCGCACTCGTCGAGCAACGGCGTCAACGAGATCTACTTCAGCAGCAGCGAAGCCGGCTCGGCGCTGGCCGTGACGTTCTCGCGCTACCACTGCTACTGGGCCTTCGGCTACCAGTACGGCCGCGACGAGGCGGACATCGCGTTCAACAGCAACCTGAGCTGGACGACCGCCACCTTCAACTACGCGAGCCTCGGCTCGCCGTACAACTTCGAGCTGGTTGCGCTGCACGAGCTGGGGCATGCGCTCGGGCTGTCGCATTCCGACGGCGTGCAGGCGACGATGAACTCGTACTACGCCAACGGCGGCCCGCTGGGCTACTACAAGGAAGTCGATCCGCTGCCCGACGACCGCTACGGCGCACGCGCGCTGTACGCCGACGGCACCGGCGAGACCGACGTCGCCGGGTCGCCGTTCAAGCGCACCGGCACCGGCACCACCGGGCTGGCCAGCTCGCCGACCTGGGCCTATCGCGGCACGAATGTCGCCATCGACTTCACGTTCGCCAACCTCGGCACGGCCACCCAGACCTTCGACATCGGCTTCTACCTGTCGACCAACGACTACATCAGCACCGGCGACCGCTGGCTCGGCAGCAACTATGGTGCCTGGGCATCGTCGGGTGCGCTCGGGACCTACAGCCGCACGCTGTACATCCCGACCGACATCGCGCCGGGCACCTACTACCTCGGCTTCCTGGTCGATTCGGGGAGCGCGATCGGCGAAGGCAACGAAGGCAACAACAGCCAGCCGATGCCGCGCTCGATCACGATCTACTGACGACCGGCCGGCGGCGGCGCGCCGGTGGCGCGCTATGCTGCCGGCCACGATGACGGCACCTCCGACTGCATCACCGACTGCATCGGCATTCACGCGCCGCCGCCTTCTCGGCGGCGCCCTGGCGGCCTCCACGGCCGCCCTGCTGGCCCAGCCCTTCGTGCACGTTCGTGCACAGCGCTTGCGCGGGCGCGATCCGTTCACGCTCGGGGTCGCATCGGGCTGCCCGCGGCCCGACGGCGTCGTCCTCTGGACGCGCCTGGCACCCGAGCCTCTGCAAGGCGGCGGCATGGGCACGCGGCCGGTCGACGTGGCCTGGGAAATCGCGCACGACGAAGGCTTCCAGCGGCCCGTTGCGCGCGGCACGGCGTCAGCGAGCGCAGAGCTCGCGCATTCGGTGCACGTCGAAGTGCAAGGGCTCGAGCCGGGCCGCCCCTACTGGTACCGCTTCAGCGCCGGCGACGCACGCAGCCCCGTCGGCCGCACCCGCACCGCACCCGCCGAAGGCGACGCCGCGACGCCGGCCCGGCTGGCGTTCGCGTCGTGCCAGCAGTACGAGCAAGGCTACTACGCGGCCTATCGCGACATGGCCCGGCAGCCGATCGATCTGGTCGTCCACCTGGGCGACTACATCTACGAAAACTCGTCGGGCTCGCGCCACGTGCGGCACCACGAGGGCGGCATCCCGACCCAGCTCGATGCGTATCGCAACCGCTATGCGCTGTACAAGTCCGACGCCGACCTGCAGGCCGCGCATGCGGCCTTTCCCTGGCTCGTGACCTGGGACGACCACGAGGTCGCCAACGACTACACCGGCGACGTCTCCGCGCGCACCGCAGACCCGGCGCAGTTCCTCGCGATCCGGGCCGCCGCCTACCAGGCCTGGTACGAACACATGCCGGTGCCGGCGAGCCAGCGGCCGCGCGGGCCATCGGCCACGATCTACGGGCGCTACCGCTTTGGCCGCATGCTCGATGTGCTGATGCTCGACGGCCGGCAATACCGGTCGCACCACGCCTGCCTGCCCGGCCGCAGCGCTGCGCCGCTGGTCGACTGCGCCGAGCGGCTGGCCCCCGGGCGCAGCTTTCTCGGCGCCGCGCAAGAAGCCTGGCTGGCCCGCGAACTGGCAGCCGCGCCTGCGTTGTGGACCGTCGTCGCGCAGCCCACGCTGCTGGCCGAAGCCGACCGCAAGCCGGGGCCGCAGCCGGGCTACTGGATGGACGGCTGGGACGGCTACGCGGCGGCCCGCGCGCGGCTGTTGGAGGTGGTGGCGACCCCGCGCCTGCGCAACCCGCTCGTGATCAGCGGCGATGTGCACGCGTTCTGGGCCGCCGACCTGAAGTGCGAAGGCAAGGCCGTCGCGACCGAATTCGTCGGCGGCGCGATCACGTCCGAAGGACCCAGCGCAGCCGCTGTGGCCAACATGCTGGCGAAGAACGAGCACCTGCGTTATGGCCGCGGCGACCGGCGCGGCTATGCCGTGATGTCGCTGTCCGAACGCGGCTGCTCGGTCGAGTTTCGCGCGGTCGACGATGAAAAGCGCGCCGACTCGGCCGTCCGCCCGCTGGCCCGCTTCGCGGTCGAGAACGGCGCACCCGGCGTGCATATCGAAAGTACTTGACCATGCCCTTCGTCACCCCGCGCACCGCGAAGGCCGACTACGACGTGATCGTGGTCGGCTCCGGCGCCGCCGGCGGACAGACGGCCTATACGCTGGCGATGGAAGGCGTCAAGGTGCTGATGCTCGAAGCCGGCCGAAACTACGACGTCGCCGCCGAGACGCCGATGTTCCAGACCCCCCATGACGCGCCGCTGCGCGGCGCCGGCACGCCGGACAAGCCGTTCGGCTTCTACGACGCCACCATCGACGGCGGCTGGTCGGTTCCCGGCGAGCCGTACACCAATGCGGCGAAAGACGAGCCCGACCAGTTCGCCTGGTGGCGGGCCCGCATGCTGGGCGGGCGCACCAACCACTGGGGCCGCATCGCGCTGCGCAACGGCCCCTACGACTTCAAGCCCCGCACGCGCGACGGGCTCGGCTTCGACTGGCCGATCTCGTACGACGATGTCGCGCCCTACTACGACAAGGTCGAGATGCTGATCGGCGTCTACGGCTCCAACGAAGGGCTCGAGAACACGCCGGATTCGCCCGCAGGCTGCCTGCTGCCGCCGCCGGCTGCGAGGGTCGGCGAACGGCTGATCGCGCAGCGCGCCGGGCGCTTGCAGATCCCCGTCGTGCCGATCCACCGCGCCGTGCTGACGCGGCGGCTCGACCACACCACGCTGCCGGCCCGGCTGCACCCGGGCAACCCGAACGCGCAGCGCATCCTCGCCCAGGACATGCAGGCCCGCGCCGCGTGCTTCTGGGCCACGCCCTGCGGCCGCGGTTGTTCGATCCGCGCGACCTACCAGTCGCCGGCCGTGCACCTGCCCCCGGCGCTGGCCACCGGCAACCTCGACATCGTCTGCAACGCGATGGTCTACGAGGTGCTGCTCGACAAGAGCGGCCAGGCGTCGGGCGTGCGCTTCGTCGACAAGGCGAGCGGCCGGCATGAGGCGGTCAACGCGCGCGCCGTCGTGCTGGCGGCGAGCGCCTGCGAGTCGGTCCGCATCCTGCTGAATTCGAAATCGGCGCAATTTCCGAATGGGCTGGCCAATTCGAGCGGCAAGCTCGGCCGCTACATCATGGACACCGTTGGAAGCGATCTCGACGGCCAGGTGCCGCTGCTGGAGAACCTGCCACCGCACAACGAAGACGGTGCCGGCGGTTCGCACGTGTACACGCCGTGGTGGCTGTACCAGAAGCAAAACAAGGGCGGGCTCGATTTCGCACGCGGCTACCACATCGAAATGGCCAGCGGGCGGCGTTTGCCCAGCCTGGGTACCGGCGCCGGGCTGGAGTGGCTGACGAACGGCAGCTACGGGCAACGCTTCAAGGAAGACGTGCGGCGGCATTACGGCTCATTCGTCTATTTCGCCGGCCGTGGCGAAATGATTCCGAATGAATATTCTTATTGCGAAATAGACCCGGTCGTGAAAGACAAATGGGGCATTCCGGTACTGCACTTCCATTGGCGCTGGTCGGAACACGAAACACGGCAGGCCGCGCACATGCAGCAGACCTTCGCCGACATCATCGGCGCGATGGGCGGCCGCGTGCACGGCAGTGCCGAGCGCGACGGCCGCAAGGCGATAGCCGCCGGCGGCTCGATCATCCACGAAGTCGGCGGCGCGATCATGGGCGCGGACCCGAAGACATCGGTCACCAACGGCTGGTGCCAGACCTGGGACCTGAAGAACCTCTTCATCACCGACGGCGCGCCGTTCTGCTCCAACGCCGACAAGAACCCGACCTTGACCATCATGGCATTGGCCTGGCGGGCGGCCGACTACCTGATCGAACAGATGCGCAAAAAGGAGATCTGATGGACCGGCGAAGCACGCTGCAATGGATGCTGGCGGCAACCGCGTTGCCCGCGTGGGGTGATCCCTCGGCTGCGCCTGGCGGCGGCCGAGCCAAGGGCTACGGCACCGATCCCGATCTGGTCAAGCGCTACCGCGCCGGCGAACTCTGGCCGTTGACGTTCACCGCACGGCAGCGCCGCACCGCCGCCGCGCTGTGCGGGCTGATCATTCCGGCGGACGAGCAGTCGCCGAGTGCGGCTGAACTTGAAGTCCATCTCTTCATCGACGAGTGGGTCAGCGCGCCCTACCCCGCGCATGCCAAGGATCGCAAACAGATCGTGCAAGGCCTCGCGTGGATCGATCGCGAAGTTAGACAACGCTTCGGCAAGACCTTCGCCGCAGCCAGCGCAGCACAGCAGCGCAAGATCTGCGACGACATCTGCTGGAAGCCCAAGGCCGCCCCGCACTTCGCCGACGCGGCGGCATTCTTCGCCCGCTTCCGCGACCTCACCGCGGGCGGCTTCTACACCACGCCGCAAGGCGCGAAAGACCTGCGCTTCGTCGGCAACCAGCCTTCGCCAAGCTTCGACGGCCCGCCGCTCGCCGCGCTGCAGATGGTCGGAGTCGCCTGATGCGGCGCCTTTTCGTTCGGGCGTTGTTCGGATTCATCCTCGTCATGCCATCGGCGTTCGCGGCAGACATGAACACACTCAGCACCAGCGAAACCTCGCAAGGCTGGCAGCTCCTGTTCGACGGCCGGTCGCTCGCCGGCTGGCGGGCCAGCGACGCCCCCGGAACCTTCAGCGTGAAAGACGGCGCCATCGTCGTGCGCGGGCCGCGTTCGCATCTGTTCTACATGGGGCCGGTCGAGAACCATGCGTTCAAGAACTTCGAGTTGAAGCTCGACGTACTGACGTTCCCGAACGCGAATTCCGGGGTCTACTTCCACACCGAATGGCAGGACGTGGGTTGGCCGAACAAGGGCTACGAAGTCCAGGTCAACAACTCGCACAGCGACACCAGCCGCAGCGGCGGGCTGTGGGGCATCCGCGACTACCTGCCGGTCGCCGTGCCCGACGGGCAGTGGTTCACGCTGACCATCCGCGTCGAAGGCAAACAGGTCGCCACGCAGATCGACGGCAAGCCGATCGTCGACTACACCGAAGAGCCGAACCCGCAGCGCCCGAAGGGCCTGGAGCAGCGGCTCATCGGCAGCGGCACTTTTGCGCTCCAAGGCCATGACCCGGGCAGCGAGGTGCACTACCGGAACATCAAGGTGCGCAGGCTGCCGTAGCTTGGAGATGCCTGCGGTTCCGCAAGGCGGCCTACAGCGATAGACTGGCGGAGCGCCGGTGGCACCGGGCTTGCACACCGGCGAACCGCATCATCGCGTCTTCCATGGAGGCTGCCTCATGGGTGTTGCCGAGATCCGCAAGGAACTGCTCGAGGACTTTCCGGCGCTGGAGCAAAAGTCGATCTACCTGGACCAATGTGCCGAGATCGGCGCGTTGCTCGAGGAAGGCGAGAAGAGTCTGAGGGTGACGAAGGCCCTCGGGCAACTCGATCAGCGCATGTACGCTCTGATCCGCAGTCGCATCCAGGCAGCAGCCTTCAAGAACGCCGAGGACGCCCCGCAGTTCAAGGGCCAGCCGACGGACACGATCCACCGCACGGTCGTCGACAGCATGGCCAGCAACTTCGGCGCCTTCAAGCCCAAGTCGAACCCGTCGCGCCAAAAGCTGGTGGGCGACCTCGCGCCGTTCACCGGCAAACAGGACCCGTTCAGCAAGGTGCTGGCGACGGTGCTGGCCGAAGACGAGCGGGGCTGCGCCTATCCGGAGAACAAGGACGAGCAGTTCCATCCCCGCTACTACGTCGGGTTCGTCAAACGCGAGCCCTTCCTCGACACCATCCGGACCGGCCGGCACTGGAAGGACGTGGGCGCGTCGCCGCTGCACGGCGAATACGCGCACCGCCTGCAGTGGTACGTCATCGCCAACGCGGGCGTCGTCGAGAAGAACAAGGTCGGCGAGCTCTACCGCTTCATCGGCCAGTTCCGAGACGAATCGAAGCGTGCCGACCGCTTGGGCCAGAAGGATCTGTGGCCTCGGCTGTGCGATCGCCCGCGGGCCGATTTCACCAGCGGCGGCGTGGGCGGCGCATCGAGCGCCGGCGACTTCCGAGCCCCGGAGCACTTCACGAGCCACCTGCTGAATGCGGCGGCCTATCCGATCCTGTCCGCCTTCGTAAAGGCCCGCTACGAGAAGCGCCTCGCCGGCATGGGCAGCGAAACCGACTTTCCGAGTGAGACGAGCATGCGGCAGTACACCGCGAGAAAGCTCTTCGGCAAGCCGTTCAACGCGTTGGAGACGAACGAAAAGGAGATCGTCGTTGGTCTCGCTTCAGGCGTCGCAGACAGTGGAAAGCCGAACTCGTTCGACAAGAAACCGAAGTGAGCTGACCGTGCGCGGTGCGATGCCGGCGGTCTGTAGCATGCTGCCTCAATCGACCGGAGACAGGACCCCATGCATCGCCGACACTTCACGAGCACCCTCGGCGCCGGCTGCGCGCTGCTTGCCGCCCCGGGATTCGCGCAGAGCAAGCCGATCCGCATCATCGTGCCCTTTGCGCCCGGCGGGCCGATCGACATCACCGTGCGCCTGATCGCCGACAAGGCGCGCGACAGCCTGGGCACGGTGATCATCGAAAACCGGCCCGGCGGTGGCGGCGGCATCGGCGTCGACGCGGTCGCCAAGGCCGCGCCCGATGGGCTGACGCTGGGCGTGGCCGCGGTGGCCATGCATGCCATCAACCCGTGGCTGTTCCGCAAGCTGCCGTACGACCCGATCAAGGACTTCGCGCCGATCACGCAGATGGTGCGGATCCCGAACGTGCTGGTGATGAACGCCGACACCGCGCGCCGCCTGAACATCAACAGCCTGAAGACCTTCATCGCCTATGCGAAGGCCAACCCGGCCAAGCTGAACTACGCCAGCGGCGGCAACGGCAGCGCGGGCCATCTGGCCGGCGAGATGTTCAAGACGCGCGCCGGCATCTTCGCCGTCCACATTCCGTACAGCGGCGGCAACCCGGCGCAGCTGGCGCTGCTGTCGGGCCAGGTCGACTACACGCTGGACAACCTGTCGACCGCTGCGCCGAACATCCAGGCCGGCAAGATCGTCGCGCTGGCAGTGACGACCGCCCAGCGCAGCCCGCTGCTGCCCGATGTGCCGGCGATCGCCGAGAACTACCCCGGCTTCGAGATCGACACCTGGTGGGGGCTCGTCGCGCCGGCCGGCACGCCGCGCGACGCGGTGGCGCGGCTGAACACCGCCTTCGTCGCGGCGCTGTCCTCGCCCGAGGTCAAGACCCGCTTCGGCCAGTTGATGGCCGAGCCGGCGCCGGGCACGCCCGAGCAGTTCGCCGGCCTGATCAAGCGCGAGCTGGCGCGCTACGAAAGCGTCGTCAAGGCCAGCGGCGCGGTCGTCGACTGAACGCTTCAGGCCTTCGGCTTGTAGGCCACGACGTCGATCTCGACCTTGGCGTCGACCATCAGCCGGGCCTCGGTGGTCGAACGGGCCGAGTGATCAACGGTGAAAGTGTATTTCACCGCAGTGCGTGAATGTCGGGAAAACACGGGCACGAAAGCTGCATGAAGCGGCGATAGTAATGCTTCTGTGAAAAATACTTTCACATCTTTGGTGCGACACCCGTCTGGAGAACTTCCGATGAACCTGGCCCCGACACCCGCCCACCGATCGGTCCGACCGCTCTTGCGGCCCCTCTTCCGGCCGCTCTTCCAAGCGCTGCTCGCCGCCGCTTGCGCGCTGCTCTTCAGCGGCGCCGCCATGGCGCAGTCGCCGCGCGCCTACGCCACGCTGGCGATGGTCGCCGAGCCGCAGACGCTGGATCCGATGGCGTCGACCGCCGACCTGGTCGGCACGATCATGCAGCACGTGTATGAGCCGCTCTACACCTTCGACGCGAAGTGGAACGTCGTGCCGATGCTGGCCGAAGCGCTGCCGAAGATAACGGCCGACGGCAAGACCTACACCATCACCTTGCGCAAGGGCGTGCAGCTGCACAGCGGGCGCGCGCTGAATGCCGACGACGTGGTTGCCAGCCTGCAGCGCTGGATGGACACCTCGCCGCGCGGCAAGGCGCTGGCGAAGGAGCTGGAGAGCCTGAAGGCCAAGGGCGAACTCGGCATCGAGATCGTGCTGAAGGCGCCGTACGCGCCGCTGGTCGCGCAGCTCGCGCTGCCCAGCGGCATGGCCGCCATCATGGCCAAGGAGTCGATCGCGCAGCCGCTGAAGGACTTCGTCGGCACAGGCCCCTACCGCTTCAAGGAGCGCAAGCCCGACCAGTACGTGCTGCTGACGAAGTTCGCCCAGTACAGCGCGCGCAAGGAGCCGCCGAACGGCTACGGCGGCAAGCGCGAGGCGCTGATCGAAGAGCTGCGGTTCGTGCCGGTGCCCAGCGCCAACACGCGTGTCGAAGGTGCGCTCGCCGGCCAGTACGACTACGCCGACCTGCTGCCGGTGGAAGCGCTGTCGCGGCTGGAGAAGGCTGCGGCCAAGACGGTGCCGATCCTGACGCCGTCGTTCGGCTTCCCCTACCTCGTCTTCAACACCAAGGAAGGCGTGGCCGCCAACCTGCCGCTGCGGCAGGCGATCCAGGTCGCCATCGGCGAAGGCGAGATGCTCGCCGCCGGCTTCGGCGACACGCGCTTCTTCAGCCCCGAGAGCAACCACTTCCCGAAAGGATCGCCGTTCTATTCGACCGCCGGCGCCGAGCTGTACAACCAGCGCAACGCCGCCAAGGCCAAGACCGCTGCCGAAGCCGCCGGCTACAAGGGCGACCCGGTCCGCGTGCTGACCAGCCGCCAGTACGACTTCCACTACAACATGGCGTTGCTGATGGCCGAGCAGCTCAAGCGGGCCGGCTTCAAGGTCGAGCTCAACGTGGTCGACTGGGCGACGCTGGTGCAGCGCCGCAACGATGCCAAGCTGTGGGACATCTACATCACCCACTCGGGCCAGTTCCCCGAGCCGATGCTGTCGCCGCCGCAACTCGGCGAAGGCGCGCCGGGCTGGTGGAGCAGCCCCGCCAAGCAGGCCGCGCTGGCCGCCTTCAACCAGGAAGCCAACCCGGCCAAGCGCGGCGCGCTGTGGGGCAAGGTGCAGCAGGTGGTGTACGACGAAGTGCCGTACATCAACGTCGGCAAGTTCAACGCGCTGTCGGCGCGCAGCCCGGCACTCGAAGGCTACGTGCCTGCGACCTGGCCGTTCTTCTGGAACGCGAAGATCAAGCAGTAGCTTCGTGCAGTAGCTTCGTGCACCGCTACCTCGCTTCCCGCCTGGCCGGCATGCTGGCGGTACTGGCCATCGTCGCGGTGCTGGTCTTCATCCTGACCCGCGCCGCGTCGGGCGACCCGATCTCGGTCTTGCTCGGCGACCAGGCCACCGCCGCCGACATCGCCCGGGTGCAGAAGGATTACGGCCTGGACAAGCCGCTGCCTGTGCAGTTCGGCTACTGGCTGCGCGAGGTGCTGCAAGGCAACCTGGGGCAGTCGATCTTCCTCCAGCGCCCCGTGACGCAGGCGCTGTGGGAGCGGGCCGAACCGACCACGTTGCTGGCCTCGATGGCGGTGGCCATTGCGGCGCTGATCGGCATCCCCTGCGGCATCGTCTCGGCGGTGTTCCGCGGGCGGGCGGTCGACCAGTTGTTCACCGGCATCGCGATGCTCGGTGCCAGCGTGCCGAGCTTCTGGTTCGGCATCGTGCTGATCCAGATCTTCGCCGTCTCGCTCGGCTGGTTCCCGGTCTCGGGCTACGGCGCGCCCGGCGCCGCATGGGCCGAACGCGTGCATTCGCTGATCCTGCCGGCTGCCGTGCTGGGCACACTGAACTCGGCGCTGATCATCCGCTTCACGCGGGCTTCGATGCTCGATGTGCTGGGTGAAGACTATGTGCGAACGGCGCGCTCGAAGGGCCTGGCGGAAAGCACCGTCGTGCTGAAGCACGCGTTGCGCAACGCGCTGGTGCCGATCGTCACCGTGCTCGGGCTGACCGTGGCGCTGATGATCGGCGGCGCGGTGGTCACCGAGACGGTGTTCGGCCTGCCGGGGGTCGGCAACCTCGTGGTCAGCGCTGTCTTGCGGCGCGACTATCCGGTGATCCAGGGCGCGCTGCTGGTCATTGCGGCGATCTACGTGCTGATCAACTTCTCGATCGACCTGCTGTACGTGGCGGTTGATCCGCGGGTGAAGCTGTGATGCTTGTTCGCTTCGAATGGCCGCCCCTCATCCGCCAACTGATGCACCGCCGCATCGTGATGACCAGCGCCATCGCGCTGCTCATCGTCGCGGTGCTCGCCATCGGGGCGCCGTGGTTCGTCGCGGCCGACCCGAACGACACGGCGGTGCTCGAACGCCTGAAGGCGCCGAGTGCGGCGCACTGGATGGGCACCGACGAACTCGGGCGCGACATGTATTCGCGCATCGTGCATGGCGCTCGCTATTCGCTGGCGATCGCCGCGCTGACGGCGCTGGGGTCGGTGCTCGCCGGCACCACGCTCGGCCTGGTGGCGGGCTTCTTCCGCCGCCTCGATGCGCCGCTGATGCGCCTGGTCGACGCGATGATGTCGTTCCCCGACATCCTGCTGGCGATCGCGTTGGTGGCCATCCTGGGCCCTTCGCTGCTGAACGTCGTGCTGGCGCTGGTGCTGGTCTACACGCCGCGGGTCGCGCGGGTCGTGCGGGCTTCGACGCTGGTCGTGCGCGAGCTGCTGTTCGTCGAGGCGGTGCGGGCTTTAGGCGTGCGCACGTCGCGCATCCTGTGGCGCCACATCCTGCCGAACCTGCTGTCGCCGATCCTCGTGCAACTGTCGTTCATCTTCGCCTATGCGATCCTGGCCGAGGCCGGGTTGTCGTTCCTGGGCGTCGGCGTGCCGCCAGAGATTCCGACCTGGGGCACGATGGTCGCCGGCAGCCAGCAGTATGCGCACCAGGCGTTCTGGGTGCTGCTGTTTCCGGGCCTGGCGATCATCGTCACTGCGTTGTCGCTGCAACTGCTCGGCGACGGCGTGCGCGACCTGCTCGACCCCAAGCTGAAGAAGGCGATGTGAGCGGCCGTGATGAACCCCGCGCCCACTGCCCCACGCCTGCTCGTCCGCAACCTCAGCACGTCGTTCCCCACCGACGGCGGCCTCGTGCATTCGGTCGCCGACGTGAGCTTCGCGATCCAGCCCGGCAAGACCACCGCGCTGGTCGGCGAGTCGGGCTCCGGCAAGTCGGTGACGAGCCTGAGCCTGATGCGCCTGCTGCCGAAGACCGCCAATCCGCGCGTCTCGGGCGAGGCGCGCTTCGTCACGCGCGCCGGCGCCGAGGTCGACCTGCTGGGCTCGAGCGAACGCGAGATGCGCCGCCTGCGCGGCAATCAGCTGGCGATGATCTTCCAGGAACCGATGACGAGCCTGAACCCGGTCATCAGCATCGGCGAGCAGATCGCAGAGAGCGTGCGGCTGCACAAGGAACTGGACCACAAGTCGGCGCTCGCGCATGCCAAGCGCATGCTCGACCTGGTCGAGATCCCGGCCTCGGCGCAACGCCTCCACGAGTACCCGCACCAACTGTCCGGCGGCATGCGCCAGCGCGTGATGATCGCGCTGGCGATGGCCTGCGACCCGACCTTGCTGATCGCCGACGAGCCGACCACGGCCCTGGACGTGACGATCCAGGCCCAGATCCTCGTGCTGATGCGCCGCTTGCAGGCCGAGACCGGCATGAGCATCCTCTTCATCACGCACAACCTCGGTGTCGTTGCGCACCATGCCGACGACGTGGTCGTGATGTACGCCGGCCGGGTCGTCGAACACGCTCCCGTGCGACCCCTGTTCGCCAGCCCGGAACACCCGTACACGCAAGGCCTGCTGGCCTGCCTGCCCGGCAAGGCGCGCAAGGCGGGAGAGCCCAAACCGAAGCGGCTGGTCGCCATCCGCGGCCAGGTGGCCAGCCCGCTGGCGCCGCCGCCCGGCTGCGCTTTCGAGCCGCGCTGCGACCAGGGGCTGGCGCTGTGCCGCCAGGCGATGCCGGCGCTGGTCGACACCGGCGCCGTGCGCCAGGCGCGCTGCGTGCGGGTGCCGGCGCTGGCCGTTCCGCGGGCCGCTTGAATGGCGACGACGATGCCAGCCGCGACCGAGCCGCCGCTGATCGAAGTGCGCCATCTGAAGCGCTACTTCGGCGACAAGAACAAGCCGGTGCGCGCCGTCGACGGCGTCTCGTTCGCGATCCGCCGCGGCGAGACGCTCGGGCTGGTCGGCGAGTCGGGCTCGGGCAAGAGCACGATCGGGCGCACCGTGCTGCGGCTGATCGAATGCAGCGCCGGCCAGGTGCTGTACCGCGGTGAGGACATCGGTGCGCTGGCGGCCGAGCCTTTGCGCAAGCTGCGCAGCAAGCTGCAGATCATCTTCCAGGACCCGTACGCAAGCCTGAACCCGAAGATGCGGATCGGCGCGATCCTCGGCGAAGCGCTGTCGACGCACGGCCTGGCGAAGGGGCCGGGCGAGCGCCCGCGGCGGATCGCCGAGCTGCTGGAGATGGTAGGCCTGCGGCCCGAACACGCCAGCCGCTACCCGCACGAATTCTCCGGCGGGCAACGCCAGCGCATCGGCGTCGCGCGCGCGCTGGCGGTCGAGCCCGAGTTCATTGTCGCCGACGAGCCCTTGTCGGCGCTCGACGTCTCGATCCAGGCGCAGGTCATCAACCTCCTCGCCGATCTGCGCGAACGCCTCGGGCTGACGATGCTGTTCATCTCGCACGACCTCGACGTCGTCGAGTACCTGTGCGACCGGGTCGTCGTTCTGTACCTCGGCCGGGTGATGGAAGTGGCGGCTACCGCCGAACTCTTCG
>Ga0307513_10006082_pt1 | contig 15835 bp, 12 predicted proteins | sample 15_EM_MG_FD_202174 | JGI IMG/M metagenome (GOLD analysis project Ga0307513, IMG submission 202174) | Populus trichocarpa ectomycorrhiza microbial communities from riparian zone in the Pacific Northwest, United States - 15_EM | ecosystem: Host-associated > Plants > Roots > Unclassified | place... | reverse complement strand
GTCGCGCCAGCCCAGCAGCACCTGGCCCTCGGCCTTGACGGCGCGCTCCATCTCTTGAATGCAGGCGACACGCGAGGCGTGCTCCTTCGGCAGAAAGATCATGCCGACGCCGTATTCGCCCGGCGGTGGCAGCTCGACGCCTTGCGCCGCCATCTCGGCACGGTAGTACTCGTCCGGGATCTGGATCAGGATGCCGGCACCGTCACCCATCAGCTTGTCGGCCCCGACAGCGCCCCGGTGATCGAGGTTTTCGAGGATCTTCAGGCCTTGGGTGACGATGCTGTGGGCCTTCTGCCCCTTGATGTGAGCGACGAAGCCGACGCCACAGGCATCGTGCTCCTGACCGGCCTGGTACAGGCCTTGCTCAGACGCCGTCGCGATCTCGTCGCGGGTGGTGTGGGGGGTCGTGAGGGCTCGGTCTGCCTGCTGCATGACGCGCTCCTGATCTGAGGGAATTCGCGAAGGATACTGCACTGCAACATCGTGCTCAAGCGCTTTTTACGTTGTTATGACCCCAATTTATAATGCACAACGAGAGTGCATCATAAATATGGGGTCATATCAAACTGCAGGCCGCGCTTGCTTGGGCCTCCCGCGCGGTCGTGGTTGCACCGGCCGGTCGGTCGTTCGTCGAAGCGCGTGCAGGAACACGTCGGACCCCATCGGCCATCCGTGTCGCGCGGCCGCCAGCAGACGCTCGGTCTCCTGATCCGTCAGCAGCACTGCACTCTCCCGGGCATACCGCGCTTCGCGCTCGAACGGCGTGTTGCCCAGTTGCCAATAGGCGGCGTGCTCGGTGACGATCGGATCGGCCTTCTGTCCCGCGTGGTGTGCGGCGCTCGACCACGGCCAATCACCGGTGCGCGTTGCCAAGCCGGCACGCATCGGCGCCTGTTCGACGAGCCGGACGCACGCCAGCAGATGGCTTGCCGGATCGACAACCGTCGTCCGATAGCGCCCTTCCCAGAGCGCGCCGCTGCGGCCATGACGGTGATTGAAGGCCTTGACGTAACGCCTGCCCAGCGCCTGCATGAACCGCGCAAGCGACGCGGTTTCGGCGGGCGTGGCCAGCAGCAGCACCTCGGTGTCCATCAACGCATACGCATGAACCGCAACCGCGCATTCGCGTGCCGACTCGAGCATTGCGCCGAGGTAGCGACGCCGGTCATCGTCGTCCACGAACGCGGGTTGGCCGTCGCGCGCGCGCTGGATCACGAGGTGCAGGTGGCCGGCGAGGTCGAGTCTGGGGAGGCGGGCCATGGGTTGGAGGACAAGGAACTGGCGACCACTTGATCGTAGGGCACCGCTCGTCAATCGGACGCTGCCACCTGTCCCTCCGCGGCAGCACGGAAACGCGCGAGCCGATAGATTGCGGCGCACGCCATGAACTCAACGCACTCCGTTTCCGCGCTCCGATGAGCCACAAACCTGCGAGCCTCGCCGCATGTGCGGTACTGGCCGGCGCTCTCAACGCCGGCGCGATCGGGATCGCCGCCAGCGCCTCGTCGGCGTGGCATGGCGTCGCCGTTTCGAGGAGCAACGACGCACCGCCCAGGGCAATGACGCTGGTCTCTGCACACGATGACCCCGCCGTCCCAGCGGCCAGCGCCCTCAATGCTGCCCCGAGCGACGCGACTTCGAACGCTCCCGCCCCGACGCTCGCCAAGCTGCCGGCCGCCAGCACCACGCCGGCGCCCTTGCCGAGCCTGCCGCCGCAACCGGTCGTCTTCTATACGTTTCACGAGGTGGACAACCCCGCCTTTCCCGAATCCGATTGGAACCTCGACGTTGAATCGCTGGACGCGATCGGCGTGCAGCGCCTGGCTTTCGAGGTCCTGATCAGCGACCGCGGCGACGTCGTCGGCTGTACCGTCCTCGCACCAGCTGACTTGGCGGACGATGTCAAACGTGGCCTCGAGCAGCGCCTCAGTGCGACTCGGCTGCTGCCAGCAGAGCGGAGTGGTCAACTCGTGGCCAGCGTGCGGCGGATCGAGTTGACCGTGGCGGCCGCGCCACTTGATGTGCCCCTCGTTCCAGCCGCCCATCGTCCGTAAGCCGCCGTTGATCGAATGGACGCCGTCAGATGTGCACTTTCCCCTTGCCGCCCCTGGGTCCACCAGCATACTGGCCGCAATTCATCACGCCAACGGTAGCCGACAGCATGCGCCAACCCATCGTTCATCACACAGCCACGCTCTCGCTCCGCCACCGCCTCGCACGCGGGTTCACGCTGATCGAAGTGATGATCGTCGTGGCGATCATCGCCATCCTGGCGGCCGTGGCGATACCGAGCTACCGGGACTACATCCTGCGCGGGCAACTCGTGGACGGAACTACGTTGCTGGCATCGGTTCGCGCCGACATGGAGCGGTACTACCAGGACAACCGCACGTACACCGCGGTGGGCGGGTTCGTCCCGCCTTGCGCCTCCATCGACCCCATCACCCGAACTCAGGGCAAGTTTGTGGTGACCTGCACCACGACGAACGGTCCCCCTCAGGGCTTCGTGCTCACCGCCACTGCGGTAAGCGGCTCGGCATCCGGCTTTTCTTACTCGGTCGATCAACGAGACAACCGCCGCACGGAGGCAACCGGGACTACCTCCTGGCCGATGCCAGTGCCAAACACTTGCTGGGCGACGAAGCGAGGGCAGTCGTGCTGAGCCGGATGTCCCTGGCGGTGAAGCGTGCGCGGCGACGCGCGGCTCGTGGTTTCACACTGATCGAGCTCGCCGTCACTTTCACGCTGCTCGGCATCCTGATCGCGGTCGGGCTCCCGTCGTTCATGGCGTGGATCCGCAACGCGCAGGTTCGCGCCGTCGCCGACTCGTTGCAGAGTGGCGTTCGCCGGGCACAGACCGAGGCCGTGCGCCTCAACCAGAGCGTCGTGTTTTCCTTGACTAACGCCAAGCCCGGTATCGATTCCATCGCCGTGGCCAGCGGCAAGAACTGGGCGATCCAGCGCGTTGCTTCGGTCGTCAATCCCGCGCCCGTCCCGAGGGACCTTCTGTTTCTCACCGGTGGCGCACTTGCAGACGTTTCCTCCAGCGTCACGATTGCAGGCCCCGCTGCGCTGTGCTTCAACTCCAACGGGCGGCTTAGCATCCCCGCGGCGGGCACCGGCGTACCCGGTGCGGTCTGCGACGGCACCGCTCAAACCTTCAATGTCGAGCAGCCCGGTCGCACCCCGGCGTCGGGCGATCGCCGCCTTCGCGTGCTCGTCGCCATCGGCGGGCAGGTTCGGATGTGCGATCCGGACCGGCCGACGCTTTCCGCCACCACTCCTGATGGGTGTCCGACGCCATGATGAAGACTCATCGCCCCATGATGAACCGGCGCAACCTCGCTGGCGTCTCGCTGATCGAGGTACTGGTTTCGATCCTGATCTTCTCGTTCGGGATTGTCGGCCTGATCGGGCTGCAGGCGCGCGCACTGCAGTACTCGACCAGCGCGGAAGACACTACCCGCGCGGCGCTGCTGGCCAACGAACTCTCCACGGCGATCGTCGTCGGCCAGCCGAGCCCGAGGGTGGCGCCGCTCTTCGTGCCCGGGCTGGCGGCTTGGCAGGATCGCGTGAAAGCCCCCGCCGATGGCGGCCTGCCCAACGGCGCCGGCACGGTCAAGGTCATCAACGACACCACATCCGAAATCAAGATCGAGTGGACACCCCCGTCGGCGCCCAACGGCGCGACGCCGAACAGATACATCACGCAAGTGATCGTTCCCGCACAATGAATACGCATCGCATGCGCAGCCGGCCCGTCTCGGGTTTCTCGCTGATCGAGTTGCTGGTCTCGATGGTGATCGCGCTCGTCGTCACGCTGGCCATCACCTCCGTGATGGTGCGCAGCGAAGGCAGCAAGCGCAGCACCACCTCGGTCAACGACGTGGGCCAGACCGGCGCCTATATCTCCTTCGCCATGGACCGCAGCATCCGCAGCGCGGGCTCGGGCTACTCGCAGAATTGGCTGGATTCGTATGGATGCGTCATCGATGCATCGAAGTCCAACGCCACGATCCTGCCGCTGCCCACGGCGTTACCCACCCCGTTTGCGCTGGTGCCGTTGAAGGTGCGGCTTGCACCTATCGTCATCGGCAAGGGTCTGGCCGACAGCGGCGGGCAGGTGCGAGGCGATGTGCTCACGGTGATGGCCGGCATGTCCGGCGGCAGCGACCAACCGCAAGCGGTGTCGCCGCCGCCGTTCGTGCCGGGCACCATCCGCGTGACCAACACGCTGGGCTATCAAAACAACGACCTGGTTCTGGTGGCCGACCAGGGCTTGACGACCAACACCGCCAAGGGCTGCATCTTGCAGCAAGTCGCCGCTGCGACGGGTGTCGTGGGCGACCAGCTCAAGTTCGCTGGTGCCGAATACTCTCGGGACAACGGCAGCGTGGTGGGGCTTGGGGAGCTCGTCGGCAGCGCCAGCCCGATCGCGATCCAACTGGGCAGTGTGCCTGCCGTCGCCGGGGCGCCCTCCAATCCGCCCCAGATGCTTCTGTACGGCGTCGGAGACAACAACACGCTCTACAGCTTCGACCTGCTGCGTGTCGCGGGCTTCACCGCCCCCCCTGCGCCGATTGCCGATGGCGTGGTCGAGATGCGCGCGTTGTACGGGGTCGACACGACGGCGCTGCCCAATGGCAGCGTCGACGCCTGGATCGACCCGGCCAGCGCCGGCTACACCCAGGCGGAGCTGACCGACGGAAGCCCTGCCGCCCAGATCAAGCTGCGCTCGATCTCCGCCGTGCGCATCGGCCTGATCCTGCGCACGTCGCTTCAGGAGCGCGACCAGATTCCAGCGGGCACAACGCTGACCCTGTTCGGCGGCCTGCCCGCTCCCGCACCCCCGCCGTACACCCGCACGCTGTCAGGCGACGAGCGCTTCTTCCGGTACCGCACCATCGAGTTCACCGTTCCTCTGCGCAACCCGCTCTACGCGCCCAATTCATGAAACACCGCCTACCCTCCCGTTCGGCATCGCGGCAGCGCGGTGTGGTGCTGCTGTTCAGCCTGGTCGCGCTGGTCGTGCTGCTGATCGCCGCGGTGGCGCTGATGCGCTCGTTCAACACCTCGATGTTCATGTCGGGCAACATCGCCTTCAAACGCGACCTCCAGAATCAGGGCGAGCGTGCAATAGAAAAGGCGCTGACGAGTTTCCGCGCGAGCAACCCGCTGGATAACGACACAGCTCGATCGGCCGATCTTCCGTCCAGCAATTACAGCGCCGTGATGCTGCCGGTAAATGTGCAGGGCATTCCCAACGACCTGGTTCTGAGTGACACCGCATTCGCTGCGAAGTGGACCCACGCCGACATCACGCCGCTCAACGAGCCGTCGCTGGCGAATCAGGGCGTGACAATCCGCTACATCATCGACCGATTGGCCACCGCCACGGGCTCGTGCGGGTCGCTCGGGCCGACCGCCTGCGTCATGGCCAACAGCAAGGCACCGAAAGGCGGGAGCGCCTCCCAGATCGTGAACGCGAGCACGACACTGCCCGCGACGGGAGGCACCAGCACCCCCCCCAAGGCAGTCATCACCGGCACCGCCGTCTACCGATTGACGGTGCGCGTCATCGGCCCGCGCGACACGCAGGCGTTCTTCCAGTCCACCTTCACCGCTCCGTAATGAGCCTCACCCGCGAAGCGAGTTCATCATGATGTCGACGATTCCCGTTGCCGCCAGTCAGGCCCGGCGCGTTGCGAGCGGCCTCACCCTGGCGCTGTGCGGCCTTGTCGCATGGGTGCCACCCTTGGCACGAGCCCAGACCGCGCTCTCGGATTCACCGATCTTGGCGTCGCAGCCGGTGCCGGGCAACGTCGCGCTGGCGCTGTCGGTTGAGTTTCCGACCGCGATCAGCGTGGCCTACACGAACCGGACCTATTCGAGCGCCAACTCGTATCTTGGCTACTTCGATGCGGACAAGTGTTATACGTACTCCTACACCGACGGTACGAGCGTGAACAACTACTTCGTGCCCGCTGGCGGCACGCTCACGACGGGCAGCCACACCTGTACGGGTCAGTGGAGCGGCAACTTTCTGAACTGGGCATCGATGCAGACCATCGACCCGTTTCGCTGGGTGCTGACCGGCGGCTATCGAGTCATCGACAACACCACGACCACGGTGATCGAAAAGGCCTGGGGCTCAGTGCAAGGCAGCGCCGGCGGCAACTTCCCGGACAGCAGCGTGTCCAACGGTACGGACATCGCCCGGGCGACTCCGTTCCCGTCGACAACACCCTCGTTCGGCATGAGTATCTGGGGGCAAGGCAACCAAATGCTTTTTGCGGTGCCCAGTGCGCCGACTACGACGACAAAAAAAGGCCAGACGACGACCACTCCCGGGGTGATGCCCGCGCTGACCAGTAGCTCGGCCACGGCCTACAACGGGACCGCGACCGGTTTGGGCGTTGTCTACAAGGTGTTTATCCGCGTGAAGGTGTGTGACCCTGCGCTCGGTACGGCCCTGCTCGAATCGAACTGCGTCGCCTACGGCAGCAACTACAAGCCCGAGGGCCTCCTGCAGCAGTACTCGAGCAAGCTCCGCTTCAGCGCGTTCGGCTACCTGAACGATGGCGACATACTGCGCGACGGCGGGGTGCTGCGCGCGCAACAGAAGTTCGTCGGGCCGACCCAGCCAGTGCCGGGATCGACGCCGATCACGAACGCGCCTGGCGCGACGGCAGGCCAGACAACGGGTGCCGAATGGAGTGCCACGACGGGTGTGATGACGCTGAACCCGGACGCCACCGATGCCACCAACACCGCCGGCATCATGGGCTTGACCTCCAGTTCGGTCACGAACAGCGGGGTCCTGAACTACCTGAACAAGTTCGGCTCAACGGCCCAGTCGTACAAGACCTACGACAACGTCAGCGAGCTTTACTACGCGGCGCTCCGCTACTTCAAGAATCTGCCGAAAGTGCCGGAGTGGACGGCCGTGCTCTCTGGGACATCTCAGGCGACCATCGCCACCTGGACGGATGGGTTCCCGGTGATCACCGCACCGCCCGACCCGCTCCTCTACTCGTGCCAGCGCAACTTCATCCTCGGTATCGGTGACGTCCATACGCACGCCGACAAGAACGTTCCGCACGCAGGCACAACGCTGGCGGCGAACGAGCCGGGCATGCCCCCCTTGGTTGCGGCGGACACCTCGGTAAACGCGGTAACGAGGACGAATCAGGTTGGCGTGATGGAAGGGCTGGGCGCGATAAGCGCAACGATCGGAACCAAGAACCCATGGGGCAGCTGCTGCAACAACAATTCGGCGCTGATTGCGGGCCTGGCTTACGACGCGCACATCACCGACATCCGCGGCCGCACCCTCGTGGACCAGCCGAAGCCGCAGACCGTCGACACCTATTGGGTCGACGTGTGGGAAGGCGGCAGTTACGAGGCGAACAACCAGTTCTACCTGGCAACCAAGTACGGCGGTTTCACGGTACCCGCGGGCTACACCGCCGGCACCGCGCTGACGCCGGGCTCGTGGCACACGAACACCGACATGAACGGAACCCAGCCGCGGCCTGACAACTACTTTTCAGGCGGTCAGCCGGCAGCGATGCAAGCCGGCCTGAACGCGGCGTTCTCGAAGATCGCCGCAAGCCTGACCGCCGTCACGACCTCGTTCTCGACTTCGCTGCCGCAGGTTGCGCAGTCGGGCAACGCCAGCTATAGCAGCCAGTACGACGCCACCAACTGGACCGGCGAGCTGACAGCCAGTACGCTCACGTTCGACGCCACCACAGACAAGCCGTCTCTGACCCAGGCGTGGCTGTTCACTGACAAACTCACCGCACAGCTTTCTGCCGCAGGCTCCTATCTGACGAATCGCCGCATCGTGAGCTGGGATGGCGGCACGGTCGGCGTTGGGAAGGGCGTTCAGTTCTGCTCCGGCACTGCGGCCTGTACCGTGCCGCTCACGGCAACGCAGCTCACCGCGCTCGACCCGAGCTATGTGACCGGCAACGACAGTGCCGACTACCTCAAGTACCTGCGCGGCGACAAGACGAACGAAAAAGGAGCCAGCGGCACCGATGCTTACCGCGCGCGCGTCAAGCCCTTGGGTGACATCGTCGGCTCCAAGGCGCGCCCGGTGGGCCCGCCCAGCTTTCCGTACTCGGATTCCGCCAACCCGGGCTACTCCAAATTCAGAACGGACAATGCGGGCCGCCCGACTGTGGTCTACGTAGGTTCAAACGACGGCATGATGCACGCCGTTCAGGGTGATCTCACGGCGTCACCAGGCGGCAGGGAGCTGTTTGCTTACGTTCCGAACGCATTGTTCCGGACCTCCGCTGCCACGTCGAGCGTCGATGGACTCGCCTCGCTCGGCAACCCCTCCTTCGTACACCACTTCATGGTCAATGCAACGCCGAATGTGTACGACGTCGACTTCTCCAGGACGGCGGGCTCGACCCCCACGGCACTTGGTGACTGGCGCTCGATCCTGATCGGCGGCCTGGGCAAGGGCGGCAAGAGCTACTACGCGATCGACGTCACAGCGCCCGTTGACAACAGCGGCAACCCGTGGAGCGAAGCCACAATGGCGAGCAAGGTCCTGTGGGAGTTCTCCAACTCGACTCCAGGCATGTCGGGCGAGTTGGGATACACCTTCGGCGACCCGATCGTCGTGAAGACGCCGAAGTGGGGCTGGGTCGTGATCATCACCTCCGGCTACAACAACGCCGACGGCAAGGGCTACTTCTTCATCATCAACCCGAAAACGGGTGCATTGCTCGAGAAGATCTCGACCGGCGTTGGTACGGCCACCGCCGCCGGCAGTGCCGGCCTCGCATTCGCCAATGCGTTCGTGCTCGACGGCACCGACGGCACGATCGATGCCGTGTACGCGGGCGATCTGCTCGGCAACCTGTGGCGCTGGGACGTGTCCGGAACCGGCACCTACCCGGCCCCATTGCGCCTGGCGACCCTGACCGATGGCACGAATCCGCAACCGGTCACGTCCCGCCCGCTGATCGAGGTTCACCCCAGCCTGAAGAAGCGCTTCGTGCTGGTCGGCACCGGTCGGCTGCTGGACAACACCGACATCAACTCGACCCAGGTTCAGAGTTTTTACGCGATCGCTGATGGCACGAACGCCCGCTTCAACGCGGCGGCCGATCTGCCGTCCCCGATCACGTTCCCGATCACGCGCTCGGTGCTCTCGCTGAACACCACACCGCTCGATTGGACCAAGACCCTTGGCTACGATCCGGCCACGCAGATGGGCTGGGTCGAAGACCTGGGCGCCGGTTGGCGCGTCACAACGGACCCGACCTCGCTGCTGAGCTCGGTGGCGTGGGCGGCGACGCTGCCCAGCGTCACCGACGTGTGCACCCCTTCGGGCACCAGCCACGTCTATGCGCGCGACTTCGGCACGGCCAGCACCACGCTCATTAACACTGACAACACCGCGCTGGCGTATGTCGCGCTCGGCGGCAATGTGATCGACATGCATTACCTGAGCGTGAACGGCAAAGCCCGGCTGGTGGTCGGGACAGACACAGCAAGCCCGACAGACGGGACAGGAGGCCTCTATTCGCCACCGGAAAAGCCGCTGACGGGCTCGCTATTGCGGCGCCTGAACTGGCGCGAGCTGCAGACGGTGGAGTGAGGTCGGCTCACTGCGCCGGAAGGGGCGCAGGGCCGACCAGCCGCTCGTGCTCGCGAAGCGCGAAACGATCCGTCATGCCGGCGATGTAGTCGGCAATGGCGTGGTTCGCCGGCAGTTCGGCGGGCCGCGCGCGGTAGGCCTCGAAGAGTGACCGAATCACCTGCTTGGCACCTTCGGTCGTCGCCACCACCTTCGGGTGGCGGTACAGCTCGTGCCGCAGGAACGCCTTGACCTGTGTGGCCTCGCTCTGCATGCCGAGGCTGAAGCCGATCAGCGGTGGCGATGCCCGAACGGCATCCACGTTCGCCGGCGCATGCTCCCGGATCAGCGCCTCCGAAGTGTCGATCACGTCATAGACCTGCGCCGACAACATGCGCCGGATGGTCTCGTACAGCACGCGCCGGCCAACGAGCGTCGGTGATGCGCGCAGCACCTCGGCATGAAAGCGCGCGAACAGCGGCAGCGCGAGCAGTTGCTCGTGCTCGACCAACCCGGAGCGCACGCCGTCGTCGATGTCGTGTGCGTTGTAGGCAATCTCGTCGGCAAGGTTGCAGACTTGCGCTTCCAGGCTGGGTTGGGTGCGCATCAGGAAACGCCGCCCGACGCCATCGGGCTCTTCGCGTTCGAGCGCCTCCGCATTCCGCCGGGAGCAATGCTTCAGGATGCCTTCGCGCGTCTCGAACGTCAGGTTCAGCCCATCGAACGCTGCGTAGCGCTCCTCCAGCGCATCGACGACGCGCAGGCTCTGGAGGTTGTGCTCGAAACCGTCCGAGTCCGGGTCGACACGGCGCAGGCATTCATCCAGCGCGTCTTGCCCGGCGTGCCCGAAGGGCGTGTGGCCGAGGTCGTGGGCGAGCGAGATTGCTTCGCACAAATCCTCGTTCAGGCCCATCGTGCGCGCGATCGAGCGCGCGAGTTGCGCGACTTCCAGCGAATGCGTCAAGCGCGTCCGGAACAGATCGCCCTCGTGGTTGAGGAAGACCTGGGTCTTGTAGACGAGGCGCCGAAAGGCCGTGCTGTGGACGATTCGGTCGCGGTCACGCTGGAAGTCATCGCGCGTCGGCGCCGCAGCTTCGCGGTGGCGGCGACCGCGGGTCTGCGCTGGATCGCAGGCCCAAGGCTTGAGCGCCGTGGTCATGCGCCGCGGTCAACGCGTGTGCGCATCCAGCACCTCGGCCACCAGCGCGTCATCGGCAGCACGCACGCACGCGCGGCCTGGCGACTCGATCACGACAAAACGGATCGCGCCCGCGCGCGCCTTTTTGTCATGCCGCATCAGTTCGAGATAGCGTGAGGCACCCAGACGCGGGCCGCTCACCGGCAGGCCTGCGCGTGCGACGACACGATGGATCCGCTGCGCGTAATCCGCGTCGATCAGACCCAGCCGCGCCGAGAGTTCGGCACCCATCACCATGCCGCAACCGACCGCTTCGCCGTGCAACCAGGCGCCGTGGCCAAGGCCGGTTTCGATCGCGTGACCGAAGGTATGACCGAAGTTGAGGATTTCGCGCAAGCCGGCCTCGCGCTCGTCCTGCCCAACGACCCAGGCCTTGATCTCACACGAGCGCTTGATCGCGTGGGCCAGCGCCACCTTGTCACGGGCCCTCAGTGCATCGAGGTTCGCTTCGATCCAGTCGAGGAACGCGGCATCCGCGATCGGCCCGTACTTGATGACCTCGGCCAACCCGGCGATCAGCTCGCGCTCGGGCAGGGTGTCCAGCGTGTCGAGATCGGCCACCACACGCAGCGGCTGGTTGAACACGCCGATCATGTTCTTGCCCATCGGGTGGTTGATCGCGGTCTTGCCGCCCACCGACGAATCGACCTGCGCCAACAACGTCGTCGGCACCTGAACATATGGTACGCCACGCATGTAGCAGGCCGCGGCGAAGCCGGTCATATCGCCAATCACGCCGCCCCCAAGTGCGAACAAGGTGGTCTTGCGATCAGAGCCGGCGCCGAGCAGAGCGTCGAAGATGCGGTTCAACGTCGACCAGTCCTTGTGTGCTTCGCCGTCCGGCAGCTCGATGACCTGAACCTGCTTGTATCGTCCGCCAAGTGCCTCCGCCAAGCGGCTGGCGAGCAGGGGCGCGACGGTCGTGTTCGTCACGATCGCTGCGCTCGCGCCGGCCGGCAGGTCGGCATAGGAGTCGACTTGGCCCAGCAACCCCGAGCCGATCAGGATGTCGTAGCTTCGCTCGCCCAAGTCGATGTGAACGCGTTCGGTGGATTGGATCATTCGCGCAGTGTACGGGCGCGAAACCGGACGCGTCAGTGGCGCGGCTCGTCGGCCGGCGCGTCGATGGGCGACTGAACGGCGCGCGCATCCACGAGCCCGGCCAGTTCCAGTTGCATCAGGATCATATTGACCAGCGACGGGACCGAGGGCCGCCCGGTCTCGATCACGTAGTGCGCAGCCTGGCGGTAAAGCGGGTCGCGGGTCGCAAACAGCTCGCGCAGCCGGGCCAGCGGGTCGGCCACCTGGAGCAGCGGGCGCTTGGCGTCATGGCGCACACGGCGGAAGAGCTCTTCGGGCGTCGAGCGCAGGTAGACGCAGACGGTTCGGTCGCGCAGCGCAGCGCGATTCGCCTCGCGGATCACGATGCCACCCCCGGTGGCAACGACGCCGTGCTCGGAACGGCTCAGTTCGTCCAGCACCTGCGCCTCGATATCGCGGAAGCGCTCTTCCCCTTCCTGCTCGAAGAACGTTCGAATCGGGCAGCCGATTTGGCGCTCGATCACCACATCGGTGTCGATGAACTGCTCATTCAAACGCCGCGCCAGATGGCGCCCCACGGTGGATTTGCCACCGCCGGGCATGCCGACGAGGGAGATCAAGGCACTATCACTGCGGATAGGAGAGCCCGATCCGCTGCACGTACACGATTCCACCAGGGCTGGTGTACTGAAGATTGAAGAACAGCGGACTGGCCGCAATAGTGCCGGCCGGTTTGCATACCGGCGCCAGTGTCGTGGAACTCGCATCGACCTCAAAGCCGAAGCCGGTGGGCGAGAACCCCCCGCCCAATTGGTCCAGAACTGGCGAGCCGGCCTTGACCGCCACCGTCAAGTTCGAGCTTGTCAACCCAGCCGCGATCGTGGTGCCGGCTGCCGTGGACCGGTCATGACCATCGGACAAGACCAGCTCAAACACCTGCTTGCAGCTGCTCATGGTCAACAACGGTGGGACCTCGGTCCCGTCGAGATTCAAGGCCAAGTAAGGCGTGCCTCCCGCCGCGGCCATGTTGATCTCCAGTTGGTCCGACAAGGTGTTGGCCGTCCCCACGCGGACGCTGGCTCGGACGGTCGCGATATTGTCGCCGCGCGGATCTTGAACGCGGAAGCTCACCGTGCAGGTACCGTTCACTGTGGCACAGCCACCCAGCGTCGACTGCGCGATCACGCCATAGTCGGTCTGGAAGCTGACCGCAACGCCGTCCGGAACCGGGTTGCCGAACTCATCGCGAACGAAGGCGGTGATCGTCGTGCTGTCGCCCGTCTTGCGGCCGTCCAGGTTGTACTTTGCCGCGACGATCTCGAACCCCCCGACCACCGGCACGCTGTTGCTGACGATCAGCGTATCCGACTGCGAGGTCACGCTGGCGACACTCCGCGACTTGGCAGTCACGACGATAGATGCCGGCGAAACACCCGACGCGATCGTCACCGTGACCAAACCATCCGAATTGCTCGTCGCGGATGCGGGTGAGGCAATTGTCGCCCCGCCGTTGTCGGTGTTGAGCGTGAAGTCAACCACTGCCGCGTTGATGGGCGCGTTCGCAGCATCGACAATCCGGAAGGTCAGAATGGCTGACTCAGATCGCCCATTGCCGCCGGCACCCTTCACAACGATGGCAGTGTCACTCGGCACCGTACCGACAAAGTTGATTGCTGCCGGGACCGGCACCACACCCGGCGTTATGGTTCCCGCGGTGACCTGGATCGACTTGCTGGCGGTCACGTCAACCGTGCTGACGCTGGCCGCGGCTTCCAGGGTGACCGCACCGATTCCGGCCGATGTCGTCGCCGAAAGGTCGATCGTTGCCCTGCCATCTGCTCCCGTCAACGCGGTCGCAGAGGTCGGCGCGAAGGTCAACAGCGTGGCTGAGGATTGGGAGAAGGTCACCACCACGCCTTGGACGGGACTGCCAGCGGCGCTCGTCACGGTCGCGACCGCCTGTACCGTTTCAGTGCTGGAAATCTGGCTGGTCGAGGCGCCCGCCCGCTGGACGTCGACCGCCATTTTGTAGGCGCCGGTCGTCGTTCCGCCGGTACCGGTTCCACCAAACACCGACGTCCCCCCATCCCCGCTGCCACCGCAAGCAGCTAGCAGCGAAATCAACAGCAGCGATGCAATTCGTTTGAACATGGTCATCTCAGGATCGAAGATTGTGGGCAACGTGCGATCGCGCCTCAGCGCGCCGCCGAGCGGTCGGTGACGACCTTGGGTGTCAGGAAGATCAGCATCTCGGTCTTGTTCTTGGTGTTGTTTCGAGTCTTGAACAGATTGCCGAGGTAGGGAATGTCGCCGAGCCAGGGCACTTTGGAGATGTCCTCGCGTTCTTCCTGCTCGAAGATGCCACCGATCACGACGGTGCCGCCATTCTCGACCAGCACTTGGGTCTGAACCGACTTGGTGTTGATCGACGGCGTGCCGTTGAAGATGGTGCCGATGCTGTCCTTGTTGACTTCGACGTCCATGATCACATTGCCTTCTGGTGTGATCTGCGGCGTCACTTCGAGCTTAAGCACCGCCTCAACGAACGAGATGTTGGTGTTGCCCGCAGTAGAGGCCTGCAAATACGGAATGCGTGTGCCCTGCTTGATCGAAGCCTTCACGTGGTCAGCGGTGATAAGGCGCGGGCTGGAGACGACCTTGCCCTTGCCATCGGCTTCGAGCGCCGAGAGTTCCAGGTTCAGGAACCGATTCGCACCGGCGCTGAACAAGGACACGGCCAGCGTCGCCGCGTCGAAACCGCCCTGTGAGGTGGCGGGCAGGTTGACGAAATTCGTGTTGCTGAAGTCAACCGTGCCTGTCGTCTGCAGCGTCTGCGCGCCCACCGCATTCAGGTTGCCACCGATCGCAACGCGGTTGTTGCCACCGACGCTCCAACCCGGAATCCCGCCCTGTTGAGCCCGCAAGTCGGAGGCGCCGAGCTTGACGCCGAGCGAGCGACCAAAGGTGTCGTCTGCGATCACCACGCGGGCCTCGATCAGCACCTGGCGCACCGGAACGTCGATCTTCGCGATCATCTCCTGAATTTCCTGCAGCTTCGTCGGCACGTCCGTGACGAACAATTGATTCGTTCGTGTCTCGTAGATGACGCTGCCACGTGCCGACAGGATGCGCGTATTGGTGCCACCGCCACTGCTGCCGCCGCCGCCGCCGCCGCCGCCGCCGCCGCCGCCAGCAGATTGACCGGCAAGCCCCGGCGCCACATCTGCCGCCTTGGCGTAGTTAAGCTGAAAGGACTGCGTGCGCAGCGGCTCGAGAGCGGCGATCTGCGCCTTGGCTTCGAGCTCGACCTTCTCCTTGGCGTTGAGTTCGTCCTTCGGCGCGATCAGGATCACGTTGCCCGACTTGCGCAACCCCAGACCCTTGGCTTGAAGAATGATGTCCAGCGCCTGATCCCAGGGGACGTCCTTCAGGCGCAAGGTGACATTGCCGGTCACGGTGTCGCTGGTCACGACGTTGAAGTTCGTGAAATCGGCGATCACTTGAAGCAGCGCGCGAACCTCGATGTTCTGGAAGTTCAGCGAGAGTTTCTCGCCTGCGTAACCCTGGCCTTGCGTCAGCTTGTTGGGATCGACCTTCTGCGGGCGCACCTCGAGCACGAACTGGTTGTCGCTCTGGTAGGCGCTGTGCTCCCAGTTGCCCTTGGGCTCGACCAGCATCCGCACGCGATCGCCGTTCTGCGACGTCGTCACGCTTTGAATCGGCGTGCCGAAGTCGGTCACGTCGAGCTTGCGGCGCAGGCTGTCCGGCAGTGTCGAGCGCAGAAATTCGACCACCAGGCTCTGGCCCTGCTGGCGAATGTCAACACCGACCTGGTTGCTCGGCAGGTCGACGATGACGCGACCGGCACCGTCGTTGCCACGCCGGAAGTCGATCGCCTGCAGCGCTTGCGCGTTGCGGTTCAGGCTGGGCGCGAAATGCACGACCTCGGCGGCCGAGGCCGACTTGGCGGGCGTCGCCGCGGCGGTGGTCGC
>Ga0307513_10006081_pt1 | contig 15836 bp, 13 predicted proteins | sample 15_EM_MG_FD_202174 | JGI IMG/M metagenome (GOLD analysis project Ga0307513, IMG submission 202174) | Populus trichocarpa ectomycorrhiza microbial communities from riparian zone in the Pacific Northwest, United States - 15_EM | ecosystem: Host-associated > Plants > Roots > Unclassified | place... | reverse complement strand
AACAACGGTGTCTCGCTGGCGCCGTACAACCAGTTCGACAGCAAGATCGACGCCGGGCTCAAGGCCGAGGTCGACAAGCTGAAGGCGGACATCATCGCCGGCACGGTCAAGGTCGAATCCGCGAACGCGCCTGCGTGATCCAACGCTAGACAGGTTTTTCTGAGCCGCCGCGCGGCCGCGGGGATGACACCTCGTGGCTGGGCGGCGGCTCTGCACCCGTACTTGTTACGGTCCTCACGTTCGGCCCGACCGTTGGCCCGGGAAGACCACGCCCTCAGGAGATTCCGCTGAGACTCGAACTGCGCGGCATCACCAAGCGCTTCGGCGACCTGGTGGCCAACGATCACATCGACATCACCGTCGAGCCCGGCGAGGTGCACGCGCTGCTCGGCGAGAACGGCGCCGGCAAGTCGACGCTGATGAACCAGCTCTACGGCCTGCTGCAGCCCGACGAGGGCGAGATCCTCGTGGACGGCGAAAAGAAGGTCTTCCGCAGCCCGCGGGACGCCATCGGCGCCGGCATCGGCATGGTCCACCAGCACTTCATGCTGGTCCCGGTCTTTACCGTGGCGGAGAACATCGCGCTCGGCGCCGAGGAGACCCGCGGCGGCCCGCTCGGCTTCCTGGACCGCCGCCGCAACCGGCGCGACGTCCTCGAGGTCTCCAAGAAGTACGGCCTGCCGGTCGACCCCGACGCCCTGGTGGAAAACCTGCCGGTCGGTGCGCAGCAGCGGGTCGAGATCGTCAAGGCGCTCACCCGCGAGGTCGACCTGCTCATCCTCGACGAGCCGACCGCCGTGCTGACCCCGCAGGAGACGGAGGAGTTGCTCGCTGTCATGCGCTCGCTGGCGGCCGGCGGCAAGTCGATCGTCTTCATCACCCACAAGCTCAAAGAGGTCAAGGCGATCGCTGACCGGATCACGGTGATCCGCCGCGGCCGCACGGTCGCCACCGCGAGTCCCGACACCCCCGAGGACGAGTTGGCCTCGCTGATGGTCGGCCGCGCGGTCAGCCTCGAGGTCGACAAGACCCCGGCCGAACCCGGCCGCGAGGTGCTGAAGATCTCCGGCCTGATCGTCGACGACGACCGTGGCGTCCGGGCCGTCGACGGGGTCGACCTGGTCGTGCGTGCGGGCGAGGTGCTCGGCATCGCCGGCGTGCAGGGCAACGGCCAGACCGAGTTGGTCGAGGCCGTGATGGGCCTGCGGCCGCCGCGGGCCGGGTCGATCAAGGTCGACAACGAGGACCTGGTCGGCATGACGACCAAGCAGATCCTGCGCTCCGGCGTCGGGTACGTGCCGGAGGACCGCAGCCTCGACGGCGTGGTCAAGGAGTTCTCGGTCGCCGAGAACCTGGTGCTGGACACCTACGACCGGCCGCCGTACGGGAACGCGTTCCGGCTCAACCCGGCCGCGATCGCCGAGGGCGCCCGGCAACGGGTCGAGCAGTTCGACATCCGCACCTCCTCGCCGGACGCCGCGGTGAGCACGCTCTCGGGCGGCAACCAGCAGAAGGTGGTCGTGGCCCGGGAGATGTCCCGGCCGCTGCGGTTGTTCATCGCCGCCCAGCCGACCCGCGGGGTGGACGTCGGCTCGATCGAGTTCATCCACAGCCGGATCGTGCGGGAACGCGACGTCGGAACGGCCGTGCTCGTGGTCTCCAGCGAGTTGGACGAGGTGGTCGGGCTGGCCGACCGGATCGCGGTCATGTACAGCGGCCGGATCCTGGCGATCGTCTCGCCGGACACGCCGCGCGAGGAGATCGGCCTGCTGATGGCCGGGATCACCGGCGCGCAGGCGGACGTCGCGACCGAGGTGATCGAGCTGGTCCCGCCGGCCGGGAGCGCCGGGCAAACCGGGGCCGAGTCGGCCGGCGAAGCCGGCCCGGCGGCCGACGGGGACGCAGAGAAGGGGACGAAGTGACCACCGACGGACCGGTCGGCGCACCGGAGCAGACGCCACCGGCGGAGACCCCGGCGGAGGGCAAGCAGCCCGCGGCCGCCGCCCCGGCGAAGGAGAGCCCGGCCGAGGACTCCTTCCTGGGCCATTTCCTGCACAACCTGTGGTCCGCCAACACCGTCACGGTGACCGTGCTCTCGATCGTGCTGGCCATGGTCATCGGCGCGATCCTGATCATCGTGTCCGACTCGGCCGTGCTGGCCACGTTCGGCTACATCACGGCTCGCCCGAGCGACGCGCTCACCGGCTCCTGGGATGTGGTCAGCGCGGCGTACGCGGACCTGTTCAAGGGTGCCGTCTTCGACCCGGCCGCGGTGTCGGCCTGGCTGGACGGCTCCGGCACCTGGCAGCAGGCGTTCACCCCGATCTCCGAGACGCTCACGTACGCGGCGCCGCTGGTCTTCACCGGCCTGTCGGTCGCGCTGGCGTTCCGTGGCGGCCTGTTCAACATCGGCGGCCAGGGCCAGGCGGTGATCGGCACGGTGACGGCCGCGGCGGCCGGCTTCACGTTCGGCCTGCCAGTCGTGCTGAACCTGATCGTCGCGCTGCTCGCGGGCCTGATCGGCGGCGCGGCCTGGGGCTTCATTCCGGGCATCCTGAAGGCCCGGGCCGGCGCCCACGAGGTCATCGTCACGATCATGCTGAACTACACGGCCCTGCTGTTCCTGGGCTGGCTGATCCTGCAGGACGGCGTGCAGGACCCGAACCGCACCGATGCGATCAGCAAGACGGTCGCCACGACGGCCCAGCTGCCGTCGTTCGGCGGCACGCTGCGGGTCAACCTCGGCATCGTGGTCGCGGTGCTGGTCACGGCCGCGGTGGCCTGGCTGCTGAACAAGTCGGCGTTCGGCTTCGAGCTGCGCGCGGTGGGCGCCAACCCGCTGGCGGCGCGGACGGCCGGAATCAGCGTCGGTAAGACGTACACGATGCTCATGGTCGTGGCCGGTGGGCTCGCCGGCCTGGGCGGCGCCACCCAGGTCCTGGGCACTGCCTATGCCCTGACCCCGGCCGTCGCCGGCAACATCGGCTTCGACGGCCTGCTGGTCGCCCTGCTCGGCCGCAACCGGCCGTGGGGCACGCTGCTGGCCGCGATCCTGTTCGGCGCGCTCCGGGCCGGCGGCAACCGGATGCAGTCGTTCTCGGGCATCTCGCTGGAGCTGGTGACGGTGCTGCAGGCGCTGATCGTCATCTTCATCGCCGCGCCCGCCCTGGTGAAGACGATCTTCCACCTGCGCGCCGCCCGCTCCGCGCGGCTCGGCGCCTCGATGGCGAAGGGCTGGTGAGCCGGATGTCCACGGCAACGGTCGAGGATCTGGCCGAGATCACCGCCCCGGCCCGGTTCTGGGACCGGCAACGTCGGCTCGGCGCCGGCGTCACGCTGGTCGGGGTGCTGGCGATCGCCCTGTTCGGCTCGCTCGCACCGTCCGCGACCGCGCGGTTCACCATCAGCCAGGACGCCAGCGGCGCGGCGATCAGCATCAACGGCCAGTTCGGCGCGTACCTGTTCGGCGTGATCGCGCTCGGTGCCGGCGTCGCGCTGCTGGCCGGCGTGGCCAAGCGGTGGCAGACCACGCTGCTCGGGGTCGGCATCGTCGCGTTCGTGCTGTCCTTCCTGTGCTGGCAGGTGGCGGGCAAGTTCCTGCCGCTCGTCGACACCGCCAGCGGCACGCTGCAGCTGGCCATGCCACTGATCCTCGGCGCGCTGGCCGGCGTGCTGGGCGAGCGCTCCGGCGTGGTCAACGTGGCGATCGAGGGCCAGTTCCTGATGGGCGCGTTCGGTGCGGCGCTGGTCGGCACGATGGCGACCAGCGTCTGGGCCGGCCTGATCAGCGCGGCGATCGGCGGCGCCATCATCGCCGCGATGCTTGCGGTGCTGGCCATCCGGTTCCTGGTCGACCAGGTCGTGGTCGGCATCGTGCTCAACCTGTTCGCGCTGGGCGTCACAGGCTTCCTCTACGAACGGCTGATGCAGCCCGACGCGCAGAAGTACAACCAGCCCCCGGCGCTGCCCACCTGGAGCGTCCCCGGCCTGGCCAAGATCCCGGTGCTCGGCCCGGTGCTGTTCGAGTCGAACCTGCTGGTCTGGCTCGCCCTGATCCTGGTCTTCGTGATCCACTTCGGGCTCTCCCGGACCCGCTGGGGCCTGCGCACCCGGGCGGTCGGCGAGCACCCCGTCGCGGCCGACACGGTGGGCATCCGGGTCCGCGGCCTGCGCTACGCGAACGTGCTGCTGGGCGGCCTGATCGCGGGCGCGGGCGGTGCCTACTTCACGCTGGTGGCGACCGGCAGCTTCCAGAAGAACATGACCTCGGGCGCCGGCTTCATCGCGCTGGCGGCCTTGATCTTCGGCCGGTGGACCCCGTTCGGGGCGCTGGGGGCGGCGCTGTTCTTCGGCTTCGCGCAGAAGCTGGCGACGTATCTGAGCGCGGTGGGCAGCCCGGTGCCGAGCCAGTTCCTCAACATGCTGCCGTACATCGCGACCATCATCGCGGTGGCGGGGCTGGTCGGCCGGGTGCGCGCCCCGGCCGCCGACGGCCAGCCGTACGTGAAGAGCTGATCGCCTCTATCCGACTTACGCGGGGACCGGGCATCCCAAGGCAACGGAATAGGCGGTTGCCGGGCCGCGGCTTCGGGGGGCCTGGGCCGTGGGGCAGAATTCAGCGCATGGAGATCGACTGGGCTGCGCTGCGGGAAGCCGCGATCGAGGCGATGCGGCATGCGTACGCGCCGTACTCCGACTTTCCCGTCGGGGTGGCCGGCCTGGTCGACGACGGCCGGGTGGTGGTCGGCTGCAACGTCGAGAACGCGTCCTACGGCGTCGGGCTGTGCGCCGAGTGTGGGCTGGTCACCTCGCTGCACGCCACCGGCGGCGGCCGGCTTGTCGCGGTGTCCTGCGTCGACGCGACCGGTTCGCCGTTGATGCCGTGCGGCCGCTGCCGGCAGTTGCTCTATGAGGCCGGTGGCGCCGAGTGCCTGGTCGAGGCCCTGCCCCGGCCGTTGAAGATGTCCGAGTTGCTGCCGCACGCCTTCGGGCCCGAGGACATCGCGCGGGTCACCGGGCCCGCGGCGGTGCCCGAGGTGCCGGCGGCGCTGGCCAAGTGGCGCGGGCGCGGAACGGTGTTCGTTCATCCCGACCTTTACGGCGGCAAGCAGGTCTGGACCGGATACTGGGAGCGTTCCGGCGGGAGTCCGCAGGAGAGCGACGCCGAGAAGGGCGTCCTCGAGGAAGGCCCGATCTTTCCGAGCGCCGAGGTGGCGGTGCGCTGGGGCCGGGTACGCACGTCCAGGATCGTCGTGGTCGCCGCGGACGGCGCCCTGTCCTGGGCCGGTGAGGGCGAGCCGCCCGAGGGCATCGGCACGCGCTGGGAGGAGGAGCAGCACTGATGGGCAGCGAGTTCGCCGCGGTTGACGTGATCATCGCGAAACGGGACGGGCACACCCTGTCCGACGAGCAGATCGACTGGGTCGTGGACGCGTACACCAAAGGCGTGGTCGCCGACGAGCAGATGTCGGCGCTGGCCATGGCGATCTTGTTGCGGGGCATGACGAGCGCCGAGATCACCCGGTGGACCGCCGCGATGATCGCCAGCGGGGAGCGGCTGGACCTCTCCGCGGTGACCCGGCCGACCGCCGACAAGCACTCCACCGGCGGCGTCGGCGACAAGATCACACTGCCGCTCACCCCGCTCGTCGCGGCGTGCGGCGCGGCCGTGCCGCAGCTCTCCGGGCGTGGTCTTGGGCACACTGGCGGCACGCTCGACAAGCTCGAGTCGATACCCGGCTGGCGTGCCACGCTGAGCAACGAGGCGTTCAAGCGGCAGCTCCAGGAGGTCGGCGCGGTGATCTGCGCGGCCGGCGAGGGCCTGGCCCCGGCCGACCGCAAGCTCTACGCCCTGCGCGACGTCACCGGCACGGTCGAGGCCATCCCGCTGATCGCCAGCTCGATCATGAGTAAAAAGATCGCCGAGGGCACCGGCGCGCTGGTGCTGGACGTGAAGGTCGGCTCGGGCGCGTTCATGAAGCACCTGGACACGGCCCGCGAGCTGGCCCGCACGATGGTCGAGCTGGGCAACGCCTCGGGCGTGCGGACGGTCGCCCTGCTCACCGACATGTCCACCCCGCTCGGCCGGGCCGTCGGCAACGCGATCGAGGTCGAGGAGTCGCTCGAGGTGCTGGCCGGCGGCGGGCCGGCCGACGTGGTCGAGCTCACCCTGGCGCTGGCCCGGGAGATGCTGGACGCGGCCGGGCTGCCTGGGGCCGACCCGGCGAAGGCGCTCGAGTCGGGCGCCGCGATGGACTCCTGGCGGGCGATGATCCGTGCTCAGGGCGGCGACCCCGATGCGGCGTTGCCCCAGGCCCGGCACGTGGAGGTGCTGCGCGCGGCCACGGACGGCGTGGTCGCGGCCGTGGACGCCTACGACATCGGGGTGGCGGCGTGGCGGCTGGGCGCGGGCCGGGCCCGCAAGGAGGACCCGGTGAGTTTCGGTGCGGGCGTGCTGCTGCGGGTTCGCCCCGGCGACCGGGTCGTCGCCGGGCAGCCGGTGCTTGAGCTGCGTACGGATGAAGAAAGCCGGATCGCGACGGCGCGCGACCTGGCCGGCGGCGCGATCCGGATAGCGAACGCCGCGCCCGACCGGCCGCCACTCGTGCTCGACCGCATAACCTGACTTCGATGACCAAGGCAGCCCCAGACCCTCGCGCGGTCCGCGAGGCCAGCCTCGACGAGCTTGAGCGGCTCGGCCTGCCCCTGCCGCCGCCCTCGTTTCCGCTCGTCTGGGAGCCGGGCGACGGGGTCGAGTTGCGCCCCACCACCGAGATCGAGGCGCGCGCCGCGGTCCTGCACGTCGTGGTGGCCCGTTGCTTCGGGATGCCGACCGAGCTGGCGATGAGCTGGCTGCTCGGCTCGCACCTGGTCGAGCGCGTGACGCCGCCGGAGTGGCAGTTCGTGATCGGCGCGAAGGGCGATCATCGGTCCTTCGTGCTGCACCACGACGCCGTGTTCGCGCTGGCCTGGCTGCTCGGGCTGAGCCGGCACCTGGACCCGACGGCCCCGCCCGAAGAGCGGCTGATGCGGCAGATGCCGGATCTGCCGGGCGGCGAGACGTTCGACAGTTGGCGGTCGCGGTCGCTGGTGGCGCCGCGGGACGCGCTCGAGGCTGCCGTGTTGCTGGATCTGTACTACTGCCTGGACTGGGCGTTCCAGGAGGCGGAACGCGCGGGGCTGCGGCTGCCAGGAGAGGTCGGCGGCAACGCGATCGGGCAGCGGCGCTGGGCGCTGGAATGGGCGGTCATCTTCCACGGGCCGTATCACGACCGGCCGCCCGAGTGGGAAGAGGTCGACCTCTCGATCTAGCCGAAAAACGACGATCAAGAGCCTTTTTGCCTCGGTCCGTGCGGGGTTGCGCACCGCAGCTCCCGCGGTGACCGGGCGGGGGCCCACCTGCGGCGGCCCTCGCCCTGCCGGCTGGTTGCCCGCAAGCCCACGCCTGGATGCGGTCAGACCGGGCGATAGACGGTCAGGTCGATCGCGACCGTCACCTGGACCTCGTCGTCCCGCAGACCGTTCCTCGGCAGGCTGTCGTCCCGTAGGCCGTCCTTCTTCGGCAGGCTGTCTTTCGGTGGGTCGGCCTTCTTCGGTAGGCCGCCGGGGGCGAGGTGCCGGGCGCTCGGGGTCATTCCGATCAGCGTGCGGACCTCGTCGCCGGTTAACCGGATCAGCCGCTGGTGGGTCGTCGTGGGCCCGGCCGCGAAGTGCGGGCCGAGCGAGCCGCTGGTCCGGTCCGCCTTGTCGGGGTCGACGCGCAGCAGGCCGTAGGCATCGATCAGCTCGCGCAGGTGCCCGGCCGCCGGGGTCACCACCAGCAGGGCCCCGCCAGGGCGCAGCACGCGGCGGAACTCGGGACCATTGCGCGGGGCGAAGACGTTCAGGACCAGGCTCGCCGACGCATCGGCCAGGGGGAGTGGCCGCCAGAGATCGGCGAAGGCGGCCGCCGCGCGCGGATGCGCCCGCGCCGCCCGGCGCAGCGCGGGCTTGGAGACGTCCAGCCCGAGCCCCGCGAGGCTCGGCCGCTGGTCGAGCAGGTGTGCCAGGTAGTAACCGGTGCCCACCCCCGCGTCGATCGCCAGGCCGTCGGCCGGGTCCGCGGCGGCGGCCAGCGCCTCGGCGATGAAGGCGTAGTGGCCCGCGGCCAGGAAAGCATCCCGGGCGGCAACCATCTCCGCCGAGTCGCCCGGGTGCGCGACGCGGCCGGCGGACAGGCTCGCGTACCCCTGCCGGGCGATGTCGAAAGCGTGCCCCCGCCCGCAGCGCAACGTCCGCGCGTCCGGCCGCGTCAACGTGTCTTCGCACACCGGACAACGCAGGTACGGCAATGCTGCGTCGATCATTCGCGATTTCCCTCTAAAGTCTGTTGATGGTCGCGATCACTCACGAGGACATCGTCAAGGCTCCCAAGGCGCTGCTGCATGACCACCTCGACGGTGGGCTGCGACCGGCGACCATCGTGGAGTTGGCCGACGCCGTCGGGCACACGCTGCCCGAGACCGACCCCGCCCGGCTGGGCGAGTGGTTCGTGGCGGCGGCCGACTCGGGGTCGCTGGAACGCTACCTGGAGACGTTCGCGCACACGGTCGCGGTGATGCAGACCGAGGCGGCGCTCTTCCGGGTGGCCCGGGAATGCGCGCTGGATCTCGCCGCCGACGGCGTCGTCTACGCCGAGGTGCGCTACGCGCCCGAGCAGCATCTGGAGCGCGGCCTGTCGCTCGATCAGGTGGTCGACGCCGTGCACGCCGGCTTCCGGGCGGGTTGCGCCGAGGCGGCCGCGCAGGGCCGGCCGATCCGGATCGGGACGCTGCTGACGGCCATGCGGCACGCCGCCCGGTCGCAGGAGATCGCCGAGCTGTCGGTGCGGTTCCGGGACTCGGGCGTGGTGGGCTTCGACATCGCCGGCGCCGAGGCCGGTTTCCCGCCCACCCGGCACCTGGACGCCTTCGAATATCTGCAGCGGGAGAACTTCCACTTCACCATCCACGCCGGCGAGGCGTTCGGGCTCCCGTCGATCTGGCAGGCGATCCAGTGGTGCGGCGCCGACCGGCTGGGGCACGGCGTACGGATCGTGGACGACATCACCGGCGCCGCCCTCCGACCGAGCCGCGCCACCGCGACGGGGGGCAGCGAGTCGGCTCCGCCCATGCTGGGGCGGCTGGCTGCCTACGTGCGTGACAAGCGGATCCCGCTCGAGCTGTGCCCGTCCTCGAACGTGCAGACCGGGGCGGCCGCCTCGATCGCCGAGCACCCGATCGGGCTGCTGCACGATCTGCGCTTCCGCGTGACGGTCAACACAGACAACCGGTTGATGAGTGGCACCTCGATGTCCCGGGAGATGGCGCTGCTCGTTGAGGCGTTCGGCTGGGGCTGGGCGGAGCTGCAGTGGTTGACCATCAACGCGATGAAATCCGCCTTCATCCCGTACGACGAACGGCTCGCGATTATCACCGAAGTGATCAAGCCGGCGTACGCAAAAGTCTTGGGATGATGTCCGCTTTTTCGGATATAACCGACACGAACATACTTTCGGTCGGCGAAACTGCCGATTTGTCTCGCGGGCTCATCCGTTCGGTCAGATTGTTGTCTACAAAAACTGCACAATCGGGCATCTTGCCTTGCTCTCCGTCAGCGCACGAGCAATCGTCTGTGCTGCCACGATCCCCGTGGATCGGGCCGGACCGGCCTGAGCGAAGCCGTCGCTCAGCTGGCTGGATAGAGTGACTTTAGGAGATGTAGTCATATACGAGCAGTGATGACCGACCGTTGATGTTCAACTCCGCGGGAGCAACATCGCATCACACAAACGGTCCGGGTCAGCCTGCTCTTTCTCTTTGACACTCGTCGTGATGGAATCTCGGGGGCCCGACGCAGCGGTTTGGCCGTGCGCCGTGCCCGGCTGGTCCGATGCCCGGGCCCGAAACAGGAGGACGGTGACGTGAGCAAGCGCCCCAAGCAGGCGAACGTGGTCATGTCGCGTCTCCGTCGACCCGCCGGTCGGCTGCGAGATCTCCCGATCTGGTCGAAGCTGGGTCTGATCATGCTGGTGCCGACGCTGGCGACGGTGATCGTCGGTGTCAACGGCTTGGTCGACCACATCAACCAGGCAAACAACGCCGAACGAACGCGCACCCTGTCGGTGCTGTCCCAGGCCGCTGGTGGCCTGGTCGACCACCTGCAGAACGAGCGCGCGTACGGCGTGATGATCTACACCAATCCGGCTGGCTCTGCGGGACGCGCGGCGGCGGTGAAGCTTTACAACGCCGAGCACGCGCAAGTGGACGCGGCCAAGGTGCCCTATGCGCAGCAGCGCGCCACGCTGAACGACCTGCCCGACAACGTCAACACCCTGCTGGTGCGGCTCGACCGCAACCTCGAGGAGTTGCCGGCAGTCCGCAGCCAGGTCGCAAACAACGGCCGCAGCGTCAAGGACGTCGAGCTGACCTACAAGCAGCTGATCGACGACCTGCTGAACGTGCGGGACGCGTCCGCGCAGCTCGCCAGCGACACGGCGCTCAGTGACCACCTGCGTGCGGTCGCCGCGGTCGCCCGGGCCAAGGACTACGTCGCCCAGCAGCGCGACGCCGGCCACGAGGTTCTCGGCGCGAAGGAGCTCACCGCGCCCCTGCGCCGTGACTTCCTGCTCGCCGACACCGGTTTGTCGATCTCCGTCTCCACCCTGGACCAGGTCGGCACCGACTCGGAAAAGGCGTTGTTCGCCCGGGTCGTCTCCGGACCGTCGCTGCGTGCCGCCACCAACCTGACCGGCCCGCTGCAGGCGCTGCAAGGTTCGAACGTGAACCAGATCCGGTTCGACTCCGCCTCGTGGGAAACCGCGATGACGGGTTACAACCGGCTCTTCCGCGCGGTCGAAACCCGGATGGACACCGACATCGTCGCCTCGGCGACCGATATCCGTGACGACGTGAACCGACAGGTCTTCATCGAGACCAGCGTCCTGCTCGGCCTGCTGCTGCTCGCCATCGTCTTCGCCTGGCTGGTCGCCCGGTCGATGGCCCGGTCGCTGCGCGAGCTGCGCCAGGGCGCGCTCTCCGTCGCCCAGTACGGCCTGCCCCAGGCGGTCGAGCGGCTGAGAGATCCGGCGCTGACCAACTCGCTGACCCCGGCCCAGGTGGCCGACCAGGTCGCCGAGCCACTGCCGGTCCGCAGCAGGGACGAGTTCGGCCAGGTGACCGAGGCGTTCAACGCGGTCCACCTGGAAGCGGTCCGCACCGCGGCCGAGCAGGCCGCGCTGCGTTCCTCCGTCGCGACGATGTTCGTCAACCTGGCCCGCCGCTCGCAGATCCTGGTCGACCGGCTGATCGGCCACCTCGACCGGCTGGAGCGCGGCGAGGAGGACCCGGACCGGCTGGCCGAGCTGTTCCAGCTCGACCACCTGGCCACCCGGATGCGCCGCAACGACGAAAACCTGCTGGTTCTCGCCGGCGCCGACTCGACCCGCGTGCAGCGCGAGCCGGCCGCCCTGATCGACGTGCTCCGCGCCGCGCAGTCCGAGGTTGAGCACTACACGCGCATCGAGTTCGGCATGATCGACCGGGACATCGAGGTGTCGGCGCACGCCGTCAACGACATGGTCCACCTGGTCGCCGAGCTGTTCGACAACGCGACCGCGTTCTCGCCGCCCAACTCGACCGTTCTGGTCGAGGCCCGGCGGCTCGGCGACAGCGCCGTCCTCTCGGTCGAGGACCGTGGCATCGGCATCAGCCGGGAGCAGCTGCGTGACCTCAACGAGCGGCTGGCCAACCCGCCGATGGTGGACGTCGCCGTCTCCCGGATGATGGGCCTCGTGGTGGTCGCCCGACTGGCCAACCGGCACAGTGTGTCGGTCGAGCTGCGCCCGGCCGACACCGAGCGCGGCACGGTCGCCGACGTCGGCCTGCCGATGGGCGTTCTGGTGCTCAACGGCAATGCTCGCCTGCAGCCCGGCACCACGACGTTCGGCGGTGGCGGCATCCAGGAGCGCTCGCCGTTCGCCGAGCCGCTCGCGCTGGAAAGCGGCAACGGCGGTTACTCGGGCGGTCGCCCGTTCGACCCCAACCCGCCGATGACCACCGGCGGCATGCTCGGCACCGGCGGTCGCGCCGTGCCGGCCTGGTCCGACCTGACCGGCGCGCCGACCAACGGCTTCGCCAACGGGTCGAACGGTGCCAACGGCGGCATGAACGGCAGCGGCCCGAACGGATTCCGCGGCCCCCGCAGCAACGAGCAGATCCCGCCGATCCCGCAGAGCCCGGGCCCGCAGGGCATGGGCATGGGCATGGGCATGGGTCAACGCGGAACAGGTCCGCAGAACTTCGCGGGTCCGGACGGGCTGCCGCGCCGCAACGGCGAGACGCACCGGCCCGACGCCGGAGCCGACAGCGGTGGCTTCGCGATCCCGCGTCAGCTGCCGTCCAACCCCGAGCACCAGGGCCGCCCGCCGTTCGTGCCGCCGGTGTCGGCACCGCCGGTGCCCCCGGTCTCGTCGGCCCCGCCGGTTTCCTCCGGCCCGCCCTACAACGGCCGCCCCGTGTCGTCGCCGCCCGTGCCCGATGCGCCGGTCTCGTCGGCGCCCACCTCGGCCCCGCCCACGCAGCCCGCACCGCCGGCCTGGCCGCCGGTCTCCGCGGACCGCAACGGCACGCCGACCGTGCCCGAGAGCCTGGCCGCCTCGCTCGACATGACGGCCGAGATCCCGCGGTATCGCACCAACACCGGCTCGCAGTCGCGCGTCGGTGGTGCCCAGCCGGCGCAGAACCGTCCGCAGACCGACGCCGAGCGTTCGGCAGCGGCCGCCGCGGCAGCGCACGAGGCTGCCGCCGCACAGGCCGCCGCCGCTCAGGCGACCGCCGCCCAGCAGATCGCGGCCGCCCAGGCCGCGGCCCGCCAGCGGCAGGCCGAGAACGGCACGCAGTACGCGGACGAGACGATGGAGCTGCCGATCTTCCGGGAGCTCGAGTCGGCCTGGTTCACCACGACCAGCAAGCCGAGCACCGCCGCCCCCACGGCGGCCGCTCCGGCTGCGGCTCCAGCGGCTGCCCCGGCTCCGGCCGCGCAGCCCGAGATCAACGACGACCTGATCACGACCCAGCGGTTCTCCACCGCCGAGCCGACCCGGCCGCCGACCGTCCCGCAGCAGGCGGGGCCGTCCGAGCCCGGCGGCGGCGATCGCCGGCTGGATCTCGACCGGGATACGGCCTCCGTCGGTGCGGCCGCGTCGAACGGCGCGGCCAACGGAAACGGCAGCGGAAACGGGAGCAACCCGTGGCAAACCGCCGCCGACGAGGGTTGGCAGGCCGCCCGTGCGGCCTCCGAGGTTCCCGTCGACACCACCACGACCGCCGGCCTGCCGAAGCGCACGCCGATGGCCCAGCTCGTCCCCGGCGGAGTCGACCGGGGCGGTAACTCCGTCCAACGCCGTACCCCTGAAGCGGTTCGCGGTCTACTGTCCGCGTACCACCGCGGTGTGCAGCGTGGCCGCCAATCGACCAACCCGGAGGAGACTTCGGGCGGGCAGCAGTCTGGCAAGGAGCATGAGGCATGACATCAACGCAGGATCTCGGTTGGCTGCTTGCCAACTTCGCCGACCGCGTCCCTGGAGTCGCGCACGCGATCGCGGTATCCGCCGACGGTCTGCTTCTTGCGGCCTCGCGGGATCTTCCGCGCGACCGTGCCGACCAGTTGGCGGCCATTGCCTCCGGGCTGGTCAGCCTCACCCAGGGCGCCGCGCGGTGCTTCGAGGGCGGGGCTGTCCTTCAGACGGTCGTCGAGATGGACAACGGGTTCCTGTTCCTGATGTCGATCTCTGACGGCTCGTCGTTCGCCGTGCTCGCGGCGCGCAGCTGCGACGTCGGGCAGGTCGGCTACGAGATGGCTCTCCTGGTCGACCGGGTGGGCGAGGCGCTGACGCCGGCGCCGCGTTCCGCGGCCGGAGTGCTCGGCTGAACGGACAGTATCCGTTCTTTAACGGATGACTGTCCAAGATATGAATAACAAGAGACACTTCTAGGGGCCGAGGGATGAGGTGAGCGGTGACGATGCCCGAACGCGATGAGCCGACCGGCGCGCTGGTCAGACCGTACGCCGTGACCCGCGGCCGGACCCGGCCCAAGCTGGAGATAGCGCTCGAAGCGCTCGTAGAGACGACCGTCCGTGGCCGTGGTACTGGTACCGGCAGAGGCGGCGGTAACGAACATCAGTACATCGCGGCGATGTGCGACGGCGGCAGAGTTCAGTCGCTGGCCGAGATTGCCGCACGCATGCAACTGCCGCTCGGTGTGGCTCGGGTGATCGTCGCCGACATGGCCTCCGATGGCCTGGTGGCGGTCTATGAGCCGACGTCGCTGGAGGATGAGACCGATGCGGTGGGCACGGAATTGCTGGAGAGGGTGCTGAGTGGACTACGCAGGCTCTGACATGGCGCACCGCCCGACGGCAGGGCGCGTGACATCGGCGAAGATTGTCATCGCCGGTGGGTTCGGCGTCGGTAAGACGACGCTGGTGGGGTCGGTCTCTGAGATCACCCCACTGACCACCGAGGCGATCATGACCTCCGCCGGTGTGGGTGTCGACGACAACCGGCAGGTGCCGGGTAAGACGACGACCACGGTGGCGATGGACTTCGGCCGGATCAGCATCGACCGAGACCTGATCCTCTATCTGTTCGGCACGCCGGGCCAGACGCGTTTCTGGTTCATGTGGGACGAACTGGTGCGGGGTGCCATCGGGGCCGTGGTCATGGTCGACACGCGACGACTGGCTGACTGTTTCGCCGCGATCGACTTCTTCGAGCACCGCCGCCTGCCCTACCTGGTGGCGATCAACTGCTTCGACGGCATGCAATATCACAACGCCCAGGACGTCCGGGACGCGCTTGCGATCTCGAACGAGGTCCCGGTCGTCAGCTGCGACGCCCGTAACCGAGAGTCGACGAAGAACGTACTGATCTCGCTGGTCGAGTACGTTCTCACCATGCGTCGCTCGCGCGCGGTAGCCCCGGCCTGACCCAACGTCGAAGCCCCGCTCCGTCCCACGGAGCGGGGCTTCTCGCTGCCCAATTCACGAACCGCTGCCGTGCTCATCCGAGCTTGTCTTGTCCGCGAGTTCGGTTAGCCGGCGTTCCAGGAAGCGCCGTTCGGCGCCGTCGTCGGTGAGTTGTCTGGCCCGGCGATAGGCGTCCCGCGCCTCGCCGGTGCGCCCGAGACGTCGCAAGAGTTCGGCTCTGGTCGAATGCGGGTAGCGGAAGTCGTCGAGTCCGAGCTGGTCGACTATCCGCAGGCCGGCCTCGGGGCCTTCGGTTTCGGCGGATCCGGTCGGTCGCGTGGTTTCGAGCCGTCGTCATCAACCAGGCGCGCGGGTTGCGGGGGACGCCCTCGCGCGGCCATCGTTCGGCGGCGATGGCGAACGCCTCCTGCGCGGCCTCCTCGGCGAGGTCGAAGTCGCCGAGGAAGCCGATCAGGGTGGCCAGGACGCGGCCCCACTCCTCGCGGAAGACCTGCTCGAGCGGCGCTACCAATACACCTCCGAGGGGCGGATCTCGACTGCGCCACCGTAACGTGCCGCAGGGACGCGGGCGGCCACCTCGATGGCCGCGTCGAGGTCGTCGGCCTCGAGGATGAACCAACCGCCGACGGCCTCCTTCATCCCGACGAACGGGCCGTCGGTCGTCAGGGTCTTGCCGCCTTCGACCCGCACGGTGGTCGCGTTCTCGGCCAGGCCCATCGGCAGCCCGCCACCGGAGATCCTGACCGTGCCCCTTCCCGGGGCGCCGCGAAGCAACGACGGCCGCTACCCCGGGAAGGGGCGCGGCCGTCGGGCGTTTTGCGGGGGTCAGC
>Ga0307513_10006079_pt1 | contig 15840 bp, 22 predicted proteins | sample 15_EM_MG_FD_202174 | JGI IMG/M metagenome (GOLD analysis project Ga0307513, IMG submission 202174) | Populus trichocarpa ectomycorrhiza microbial communities from riparian zone in the Pacific Northwest, United States - 15_EM | ecosystem: Host-associated > Plants > Roots > Unclassified | place... | reverse complement strand
GGGGGGGGGGGAAGATCTCACTTTTCGGTAGACGAATTGATGATCCAGCCATTAACATTGACGGAGACGTTCCAACGGTCGGTTGCGGGATCCCAAACGAGATGATTATCCGCGATCGAGAACTTGAAACCTCCATCCTTGTACTCCTCGTACAAGAACTTATCGCGCACGACCTCGTGATAGAACGTTCCGTTCGGGAAATACGCCCAACCAACGAACACCTGATGCGAAACGTTGCCAGAAGTGGGATCCCCCATAGACCACTTGTAGCTGTACAGGAGCTCGGAACCGTCGGGAAGACGATTATGATGGATGAAGGCCCATTCTTCCCAACCGGTGCCGTTCTTGTTGATGTCCCGCGGATCGACGTGGAGCTGGGGCTTGAAGTAGGGAGTAGCAGCCGCGCCGACGGGGAGAGGAACGTAACCTGTGCCCGAGCAGTTGCTGTAGATGGTGGTGGAGTGCAAAGGTTTGGACGAGACCAAGGTGAATGCCGCGGCCAGGAGAAGACCAAGACGAATGACAGCCAACATGGTGAAGAGCGGGGGAGGAGATGGAAGCAGGAACGGGGTGCCCAGCGGTGAAGATGAAGTGGCGGTGAAGCCGAGGATTTATACTTCCGTCTCCCCTGTTTAATTTGGCGAAGACACTGAGAAATTGCATCCGGGCCCTGGAGGAAGGTGAAGAAAACGTCACACCTCGATCACCATTCATTTCCCTCTCGCTGATCAGCCACCGCCCGCTCAAAATCCCGTCGCGAGCGTCTTCTGGCGCATTCATTCTCGGTGACCACGGCCGAGCGAGCGTGGGTCTCCTGAACAAAGGTATAGGACACAATGATTGGGAGATCGATGATGTGCGCGAAGCCCCAAGAGCAGGCTTCCGAAAGGAGCCTGCGCGTGTCCTGTGCCATGCGCGTGATGTTAAACTGCCCAGCTAGTTGCCGGGGTCGGGGAGCCGCATACATACATGCCTTGCCAAACGGGACCGCGCGACGTCGAGCGGCCAAGATTTACAGGGATTCACTCCACAATGTTCGGAAAAGGCTAGGTCCCCTTGTATTCTCTCCGCGACGGCAGTGTAAACGCGGTCAAGGCACGGGTGGCTGTGATGGGTACAGACAATCAAGTGAAAACTCTCAGCGTAGGTGCAGAGAAACGGGCGCAAATATGGACAGAAAGGGGGAGGGCAACAGAGGATCCAGGGGCAGAATGGATATCGAATAACAAGCGCAAAGACGGCACAACGGGTCAGCTGACATGGCCACGTTCATAATTCACGCTGCCAAAGCCCTCTGCCTCGCCAACAACGTCGTGCTTACAGCGGGGCACCCCCTCCCAGGCCCATTCAAATTCTGCAAAGTAATCAACGCTGCGGTGATGCGGGCGCTCTGGCTTTGTATCGAGTTGTCAGTTGGGAATGCAACATTGACTGACGGATTATTCACGGCGATTCCCGCCTGAACATTCTTCACCAGTGCCTATAGAGAGGGAGGGAATAAAAAACACACATCAGAACACGACGCTCGACTCTGCGATATATGTGAGATAGGGGGCATACATCAATATACACGTCCTGGGGGGGTGGGCAGGAGCATGGAATCTTGATTGGTTGTCCATTGGCCCCATTTACCGCACCATCACAGTCACCAGTTCCAGTGGGGTTAACACCCGATTCAAATCCCAATTCAGGAGCAAGCCTTTCAATGGTGGAAGCATCCAGAGCTTCACCGCTGTTCCCTTCAACGTCAGCGGGTTCGTTCGGAGTAGGAGTAGATGCGAGTTGGTTCCTGGCCGGGGGGATAGATACGGCGGAAATATCGGTTCCAGCATTGATCGCCTTCTGTTGTGATGGGAAAGTCGTCGAAACAACAGGACACCCTTTCCCTGGACCGTTTAAATTCTGAAGCGTGATGGAGGCGGCCGTAAGCCTAGCCAATTTGTCAGCCTTGGAGTCCCCAGTTGGGAAGGTCACGGAAACCGTCGGGTTGTTGAGAGCGTTTCCAGCTCGAACGTTCGCGATCAGTTGCTAAAAAAGATCCCGTTAGAGTTCTGAGATACGATCTTGTTGAAACACTCAGTATCGAACGTACAGAAATATACACGTCCTGTGCGGGTGGACAGGAACAAGGGATCTTGATAGGTTTGCCATCAGCGCCGTTAATCGCCCCATCACAGTCACCCGTTCCTGTGGGGTTGACTCCGGACTCGAATCCAAGTTCAGGCGCAAGCCGAGTAATAGTGGCAGAATCTGGAGACCCGTTAGCTGGGGTGGTGTTTACGGGAGTATCGGCCGGGGTGTCGTCTACGGGGGTATTGTTGACCGGGAGGTTTGCCGGAGGGTTCGCGGGGGTGGTGACGTCGGTCCCACTGTTAACTGCCTGTTGCAGAGCCCCAAGTTTGGTCGACGCGAACGGGCAGCCCTTCCCGGGACCGTTCAGGTTCTGGATCGTGATGGACGCGGCGGTGATCCTTGCAGATTGATCTTGTTTCGAATCGCCGGTGGGGAAAGAAACCTTGACTGATGGGTTATTCACCGCAAATCCAGCTTGGACGTTCTTGATCAGAGCCTAGAGTATATGCGTAAGACAAACAAGTGAGCGCAATAGAGATGCGGGCCACGCACGGGGATGTAAACGTCCGGAGCCGGTGGACAAGCACAAGGGACCTTGATCGGCTTTCCATCAGCCCCGTTCACAGCTCCATCGCAATCTCCAGTTCCAGTGGGATTAAGTCCAGCGGTGAATCCGAGATCAGGCGCAAGTCGAGTGATGGTTGCGGTATCTGGGGTCCCAGATTGTCTCTTCAACGCGACCGGTGCGGATAATGCGGGCAGAGCAAGCGCAGTAAGCGAGAGTAGGATTGTGAGCTTCATTGTGTGAAGAAAGAAAAAAGAACGGATGTAAACGCTTCAAGCGGTGGCGCTAGGGGGGACAAGGCTTCCTTCGAAGGGGCTGAGGTGGATCGGACGAGCTTGCGGTCGGCCCTCGAGAGATTCGGCTTGCGAAGGAATCGACACAGTCGAAGAGTTTTGTGAAAAGAGAAGAAAAGAAGGGGCGGGGGGAAAGAAAGAAAGATGGAGAGGAGGGAGAAACCTAGATGGAAAGAGAGGGAGAAGGGGCAGGTGCATCGCTGGCGACCTCGATATAAGTAAGCATCTGCTCACCACAAGGGTGCGCGTCTACAACAAGAAAAGCATCTGGAAACGGATCAAAGAAAAACTGTTCGTTGTCAGGCCCGGCTTCCGGATATTGGCTCCCGGTCCCAACCGTATCCAGGGCGACAAAATTGCCTTTCTTGGGTCAAAAGCCCACTCCACACGTCTGCTTCCTGGGTACTTCGTCGGAGTGTGACCACACCCCCCCACATGGTGGCATGATGGCGTGAAGCGTGGTTTGGCAGATTGGCGAAAAGCGAGATCAACGCACCCGGTCACGGCGTTACCGGTAACCCTCACCTTCACCCCCTCCACCACGTTCACCACAGATGAATCGATGGCACTTCGAGAGACTCAGAGGAGAACAAAAGCTGGGAAACCGTCAACGTAATGTCATTTTAAAACTGTTCACCTCTGCAGCTGAATGGGACGAAGTAACAGGGAAATTAAACCTGGGCATGCTTCGGCATGATGTAGGAAGAATCGAACATACTGAACCGCGTGTTGGGGCCCCTTCTCAGCAACTCATCAGTAACACTACCCGAACGTATCGCGTACTTGCAGGGCGATCGGTAGACAACCAACCAATCAGGGGTACGCCTCCCCCCTATTTGAGGCACAACCATAGGTATCCACCTCACCCTCATCGCCGAAGCACGCCCACACCCCCATGAGCCGCCAACCCCCCAGCCGTGCATGACTCTCGTCTCGACGGACTACCAGGCGCTTGACCCACGCAAAATATCGAGGTGAGGAAGGGAGACTCGTGTCTGGGGTTCCCAATCGTTACGCGGTACGTACCTTTGACCGCAGGGTGTTAAGTGGGCAGGCCGACCGGCCTACGCAGAAGTCTGTCAGTCGCAAGGTTAGTTGTTAGTTGTATGGAGTTGGAATTGACGATGACCCCTGAGTCGCCGAGTTCCGATGCCAACGTTGATATCCCGAGTCAGCATCGAAATTGGCCTCGGAATTGATGTCGGAGGCGAAACTAAAGCCATCGTCAGTGCCAACGAGTCCTATCCAGATCATAGGGTAAGAAAGAGGAAGGTGAGTCCAGATTATCTTGGTCGTGATCGATTTCGTGAACTGGCAAGAGCCTGGATCCCGGGCCAGACAATACTCGAGCACACGAACCGCAATGCTTCCTCAAGCCGCTGAAACGCACAGACGAAACCAAGAGACAAGCGGGTTCGCGCTCATAGCTCTTGTCAGCCACACGAACAAAACTCACGCCGTATCTTCGACCTCACGCCGCGCGAGCTTCGAGGCCAGATCCCGGTTCTGAACGGTCCACGCTGGTGAATCCAAACCCAGGTCCGGATCTCAGGCCAGACGTTGAATCCATAATCAAGACCCCAAAACCCGGTTTTGCACGAACTTTACCCCCATCCAGTCACAGAAGTTAAGAGGAGACCGTGGGGGGTGATAAAGGTAAGAGAGAACTTCGAGAATGACATTGCGTGGACAACGTGTGAAAGAGGCGGGAGCGAGGTTGACCAGGACCTGCACGACAGCAGGCGGCTCGAGTGAGAGCTTGGGAATTTTTCAGCACCCGAGGAAACCCCACCCCTGCCGACATCCTCCTTACGCTCAGCGCGGGCTTCTGACTCGCGCATCGTGAGCCCTCATGTATGTATCCTGCGTTCATGGCTCGGTCGTCTCCAAGCGCACTCGAGAAACCCGTGACGATATGAACCCACGTTATGTTTTATCGCACGGTCGCGGAGCTCACGACGGCAAAGTCAGACCCAAACACCCGTTTCAATTCAGAGTTCCCCCATATATGCTCCACAGCAGGCCACACGAGCCTCCCACCCGACCTAACGGCTGGACGTATGCCGAAGGTGAGGGAGGTTCAAGAGGTCTAGACGCTTGCTAACGAACAGAGAATCCCGATGCCAAGTGACCCAACCCATGTATTTCATGAACACGAGGAAATAAGATCGATGGAGAGTAGGGGAAAACAAACGATCGAGCTAAGGAAACTCAGGCTACAAATGAGAGGTTTCTTAACCGACCAGGATGAATAACCCCAGCAACGCTCAATGCCACGAATACACCGAAAGAAAGGAACAAAAGAGAATGTGGGGGGAATGAGTCTGAGAGGTCCAGCACGCCAGGGATGCGCAGGAGTTCTTTGTGTACTGACGGTGTGTGGGGATGAAAATGGTGTTAGCAAATGAGTTCCACTGAGACCACAAAGTGCTGCGGTGAAAACATACAAGAAGGGCCGTTGGCTGGGCCAAAATCATCCCTATCCATTTCTTTGTCTACCACAAGAGAATCACCCACTGAGCCACAATCACTAACACTCTTCTCCATTTCTTCGTCCACCCTGGGAGAACTGCTTGCCGAGCTGTAATTATCAACATCTGTCCCAAGGAGAATCTGTAAGATTTCTGAAACTTCCGGTCGCAAGCAAAGCTCTTTATCCCAGCAGCGTTGCGTCAGTGTCCACAACTTGTCTGTAAAGGTTGGATGGGTTGGCCGTGATGGGCGCCTGCCTTTTACTATGGCCAATATGGCCGCGTAAGATGGACCACCGCTGAATGGAGATGTGCCAGTAAACACCTGATTTTATCCGAAAAAACAATGGGTCAGAACTCTACACATAGTGGATTATCCATAACGTGCCTCAATCATGACCATTGCGAAAGCGAAAATGTCGGCTTCTCTACTGTGTGTCCCCCCCATCAAGACTTCTGGCGCAGTCCATCGTGGGGTGCTGTTGGGGTAGCCTGAAGTGCTCTGGATGGAATCCAAGTCTTCAGTAACCGTGGTGAGGGCGAAACCTGCGACGCGCGCATGACCGGAGTCGTCTACAAGGACGTTTGACTGGTCGAGTGTCAACACGACGGTAAAGGAGGATCGAGATCAAACACTTACTCCCTTGAGGTCCCCGTGAATCACATTACAAGAGTGGAGGTATTCGAGACCCTTAGCGACGTCAGATAGCTGGTAATGGGAGTGAGCGTGGGACAAAAAACGGGGGGGACGCCTACGAGTCCAAGTCGGTCTGCATCAGAGTGCTCCCTGATGTGTTCTGGCAGGTCTCCGCCAGGCATCCAATTCGAAACGAGCTGGAGGGGTGAAATAGTCACGCCCAGGAGCGGTAAAACATTTGGGTGTGCTAGACGCCTCCAGATTACGGCCTCTTGGCAGAAGGCCTGTGAGTTTTATTAGCGATGGCGAACAGTGAAAGCTACAGGGTTAAAAACGCGCTTTAGCGGCCTTATTTTGATTGACCTGGCTGTACACCCGCACGCGTTCGATGCGAACCTTTGAGCCATCGAAGGTCCCTTCATACACATCACTGTAACCCCCTGAGGCGAACAGGTCGGGACCAATGTTAAGAAGGTCGCAAGGAAGTGTGTATGATGTTGGTAGCGTTGCACTAGTGCTGCATATACTTCTAAGTTCGCGTAGGCACTTCCGGAAGGTGGCACAGGAAGAATCGAGATCATCGAGTGCCTATGCTGGTTTGAACGGAGAGTGGGATGGGCGACGTTGCAACATACCTTGTCCAGATAGTCAACAAGCCACAGTAAATCATTGTCTTGGAGTTCTGGCACACATCGCCTGTACTCCTCCCCATACAGTACACTGCTAAGTTGGTCCTGAAAGTTGGGTGAAGACCTGTCGAGGTTACGGACCCGTTCCAGGGCAAGAAGTCTAGGTGATAATAATACAGTCAAGCTAACAGATATATGGTCGCCACCATGAATGAGAAACTGACGGGGTGAGGAGAATTTTCAAGGCTCCCGAAACTGATGGGCGCAAGTGAGGTTCGGTAACCCAGCAATGTTGCATCACTTCCCACAACTCTTCTGTGAGGGCTGGATGTGTCGGCCGTGGTGGGCGCTCCCCTTGCATTATTGCGAACATAGCCATTAAAGATGTATGACTGTTGAACGGAATTGCACCAGTGAATGCCTAGATTGATATAAAGTGACAGTAAGTCAAAATTCTGCATTCATTGGAGCACCTGACCTCGATCATGACCATGGAAAAAGCGAAAACATCAGCCTCCTTGCTGTGTGTACCCTCCTCGCTCAGGATCTCTGGTGCGGCCCACCGCGCACTATGACCATGCTGACGCGAGACACTTCGCATGGAATCAAGGTTTTGAGTAACTGTGGTGAGGCCGAAATCCGCGATGCGTGCATGGCTAGAACCGTCCACAAGAATATTTGGCTGACTGAGTGTCAGCACTGTGGTGAAGCGAGATGGAGAAAAGCCACGCACTCCCTTGAGGTCTCCGTGAATCACGTTGCAAGAGTGGAGGTATTCGAGGCCCCTAGCGACATCAGATAACTGGCGATAGGGGTAAGCACAGAATGAACGCAACAGGAGGGGTACTCACGAGTCCAAGTCGGCCTGCATCAGGGTGCGTTTCGATGTATCCCAACAGGTCTCCGCCAGGCATCCAATCCGAAACCAGTTGGAGGGGAGTGATAGTGACGCCTAGGAGCGGTAAGATATTCGGGTGTTTCAGGTGTTTCCAGATTATGGCCTCTTGGCAGAAGGCCTGTGAGTTTCGTTAGCGATGGCAAGCGAGGAAAGCGACGGCGTCCATAACACACTTTAGTAGCCTTGTGTGGCCCATCCCGAGTGTACATCCGCACACGTTTGACACAAACCCTTGAGCCATTCAGGGTCCCATGGTACACATCACCATAACCTCCTGAGGCAAACGGGTCGGATTCAATCTTCAGAAGGTCTGACGGAAGTGTGTATGATGTTGGGAGTATCGCCTTATTCTGGCCGTAGATGTTTCTGAGTTCGCACAGGCACTTCCTAGCAGCGGCGCAGGAAGGATCGAGACCATCCAGTGCCTGTTCTGGTATGAGCGGAGAGTGGGAAGGGCGGCGTGGCAATGTACCTTGTCCAAATATTCCACCAACCACGCCAAATCATCTCCTTGAAAGCTCGGTGCACATTGTACATACTCCTGCCCGTAAAGTATGTTGCAGAGTTGGTCGCAAAAGTCGGATGAAGACCTGTCAAGGCAATGGAGTCGTTGCAGGGCCGGGGAACTGGGTGAGGACATAAGGAATCGGTAGTATGGAAGGGGCGAGAGATAGGAAGGTACCGTATATGTACCAGAGGCCTCACCTAGACCACGAGGCAGATGCTGTGAAGCGCTGAAAGCAATTATAATTTCTCGATCAACACCGGCCTGGGTCCGTGGAGCAGGAAAATTGGTGCGTGGAAGATCTGTGGTTCCTTTCACCCTCGCGGTGGAGGTTGCCCTCGTCCAACGGCCAGACTGAGCACGGGAAGTTTCTTCGTCACCCCTCCAAAGGGCCGATCAACACAACATCCACATCGACCTCCGTCGTCGGGAATGGCGCAAATCGGTAAACTCGATCCGAAGCTGTGCGTCCAGTCCGTCCAACGACAGCGACCAGCCAGTCATTCCTAACCTTGCGACAGTCCCCAATCCCCGCCCCAAAGTAATCTTCAAACCGTTGAAGACCAACGATCCCCGAACAGACTTCTTCACTGTCTGCCGCAAGGGACCTGAAGATTTGACCGAAATCATGCAAAAAGCGCGGCGAGGATCAGAACCCATCTCTCATATTCATCACGAACTATCCAGCTCTCATTCTGCACGCAGAACACTGACTTTGGGTGTGCACAGGCTGGCTTATTACTGCCATCAGTTCAGCGTTCATAATCGATGTTCGGTCAAAGCTCGAGCGGGGTTCGAACGAAATGACTGCAGTTCGCATGCCGATCCTCATTCAAGCCATGATCAGGCCGCAATCACGCGTATCTACCTTGCATCGCCCGCGACTGCCGTTAGGCCCAAAGTAGTCCTCCTGAGGTGTGTCTGTATCGGCGAGCGTCGGCAATTCCTTGACAGTGTATATGTTTCCCCCCTTAACCAGATCTAGTCTAGGCGAGAACGAACCATCGGGTGCTCAGTTCACGTGAAGCGTCGGGATGAGGGAGACTTACGTGTGATTGCGACGCACCCTTGGCTACGGGTGACAAACAGGCAGGCTAAACGGCCATACTCAGAAGATGATCGCTTGTAATGTTCGTTCTTGATCTCAGAGGATTATAACGACAACTTTCCTCAGCCCCCGAATGTCGAGGCCAATGCGGAGATCCGACTAAACATCAAAATCAGAGCCAGAGTCAAGATCAACGCTAGAACCGATTTCAATGGTCTCGTGCTGCATTGCCGGGCGCAAAGAAACAGACGAGAGAGGGTGGGTGGGAACTTGAGTCCCGGTGCTGCTGGAATTATCACCCGAGCTCGAACTAGAGCGACTACAATGGTCGTCACTACGTTTAGAGGAGTACAGGGGGTGACAATGTAGGTGAGACGGTTTCAAGAATATCAGTATGTGGACGAGCACGCATGGTGGTATCGTGGGTTCGTTGAACTTGGGTGCTCGGAAGCCGTTAACGTTCGATGTCTGAGGGCATTTCACCTCTCGTTTATATCCTTCTCACATCCGCGATTGTATCAGCGAGACCACAAAGGCGACGTTCGGCATGACTCTTGGCTTTGAGGGTAGTCGAACCTCATTCCTTCGTTGGTTGGACGATGTGCAGACAGCGGGAGAAGCGTACGACAACGCGAAAAGGAGAGCGGGTTGTGATGCCGGAAAGGTGTAAGCCACGAGCCTCTTTCGGCCGCCGGAGGTGCTGGAACGGTATTTAAACTCTGGTCTTAGCGTAATGAAGCTCAGGTAACATCCAGCGAAGCGGATTTCCAACCAGTGTTATTTATATTGATCAAGTGCAATGTATCGATGCTGCCACTCTGGTTACTGACCCCGATTTTCGATCGTCGTTCGTCGGGGCGAGTGTAAAAGTGGATGCTACTTGTCCGCGAGGTTGATAGTTTGCAGGGATCGCAAACCTTAGAATGGCATCACCTCATGTTTGCCTCCCAGGATCGCCAGCCACACACTTCCGCTCGTCTCCAATGGAAACCTTCTCGAGTTTATTACAAGACGACGCAACTAGAGGTATCCGAACATATAGTACAGCTTGTACGATACCGAAGACTAAATGGTCAGGTTCAAGGTATCGGCCTGGCTAAGAATGGAGGAAACATGAAGTTCGATATTGGTCTCCGAAACCTCCCCGGCAGCTTCCGCTTTTAATAAAAGGGTGAGAGACCTGACGTCCAGCGGTGTGCCTTCCCCGATCCCAGCAACAAAGTTCTCCCACACAGCTTTCCAATTCACCGACTCCATGTCATGAGGCATGTCGGGCGGCCCCAGCAACGGAGAGCGGGCGGCAAGGTCCTGGGCCTGTTTGCGATACCTTGAGTGGAGGAGTATGAGGCGATGGTACTCCGTCGCAGGGATCGACTTGAACTCCTCAGGTAGCTCGCTGAGCCCAGGGAGGTGTATAGACGTCGTGTGGGAGGAAGCGGCCTTCATCTCGTCCTCAAGTCCGAGTCGACTGGCAATCGCATACGCTCTGAGGGGCTCCGTTTTTGTGAACTCCATGAACGATGACCGTAATCTCGATCGTGCCACTTTGATATCGTACTTATCGGCGAGGATCAGTGCCTCCGATAAGATGGTCAAGTCGTCGATTACGGGCGAAGTTTCGGAGGGATATATGAGTCGTAGGATGAGTTCCAGCGCCCGAGGTGGGTCGGTGACCTTGACGACGTCGGCGCCGTCCAGGGCTGGTAATGGAGATTGGGGGTTCTTGAACATCTCCTTGAAGATGGGTGATGAGATGGATAGGATGGCTTTGTGGACCCGAAAGTCGCATTCGTCTGTTCTATCCATTGTGGGACCTTTTTCTGTGCGTGTGGCACGCAGGATAACGTCCCCATCGGGCCAGTTGAACATCTCGTCTGAGTCCATGTTAGCTGTTCGGGGGGGGGGAAGAGTTGCGGAAGCGCCGAAAGATGAGTTGGACGGTTTAAAGACCGGGGATCAGCGAAGTAAGCTGATGAAAAAGATAGAGTTCAAGCTATGATAGAGACTGGATACCGTCCGAGTCAATGAGATTCTCAGTGTGATGAACAAAACTGATGAGCGGCGGGCAGAAAATTTTGATGAAAAGCGCCAGTGGAACAAACGGCGGATCGGAGCCCGGGGAATAGATGCTGAAAATGTACAACAAGTAAAGTATATACCCCGTGTTTAGGGACTAGTCACACCCAAGAGTACCCGAAAAGCTTGTGGGCCGATGCGAACCCACGGTGGGTTTCACCGTGCACAATTGCGAGCGCCCATTCTGATCCACGTGTTCTGAACACGAGGCGATAACGCCGACGAAGGGTGAGGCGAAAACAGATCATTGCATTGGACAAAGGGAGTCAGAAACCAACAAAATCTAGAAGGTCCGGTGTGACAGGGGTGGCAAGAATTCATTATGCACTACAGGGATAAAAGTAATGCAAGCGAATGGAAGACATGAGTCGGGACCGTGAAACACTGCAGAGAGGATCAAGATAATGTTAAACGAGGAGAATCATCTACAAAATTCCAATCATCACTATCCTCCTCCACTTCTTCGTCTACCCCAGGAGAAGGTAGAACCGATAGACGTTCCTTCCGGGCCACGGACTGACAGGTCAAGCAGTTGCTGTACTCCCGCTGGGGCCTGGCCTAGCGTTACGGGAACCAGTTTGTTTGAGGAGCTGGAGGTCGCTCTGGAGCATGCCCCAAAAAATGAATACCGCTTCAATCTCGTCGTATAGATACTACAGAGGAGGTGAGTTGAGTGAGAGGGAACAAGGGGGGGGGAAATAATTATGGAACCTACAATCTTGGGATCGAGACCGGCAGCGGCCGCACTGTGGATGATAGCATGATAGAACTCGTGCTGCTTGGAGTTATTTTTATTCTCCAACGCGTGGAAAAACTCGAGGAGGTGGAAGGTGAACGCCGCAGACGGACGGTCAACCGCTGCTGGAAACCAACGTACACGCATGAGCTGTGTGCGCCAAGGAAGGCTATCGGCGGGACCGCCACAACTGCAATACCGGACAACAAGACGGTAGGCACCGCAGAGGTCGAATACTACGAGATCTTGAAGAGGAGAGGGGTTGGGACACGCATCACCCCCATCGTGCCCGAGCTGTACAACGAGGCCGAGAGCGGATAAGGTTGTCTCCTCAAAAGAAGTCCCATTCCACTTCTAGAATACGGTCAGCATCGGCGAGCCCACGAGGAGGACAAATGGGTGTACCTCAACCGAGTGGAGGGGGTCCTCCGCGTGAGACGAGACCATGCAGGCTTGACACATCATCTTGCTATGAGAGCAACTTGAACATTGATAAACCGCAGGCTGTTGGCACCTGATGCATTGAGAGCTGGAGGGCCGAGCGGTTTCCAAGAATTCGTTGACGATGTCCTGGTTGTTCTTGATCCATTCGGAGATCTCGGCATCTGGGGAACCTATGTGAGGGATGGGAACGTCCTCAACGGAAACGGAAGAGGAAGAAGGAAGCCCCTCGAGACGGGGAGCCTTATTAGAGCGGCGAGTCGTGCCACGTCGCATGATGGGTTGTGGATGAGCAGCGTCGATCACTCACCGCGGGGTCCTGGCCGCGTCACGGAGGCTGACAAGCTCTACGCCCGACCTCATTTTGCAGACTGAGTATGCTGGTAGAGACCACTTGAGATTTTTAGAATCCCTCAGCGGCTGAAGAAATTCCACCCCTCGTCGACGTCCTCTGTACGCCTGGTGCGGCCATCCGGCGTGCGGATTGCCGTAAGCGTGCACATACCCGTGGGAACCCCTTGTCTCAGGCTCATAGTCGATTGTGTTCACGAATTCAAGGGTATCTCGTAGTCTTCGCAAGTATGCCACACTGTTCCCGGGCCGAAGTGCCAAGTCTTGTCCCCCGCACGTAGAACACCCCCATAGATTACACCTTCTGTAACACGACATGTGGACTTTCCAACATACACACATCCAATAGATCCAATGCACCGACACCCAAAACAGGCTCGCAGGAGCCACGCGACCTCATTCCCGGCGGTCCAACAACTACTTGTATGCCGAGCTCTAGCTCGGCGGCGAGCTGCAAGTGGATTCGGCCGTTTTCTGATACGCTGCGGTCTCAGTACCAATCATCCCGATCCATAGATTCTGAGCACGTCAGACAGTGGCATCTATGGGGAGTGAGAAGAAACAAACCATTGGATGAAAACGATTCGGGAGTCAGCGAATCTGAGAGGTCTGGCGTGCCGGAGGTATACACAAGCCCAATATATACTGATGGGTACGTGTGAGTGAAAACCAGCGCAGGAGAATGGGGAACGCTGAGACCACGAAACGTTGCGGAGGGATTAAGGAAGAGAACATACCAGGAGAATCGCTCCCTAGGTCCCAATCACTATCGTGTTCCATTCCCACATCTACTCCAGGGGGAGGTAGCTCCAAAGATTGTGAAACGCTCTCCAAACACTGAAGAACATCTTCAATGCTTGGGCGGGCATTTGGCTGAGACATCCAGCACCGTTCCAGCATCTCCCATAATCTATTCGAGAAGCCAGGTTCTCGAGGTGGACGTTCACCCTCCACAATCTTCACAGCAACAAATAGCTCTGTGTGTCCGTGGAATGGCAGGTGACCACTAATGGTTTCATATATGACCATTCCAAGAGCATAACAATCGGAGGATTTTGTTGGGCGATCGTTCGTGAACCCAAACCGGTCCGGGCTGATAAGTTCCGGGCTCATCCACCGAGCGATGCCCCCCTGCGTGTACGAACTAGAGGAAAAAAAGTTTGCAGGATCTGAGATGATCGTAAGTAGACCAAAGTCCGCGAGGCGAGCGTTGCCGGTTTCGTCGATCATGATGTTTGCCTGGATGGGTGCTGATGTTAGTAATATTGAAGCATGACTGCCACAGCTGGAGGCGTACACCCTTGAGATCCCCGTGGATAACTTCCTGGCTATGAATGTAGATAAGCCCCTTCGCAACACCACCCAACTAGAGGATCGTGCGACAATTATTAACAAAACCAGGACAGCATGACTTCGAACGAGAAACCTACCAGCTCCAACCGGTTTGCATCCGGGTGTACCTTCACAAAGTCATTGATATTTCCATTCGCCATCCAGTCCGTTACCACAGCGAACTGGGTCTCGGACATCGTCACTCCTATTAGCGGCATGACATTCGGATGTCGAAGGGCTTTCCATGTTACGACCTCCTTGCAGAACCTCTGCACATGAGTCTGTCAGTGCACCGGCACACGGAAAAAGAAGACAGCAACAACCCACGCCTATTATCTTCTGCAAGTCAATGTTTGAGAACGTCCTCATGACCTTTACAGCAACGTCCCGACCGCAATGTTTCCCCTTCCACACGTCCGAAAATCCACCCCTATACAATGCGATGCCAGTTCGGTCGTAGCAAAGAGGGATCCGAAGTGAATTCGGAAGGATTGCGTTGCGACCGCAAGCCTTGTACAAAACTTTGAGACATTTCCTTCGGATCCATGGGGAAAAGTCGGGGCTCTCCAGTGCCTAGTCAGCAAATCATGTCGTTGTCAATTTCAAGCAATTGTAATTTCACGATGACGAGCGAGTGAGGAACGTACCTCATCTATCACATCGATAAGGGACTGCGCATCATCCCCACGGAGGCAACGGATCGCCTCGATCTCGTCCTTGCTTGAGAAGATGGCCTCGAAGAGGGAGGGGAGTTCGTGTGGAGCAAACGCGCGCCGGATCAAACGTTTACAAGCTGTATGTTCGCTGCACACGAGGAAAGGTTAATGTGCGATTGTCAGAATGAACGGGAACTGACAAGGTGAGGAGAACTTGTAAGATTTCTGAAACCTCTGGGCGCAAGCGATGATCGTGATCCCAGCAACGTTGCATTAATATCCACAACTTGTCTGTGAAGGTCGGATGTGTCGGCCGGGGTGGGCGCTCGCCTTGCATTATGGCCAACATAGCCGTTAAAGATGAACGGCTGCTAAACGGAACCGCACAAGTGAACACCTATATTGGTACGACACGATAGTAAGCCAAAGCACTGTATTCAGCAGATCGCCCATGACACACCTCGACCATGACCATGGCAAAAGAGAAAGTGTCCGCTTCTTTGCTGTGTACGCCCTGCTCGTTCAGAATTTCTGGTGCAGCCCACCGTGCACTGAGCCCATGCTGACGCGAGGCGCTCCGCATGGACTCTAGGTTTTGAGTAACCGTGGCGAGGCCAAAGTCCGCAATGCGCGCATGACCAGAATCATCTACAAGAACGTTTGGCTATTTTGGTGTCAATACAGCAGTTAAACGAGATTTAGAATGACCACGTACCCCCTTGAGATCCCCGTGAATCACATTGCAAGAGTGGAGGTAGAAGAGGCCCTTGGCGACATCAGACAACTGGTAACAGGAGTAAGCGCAGGATGAAGCACGACAGGAAGGACGCCTACGAGTTCAAGTCGGTCTGCATTGGAGTGCCTCTCGATGTATTTCGGCAGGTCTCCGCCGGACATCCAGTTGGAAATGAGTTGGAGGGGACTGATAGTAATACCCAGTAGAGGTACAATATTTGGGTGCGCCAAGCGCTTCCACATTACGGCCTCTTGACAGAATGTCTGTAAATTTCGTTAGCGATAACAAACAGGGAAAACGGTCGCGTTGGTGACGCACTGTGGCGGCCTTCTGTGGGCCATCCTGAATATACATTCGCACGCGTTTAACGCAAACCCTTGAACCGTCGAGGGT
>Ga0307513_10006078_pt1 | contig 15843 bp, 12 predicted proteins | sample 15_EM_MG_FD_202174 | JGI IMG/M metagenome (GOLD analysis project Ga0307513, IMG submission 202174) | Populus trichocarpa ectomycorrhiza microbial communities from riparian zone in the Pacific Northwest, United States - 15_EM | ecosystem: Host-associated > Plants > Roots > Unclassified | place... | reverse complement strand
ATTCAACTTTCCATAATATACAAATTTCTTCTTAAGCTTCAAAACATACCAAAGTTAAAATTAATCACGGTGAAAGTGATCCTTACCTCCAAACCACAAAGAAATTGATGAGATATCCAAGCTTTCTTCAACTCTTCTTCTCTTTCTCTCCCTAACTTCTAGCACCTTTATTTCTAAGCTTATAGCCATTACCAAAACCTAAAATCCTTTGTTGTAATCCTTAAAAACTTTCCTAAACACTTTAATCTTCTTCTCTTAAGTGTTTTAATGAAAGCAATTTTAAGAAATCATGGATGTTTTGTTATCCTTTCTTCCATCAATAAGCAGCAGCTTTTAGCTTCCAAAAGAAGCCAAGAAAACTATTTACAAACCCCTGTTAATTGTTATTTATAATATTCCTATTATGTTATAATTCAAGAAGTTTTTTGTTTACCCTATATCTTATTTCAACAAAAAATTTACAACTTGTCTTGCCTCAAAGTTTTAATCCATAAAACTTCATTCTACATAATTTAATACACACACACACACACACATTATATTTTTCAATTAATTTTCCAACATTTTACTAACATGAAAATATTTTAAAATGGGTTTATACATCCAAAGATAAAAATATAATTTTAGTAAAAATTAAAGACTTACAAAACCAAAGACCAAAACCAAAAAGGTGTTGGAATTCTAGGACCATAGTGTATCTCAACATACGATGTCATTTTTAATGAAATTTAAAACACTAATTTAACCTAAAAGAAAAAACTGATGTTACGTCATTTTAAATGAAATGGTGAGTTTCGTTTACAACAACATCATTTTTTAAACAAGAAAATAAATAAAATAATAAATAAATAAAATAGCGTTGTTTAGGTGTCATTGTTCATTATCTTTTTCCTTTCCCCCCTCTTAGTTTATGAGAGATAACTCTTTGTAGGTACAAGCCTTTATGATCTTTAATGCCCCTTATCCTTCATTAATCGGGAAAAAAAAAACATGCACTCCTTATAGCTCTAATCTCTTACTTCTTCTTCAACCCATTTCTTGCTTGTTTGCAACACTAAATACCATTGCCAAACCAGCCAAAAACCCTTGAAGATATAAAAAAACATATGAGCACACCAATTTTCCAGCCTGTAGTTTAGGCAAAGATGAGCTTGAACTTGAACCAATGGTTACAATGGTCCCATGCATCAAGGGCCTTGATTTGTCTAGATCAAGAACCCTAAGACCATTGGTTTTTCCTATAAATAGGCCCTTAATATCCCTTCCCTGAGGAAAGGGTAATAAGAAAGAAAAAGAGTAAGCACAATGAAAAAGAGAAATAAAAAGGGAAAGAGATTAAAAAAAGAGGAAAGAAAGATAACATAAAAAAAGAGTAGATTGGAGAAAAATAAGTAAAGAAAAGAGAGAAAGGGTGAAAGTTAGTGTGAAAGAGGATTCAAAAGCGAGGTTGGTCTTTACTTTTGATAACTAAGGCAGTATAACTTTATCTAACAATAACAACTCCTTTGGCTTTCTTTGTTGAGTTTGAGATGTCAAAGAATAATAGCAACTTTCTTAGGAAGACACAATAATAGCCTTAAACCCCGACAACATCTTCAAGAGGCAATAATAGTTGGTTGGAAAAAATAGTAGTTGCTCTTCACGATGGTAGTAACCACGTTTATCCATCTATCTTTTAGATTGTTCTTAAGGTTTTGACATTCCACGAATCGTAACCACATCTCATGAAGAAATAATAACAACCTTAGACCTCAACAATAACTTCAAATGGCAGTGGCAATATGATTCAATATAAATAATAGTAACAACAACACTCACTTATCCAAATGAGTTTTTTTTATCTTTTTTTTAATTAAATAGCCTTCATTTAATTATTTTCTACATGTTATATGTTAACAAAACTTTGTTTATGGGTATTAGGGTTTATGGGAGTGCAAATCATAAACTTATCTTGGAAATCCATGGTGAGAACATGCCAAATAAATCATAATTATTTTCTACAAGTTTTTTGTCGTGGTTGTGAAATTCATGAGAAGAATATACATAGGAGGGTTATGTTTTTTAGTACAATACATGAATATGAAGAGATTTGTTGTTATGTAGCATGGTTTGGTTTATGGTGTCCCTTAAGTCTTAATTTTATTGCATAAGAAAATCAATCTGTTAGGGTTCTAACCTATGTTTAGTTTATTATACATGTTGGAAGGCATGTTTGTCTTTTAGTTTATGAAATCTACAACAAACAAATAATCTAGGGTTTTTGTTCCCTTTATGCCTTATTAATTTTGTTTTTTTTTGGAAATCAAAGTAAATTGAGAATGTATGAGAGGTTTTAGTTGAGGGTTTAGTTGTGTTTTTAATCTTGAGTTTGTTGGGTAAGAAAGAACCAGTTTGATCAGAATTTTAGGATTTCATTGTTATTTCACGCATATTGAGAATTAAAAATAAATCGATGAATTTTCATCATGAATAGCAACCCTTTTTAGAAATATTTCTCGCAATTGTCCTAATTTATATCTCTCATTTTTAAGGGATCAATGTTGAATTTTAAAAAAATGGTCGATTTAGCAATTCTTGTATTTTAGGGATGGACATTCAAATTTCACGAATAGCCTGATTGAAAAGACTTTTTTTTTTAAAAGTAAAAGGCTTAATAGATAAGTCATCTGCTTTTAGGAACAAACATTAAAATCTTTGTGAATGGCTTAGTTGCTGAGTCCTCTACTTAACTGACCAGTCTCTTTTTTGAAGGACCTATGTTGATTTTTTCACAAATGACCTAACACCGAGTCTTTTATTTTTAGAGACCGATGTAAAATTTTCTGCAAAACTATTAGAAATAAATTAAAATAAGCTTAGAAATAAATTCGAATAATTAATAGCATGTGTATAATAAATTTAAGAGAAAAGGAATAGAGGAATGAATGGTCAAGTATTCCTTTATGTTTGAGTGGCGATTTATTAAGAAAAATAGTACAAGGTTCTTGTGTATAGTTTTTTAGATTGAGAGGATAAGATGGAGGGTAGGGTTTTCTCATCAAATAGTGGATTCCTCCCATCAAAATAATGGCCATCCTCTTTTTCCAAGATTCTTTTAGCATTTATATACTAAACTTTTTCATCTTGTTTTCAATTGGTTGGTCCCCAAGTAACTTGATTTCACTTTGGGCCTCCACTTTCTCCTTTGCACTTTTGATCCATCTATCCATTTTACTTCTTTTTATTTTTTTTTATTTTGATTTTTTCTGAAAAAAATAATGTCAATGTCAATTCGATAAAAAAAATAATATAGGATTTTGGGATGGACGTGTTAATAGTTGAATGCGTCAAAAGTATATCTTTGAATGTTTCTTGAAATGTTGAAAATCATGAAAATATATGTCGAAAATCAATATATATATACACACACACACACACACACACACACCAATATAGCAGAAAACAGTATGAAGAAAATAGTAAGAAGAAAACAGTACGTGGCGTTGTTATACCTGAGAATGATCTTTTGATCGGGTCACAGGTTTCCAACCTATATACTGATTTTGTAAAGTAAAAGAAAAGAAAACAGATAACTTTCTGATGCGAATGAACAAGGCAATACCAGCAATGTCAGGATCTTTGATCAAACATAGAGCATACTTAATTTGCAAGAAAATTTAAAGGAATATAAATACAAACATATAAAAGTTTAAAGAAATGAACCTTCAAATTGAAATTTGTATTAATACAACGCTGGTGATAATTTCTTAGGAGATATGGGTTACAAGTCTTTGGAATTGATACAAAGATTACAAAAGAAAAATGATTCGTCTGTACAGAAGCAAGATAAATGGTTCTATTCTGCTCTGCTTTTGGAATGGAAAGAAGCCCCCTTTTATAGAGGAGGGGAGTCCTTGCTTTTGTAGCAGTGGGAAACATCTTTTGTAAGTGGGCAGTCCCTTTTGCAGTAGTAGGGGACATCTTTTGTAAGTGGATTGCGTCTTTTTGCATCAGTGGGAGACACCTTTTGTATGTGGATGATTTCTGAGCGGAAAGTGTTTTGTACGTTTCTGCCGACACTTTTTTTTTTGTTTCTCTTTACAGGTGGCAGAATGCCAAAACAGTCATCTTCATTATTGTCTCCAAGGGAAATGGCAGGGGATGTCGAGTCAGATGAGCTGGATTGGGGCAAGACTGTTTTAGGGTCTTGGCTTTGTATAATGGTTTGCACGATTTGGAGGTATTCTTCCTCAGTTCTAGCGAAGGCAAGGAGAGCTGCTGTTTGAGCCTTTCGGGCTAGAAATTTAGATTGAGGATGATGATCAATGATGGCAGCTGTTTGATTCTTTTGTAACCATTCCGTAACAGCTAATTTGGAACTTTTGGATTCAGCTGCAAAGGAATCCCACCATTTGATTTTGAATTTACGAACAAGAACTGGATGTCCGTTTTGAATTTGTAATCATAGAACCATGAACATACCCAGGGAACAAAAAACTTTGTACAGAAAATGAGGAGGGAGGAAAACTTTCGTTCGGAAGAAGTTGGTTGAAAATTATTTTTGAAATGGAGGAAACCATTTTCAACCAGAGTATGGTCTTTGAGGTAGTCTATATGACAGCCAAAAAAGTCCCACCATTGAAGGAACCAGAGGGGGAGGTTTGTAGTGGTCATAGTATTATGGAAGTAAAAAAGCCAGGAGTGGCTGTGATTTGTGTTTTGGAGGAAAAAGGCATTGAACCAGGCTTGTTGGTAATCCCAGTAAGTATATGTACCATAATTCTGGTTATTTTGGCGGAGGTGAGATGGGAAGGAGATGGGTTTATGTAAGGGTTGGCCCCAATCTGAAGGGTGGATTATTTTATTGATAATGCATGTGGAATATGCTGGTTCAGAGTGGGTTGAATGAATTTTGAAATGTTTGAATTTGACAGAGTTTGTGATTTCAAGGATGGCAGCATAGTATGATTGAGATTTTGTTAAATCCCAGGGTTTGTAATGCCAATGTGGAGGGAATAGTTTTGAAGCTGCAATGGAAGGGTTTTCATGGTAAAAGCCTTCTTCCATAGTTAAAATATTTTGGAATTTAGTTTTGAAAATGTATTGTGACTTAGATTTGGAAAAACTTTGTTGCGGAGTTTGTAAAGCAAGCATGGGTTTTTAGGGAGGAAAATCTGCTTGTGGTTTTGAAAGTGGTTTAGAAATACTACCCGTTGGTGACTCATGGTCACTAGAGGACTGTTGGGAGATTTTTTGTAAGGCCAGAAGTAATTCTGGTGAGTTGGAGAGAGTATCAACCCAATGTTGAACTGAGTCTGTTTGTACTTGTGTTTTTGTGGTAGTTTCTTCTTCTTCAACGACTGCCTCATACCAGGATTTGATAGGTTTGGCAGTTAGGATGGCTGAAGACATGAGTTTTGCAGAAGGATTTAGGCTTTTTGGTTTTGTAGGCTGGGTTTGGGGAGCTTTCCCCTTGTCTTTGGATTTTGTCTTAGGAGGCATCAGGACCTGTTTTGAAGGAATTCACGGGTTGGGAAATCAGGGATGGAATTGGAATCTCCTTTAATGTATACAATGTCGAAATCAAAAATGCTTAAAATAGCTTGCCATCGGGCGAAAATCTGTTTTGAAGCAAGATTTTGAACATCTTTTTGTAAAACTTCTTTTGCAGATTTACAATTAACTCGTAAAAGAAATTTTTGATTTAATAAATCACTTTGAAATTTTGTAATACAAAGAACTATTGAAAGTATCTCCTTTTTTATAGTGGAGTAGTTTTTCTAGCAATCATTCCAATGGGCTGATGTATACTGGAGGATTTGTTCTTTGTTATCTTGGACTTGTTTAAGGATCCCACCATATCCTAGGTCTGAGGCATCGGTCTCAACAATCTTAGGAGTTAATGGGTTAGCTAAATGGAGCAGAGGAATGGTTTGAACCTGTTGCTTAATCTGCTTGACGAGGTTGGTATGGAGGTCCGACCAAGGAACGGGGTTGGTTTTTAACCTGTCATGTAAAGGTTTGGCTAGACGACTAATGTTTGGATAAAAGTCTAGAACATAATTAAGACTCCCTAAAAACCTTTGCAACTAGGTTTTATCAATAATTTTATCAGAAAATTTATTTGTAAAGGATAAAGATCTTTTTATGGGTGTTACAGTACCGCGGCATATATAGTGTCCGAGGAAACGGACACGGGTTTGGAATAATTTTTTTTTTTATTTTGAGACAACTAAACCATTTTGTTTTGTAGTATGAAAAAAAATATGTAGATGTTTGAAATGTTGTTCTATGGAATGAGAAAATATAAGGACATCATCAATGTAAACAATACAGAATTTGAATGTGCATTGAAAATGTCATTCATGATGCGTTGGAATTCAGATGGTGCATTTTTCAAGCCAAAGGGCATGACATTCCATTCGTATTGGCCAAAAGGAACAGTGAAAGCAGTCTTGTATCGATCCTTGGGATCAATCTGGATTTGCCAAAACCCAGATTTCATATCAAATTTGGAAAAGATAAATGCAGAATGTAATTTTTGTAGTAAATCTTTTTTGTTTGGAATTGGATACCTGATCCATTTTAAAGCAGAATTTAAAGGTTTGTAATTGATCACAAGTCTTGGCGTGCCTCTTTCAATCTCAGAGTTTTTGTTTACATAAAAGGCCGCACACGACCAGGGAGATCGGGACTTTTGGATAAGACCTTTAGACTCGAGATCCTGGATTTCAAGTCTACAATGCTGTTCTAAATCAGCATTCATTTGTATAGGTCTTGCTTTTGTAGGTATTTGTTTTTTCTAAAAAAGTATCTTCATAAGGAAGATCAACAATGTGTTGTTTTCTTTTCCAGAAAGCATTGGGTAGGTCGGAACAAATTTGTTGTTCAATCTTATTTTGTAAATCAATGATTTTTGTTTTTAAAACAGAATTTTGTAATTGTTTCTCAATGCGACAAAAGGAAACGTGGTTTTGTAAATCATGCAATTGGAATTGTTTACCATGAATTAATGTGTTTAAATGATATGTATGGATAGAGCATGCTTTGATCAAATTTAAATTCCTAGTCTTAGATTTTTCTAGAAATGGAAAAACAAGTTTGATGCTATTGATTTTGGAGGTAATGCAGTCATGATGTGCTTTGTATGGAGTAATCATATCAATAAATGGAGTTCCAAGAATAATGGTATGATTAATATCTTTTGTGACAACAAAGAATGTTTTAAGAGAAATGCTTTTGTTGGAAATAGAGGCTTGGGTTTTTCCTGCAATAGGCAATTTGGAATTGTTAGCAGCAGAGAGTTTTTCAGAGGTGTTTTGTAAAAATCATTTTGGAACTACACCTTCTTTAATACAGTTTAAATTTGTGCCTGTGTCAAATAGGGCAATAGTATCTAATTTGAAATCGTCAGAAAAAACTAAAGTAATTTTAATCAAGTATTTTTTGGAAGATATTTGGGTTAACACATTCAAGAAATTATCAGGAATGTGTTCAATGTTTGTAAGTGCATAAGGTAATGTATGAGGCTCAATGGTTTGGTCGTCTGGTTCAGATTCAGTGTCAAACTAACTCTCGATTTTGGAAAGAAGATGTTGTAATATGGCAGAGTCTTTCTGTTGGGCTTGTTTCAGAGATTGTAACTCGGATTTGAGGGTTTTAATTTCAGAATGTAATTCTGAAACCGTAACTGTGGTTTTGGATTTCCTTTTGTTAAGGATCTTTGTAAGCTCATGGGTATTGGTACTGGTTGAGGGTACTACAGAGCGGTTTGGAGGGTTGGAAGGAAGATGCTCTGGTTTGCTAAAGTCTTTCAACAACTTATCTAAATAGGTTTTTTGGAGCTGAGAATCATCAATTCTTTTGATGGCCTTAAGGATAAATTCTTGGTCTTGGGTTAGGACATTGACTTGTTTGGAGTCTGTAGAGGTATCTGAAGTAGCACTGGAAGTTACTATTTCATCAATTTGAAATTCTTCTTCAGAATTGTCTGAAAGAGAGGGGTTTGTGTCTGTGGCTTCAATATATAGGTTTTGTATTTGGTTAATGGTGTCTTCATCTATTTGAAGCTCATGGAGTTTGGAGTTGATTTTGCAGCTGGTTGCATTTGTAACAGGTAATGTTTTTAAGGTCAAACTTTGGTTTGGGTTTTGACTGGAAAGGCTTATGGCTTTTGGTAAATTTCTTGTAGGTTTTTTTGTAATAGGTTTGTTCTGGTTTGGATTGAAACTGTTTGCGGTTTCCATGGGTTTGTCGTTTGTAAGGAGGTTTTTGGCTTGAATAGGTTTTGGGTTTTGAGCAGTTTCCACTGCAGGAGGGTTTTTTTGGTGGAAATGTCAAACTGGTGACAGAAACTACCAAGTTCTTTTCTGGTGCGTTTCATTTCCCACTTTAAGTGTTTTTGGAGTTTAAGATCCTGACAGATCTTAAGACCTTCTTTTTGGGTAAAGCTCACAAGTTCACCGTATGTAAGCTGGTCATACGGTATGGTTTTAGTTGTGAAGGTATCTTTGATTTTGTTTCTGACTTTTTCTTCTAAGAGAATAGGCAAGCCTGCAAGGAATTTTTCTTTCCAAAAAGGCTGGTTTGAATCTTCCCTAAGCATTACACGGGTAAGGAAGGTGTTTTTGTACCATTGAAAGTCGTTGAGCTTCTTACATCTAAGGTTGGAAAGGAGTTCCACATTCTTATCTTTCAAATGGGAAGGGTCTCCGACAAAATGTTAGGAAATGGTGAGAATAAGGATTGATACAACATCTTGGATAGTGTTTCCAGATGAGTCAAGGATGGGTGTTTGGTCTTCATATGTTTGGAAGGAGTTTAAGAGATGTAAGTGATCGGTTTCAGTGAGATGATAATCCCACCATCCTTTCAACTGACCAGAAAAACCAGCAATAAGGAGTTCAGCAATGGCTTTGTCCGAGGTTCCTGTTTGGGTTTTGTAGGCATTGGTTGTCATTGTCATTTGCTGAAGGGTGTTTAAGATGTTGTATTCAGACATTCCGTCTATGTTCCACTCATAGAGAGAAGAGGCATTGAATTTGTGCTGGTTAAGAATAGTTGGTTCAGAAGGGATGGAAATATTTGGGGCAATGGTTGTTTTAGGAGTTGTCCAGGTAAGTCTGTTTAGTTCAAAAGGTTGGTTTGGAAAGACATCTTCATTAGAAGATTGGTCAGGATTATTTTGTAAGGTATTGACTTGGTTTGTGGATGTAGATGGGTTGGTTGTTTGTGGTGTATCTGGGACAGTTAAGGATGAACTGTCAATGTGTTGTAAGTGTGTTTTGATGGCCCTGAGAAAATCTGTTTGGTTTTCTTGGATTTGTGTTTGGCTTGTCTATGTAATTTGATAAGGTTTGAAGACTGGGTTTTTTAGTTTCAGGTCATTTGAGGTTTTGGTGCCAACTGGGCTGATAATAGTTCTTTTTATATGTTTCTCTAGTCGGGTAAGCTGTTTACCTAAGGTATTGAGGTTGGTGTTTGTAAAGTTATTTTGGTTAATAATGTGTTTGGTATTTGAAAGGGTGTCATCACTGGGTAATTTGTAGGGAGCTGCATCTACAGTCTGGTTGTTGTGGGTAATTTGGATATTTCTTAGAGGTGGATGGTCAAACTCAACCGTCGGTCCACTGGTGAGGTTCCAAATAGGTGTTTTGGATCTTGATGTGATCGGACATGCATGTTTAATGGATGCAAAAGGATATGAAATGTGATGTTCAGATACATAATGCAATTCGAACCAATCAAAGAACATAATGTGTACTTTATGTAATTCAATGAAATTATAAAATTGTTTTTGGATCTCACTTCTCTGTTAGAGAAAGTGTTGAAAAAACCAAATTCGTTTTGCAGAATTATAGGCAGCATAAAAATCTTCTTTGAAAAGAGTTTTGTCAAGGATAAAATGTTTTTCTGAAGTTAAAACATTGAGCTCATTTTAGACATTTTCTGTGACTGAAGAGAAGGTTGGAGATGTTGGAGGTGATTGTTGTTCAACGTTGGTATACACTAGTTTTGAGATATTTGTAGTGTAATCTGCATGTTGGAAACTTGCAGAAGGGATATCTGATGTGGAGTGTCTAGGTGGATTTGGTTGATATGGAATGTTAATGACAGAAGGTATTTTTGAAATTCTGCCAAGATCTACTGTGCTGGAAGAGGAAGATTCTTCAGAGAATCAGGAACTTGTAGAATGACGATGGAAGGACAACTTTACTTTACCATCTGTATATGGGTTATGTCTTTGATTTGGACATTTGGTTGTTGTGGTTGTGGTATTTCTGGTGGGGTTGCTCCTTCAAGGATCCAATCGTCTGGAAGAGTGATATCTTTCCATTGGATAGCTTTTGGAACGACTGTGTTCGTTCGGGATAGGTCTGTTTGGAGAAGGAGTGTTTCTCCTTTCTGGGATTGGTATTTGTGTTTACTGGCAAAGGCTGAGAACATGGCTTTGTAATGGATTTTGAAAATGAGAGCAACAGGGATGAATCCTTCAAACATATTGTAATTATGGGTTTTGATCTGTAGTATCATGCTTTGTAAAATATTTCTGTCTTTGAGAGATATAGTAATATTCGGATAACAGTCGAAAGATACTGGACCGCTACAGAGGCTGGACTCAATAGAACTAAGAAGTGAGTCTTGAAAACTATGGAATCTAACATCTCGAAGGACAGCTAGAATGAAAGTGTTTAAACCTTCTTTTATAAGGGGTTTTATACCGACTTGGACCAGACCAACATGAATATATTTGTAGTTTTTGGCTAGGTGTTTTTGTATGGATTTTTGGGAGAGGAGTTGAATGGTTTCAAAAGGTTTTGTAAGCTGAATATCTCGTTCTTCAGTTTTTATAGTAAAGTCTGTTTTGAAAATATCATATTTTGATTTTTGATAAATCTGGGTTTGAGAAATTTTTGGAATTTTCCAATCATCAATGTTTTTTATAAAATCTTCAATAGTTATTTCTTCACTTTGTACAATCTGTTTGCTTTCAGAGGTTTCAGATGTAGAAGAAGCTGAAACAGAAGTAGATCTATAAAAAACAGAATTCATAGGTTGAAAAGATAATTTAGAAAACAGACTGCAAGTTATATGGGTTTATTTCCCTAATCACTTAGCGGGACTTACACCATTCAGTAGCATTCACCTATAAACTAAGGTTTTCCTCAAGCAGGGGTTCTGTTTCTTATGTCACTATTCCTACCCAGATCCCAGTAGGCTCTGATACCAATATAGCAGAAAACAGTACGAAGAAAACAGTACGAAGAAAATAGTACGTGGCGATGTTATATATATATATTGATTTTGTTTTGCTTTTTTTGGATTTTTGAAAAGGATGGTCAAATTAGGTTATGATAGTTGTCATCTCTTTGCAACGCTTACATGATAGAGTCTTATAAAAGACTTTGTGTAATAAGCTTATAAAGAATAAGATGAGGATACTTTAAAATAAGTCAAAAGGCTTTTTAAAATATAAAATTTTTCAAAAATTGGTAAAGCTTTTAAAAAACAGGTCTAATTGCTTTAACTGTCAAACCGAAAAAAGTTTTAGAAAAAATAAAAGTTTTCAAAAACATATTTAAAAATCTAGCCATTTAGAGAGGCGACCTACATCAGGGTTCATGAATGACTTATTTGGCCATAGGATTTGGTCGATGGCACCTTGATTAAGGTTTCTTTGACTCTATTAGTGATTTTTGAATTTTACCAAACCAGGAGGTGGTTAACCCTACAAAACTTTAAAATTGGTCATTTAAGAGGGGACCTATCTTGTCAATAAAAAATTCAAAGATTTTTTAAAATGATCTCACTATTCCAAGTGACTTACCTATTTATGATAAAATTGAGAATTTCTAGGATGGTCTCATTGTAATAGGTGATCTTCCCGATCTGTGAAAAATTTAAAATCCTTTAGGATGGTCTCATTGTAACGTGTGTGTTATTTGGTTGTGAAAAATCAAAAAAAAAAATTTCAGGATGGTTTTATTGTAACAAGTGACCTACCTGGTTGGAAAAAATGTTTTGAAAATCTGGTCATTTAGAGAGGTGACCTACTCATGGTTTAGAAATGACTTATTTGGCCATAGGATTTGGCTAGAGATGTCTTAATTGGATGGTTCTGTCTGAAACTTCCTAATAGCTAGCTTTGAATATTTTTCTAATAGTACCATTAGATTTCTTGATTATAAGGCTTTACTATAAAAACTAGAGATTCCTGAAGATAAAGGTGAACTCTTTTCCTTATTGCAATGGTAAAGTTGGTACTTCCTAATGGCATAATTTTACTTATCTTCCTTATAGTAAGGTTAAAACTAGAGATTCTTGATGACAAGGTTGACTCTGAAATGTCTTTTTTCCTGATGATAGGGTTTCAAACTGAAATTTCATGATGACAAGGTTAATCTCTTCTTCCTGATTGCAAGGTTAAAACATGAGCTTTCTAATGATAGGGTTAAACCTATCTTCCTGATTGTAGGGTTAAATATTGATATTTCTTGATGACAAGGTTTAAAATAGAAGATTTCTGATGACAAAGTTAAATTCCAGATGACATGGTTGGATTTTTTTATTATAGGGTTAAAAGTATAGCTTCCTGATGACAAGGTTAAAATCAAAGCTTCCTGATGATAGGGTCAAACTTTTCTTTTCTAATGGTAGGGTTGGATTTTCAGATTATAGGGTTGAATTTTCCTTTTCTAATGGTAGGGTTGGATTTTCAGATTATAGGGTTGGATTTTCCTTTTCTAATGGTAGGTTTGAATTTCCTTATTACATGGTTAAGACTAAGAATTCTTGATGATAAAGTTTTTCTTCTTCCTGATCACAAGGTTAAAACTTTTCTTAGTATCATGGCTCAAATATAAATTCTTTGTTAACTTAGATTCATTAGAGCCTTATTAGACTTCATTGAGAATCTTTCCTCTAAAATTTCTATAAAAATATTATTCAATGCTTTGGGTTTAAAGACATGGATGAATCCTTACTTGGTTTGAAATATAGATCCCCTTCTTCACAATCTACCTTTTACTTGATTGGTGAGGTTTTCTATTTCTAAAATGAGTCTTTTTTGTTTCTTGACTCTTTAGCCCACTCAAGTTTTGCTCGTGTGATTAGTGAGTTTGGCTACTTATTTATCGTACAACTCGGACCTTGTACAACAAATATTCTATTCAGTTGACCATTCCGTCTCTTTTTTGTGATGTTGCCCTCTGGTTGGACGTTGCCCCCAAGTGTGGTATTCTTGTACTATTGCTCACTCATTGACTATCTTGATAAAGAATAGGTGCTTTATTGCTCTTATTTTCAAAAGGAGTTCATTAAGTCCTCTACTGTCAAAGACCATTTCAAATTACCCCAACTAATCTGGTTGTGTCTATCCTTTCAACATTCATTAAAAGGCACTCATGTGATAAGATCTTTATCATGTATTATAACCATTTTTCATAGGGGAAATTGTCTTTCACCAATAAAGATGCCTTCTAGTTGGCTATGCTCCTCATGTGTGGTGTTACTCTCAACTGCTGATAGAGTTTACCAAATCATCTACCATCATGGATTATTTTGAGCAATATTGCTCCTTGCTAATTTGGTTGTGCTCATTGTTTTTGGCTAAAAGCACTCATCATTTTTAGATGCCATTTATGACTTTGATAGAGTTTGCCAAATCATCATTTTACTATTTTTTTCGTAATGGATTTCTATAAGTTAATTTGCCCTCAACTAACCTAGATGTACTTTTCTTTCTAAAGGAATGCATGCATCATCATTTTTATAAACTTTGCAAAATTAGTTAATGAAAAATTTTCAAGATATCTAAGAGCAATAAGGATGTGCTACAAGGGGTGTACTTCTAAAGCATTCTCTTTACTGGATGACCCTTTACTAGATGGTTTATTCTAATAGTTCTATTCAAGTAAACTAGTGAGCCTAATTATCTAACTTCTTATCAATTACACATCTTTAAATTATTTTTGCTTAAGAATAACTCTTTCTTCATTTTCCATGACTTTGTAAATATCGAGCTTATAAAACATTATTTATGTTTGTTTCTCCTTTTATTCCCCTATAAAAACTTAATAAATAACCTTCATAAACATGAATATTGATGAAGATAAATGGATTATCCATTTATGATAATATATGGAGACATTCTAAGGGAAAGTCTGAGTTATTATGTGTGAGTACGTTAGCTAACCTAAAGCGATCTTAAAGGGTTCCTTGTTCCTTAGATAAATAAACCTTAAAAGGTTAACCTGAGGCCTACGAGATGCAAAGATCATAGACTAGGAAAGTTCTATCAACTACTAATCATGACCTCATAGACTTACAACGACAGTATAAGGTTTCATGAGTACTAGTTCATGGTAAAACCTATCAGGGCGCCAGTAACTCCTCATACTAACTTAAAACAACGTGTGTGTAAAGGAAAATATTATGTAGCGAGTGTATGAGCATAAATTCATATCTAATTCACATATGCATGATAATAAAAAAAAATGAAATAATAAAAATAACATTAAGATCAAGCCCATAATAATAATAATAAATCAAACAAAACATGTAATATAGACAGGCATGTAAAAACAAATAGCATAATAAAGACATTTTAAAAAAAATACAAAGTGTAGCCCTTACTAAAGTCCCTGGTGTAATTGTTATTCTATTATAGGGACATATTGATGAGTTGATTAGGATTGGTAGGGTAACAATAGAAAAGAAAAGGTTTTTACCTAGTTTTATAGTAACTACGAGTCATAATTGACTGGTTTGCTAAAACAAATATGAAAGTCACCATAAAATGTCCTATCTAAGGTAACCTACTTCGTGTTTGTTTATAATGATAAAATATATGTATGATGTATTAATGTTAAGAGTATGTCTAAACTGATAAGTGTTTTTGTTATTAATATGGACCTAAAACAGTGATTTGGGACCTAGCCTAGCAACAAAGCCTAATTATCATTTTTGAAGTACGAGCATTAGACCCGAGATAAGGGCGAATAATAAAGTAGGCTTTATCCTCTTCATTTAATCATATTCAGGAAGAACTCTAAGGATGTCACTCACACTTGATGGGCTTTTACCAGTTCATATTGACCTAACCCATTTCCACTCACAATGATGAGGAGAAATATATTGAAAGACCTAAAATTCACACATTAAAAAAAAAACAAGCAAGTAATATTTACAAACAAATATTAAAAAGAAAATATTTACATGATTTTTTTAAATAAAAAAAAAACAGCAAAGTCTTAACATCCAAAAGATAAAGACCCTATCAAGGATCTTATCACTCATAGGTTGGTTTTTAGATAAAAAATAAATGAGTGGGAACAAAAACCTTTAAATTGTTTTTTTGTATAAAACAACAAAGTCTCAAAATCTAGAAAACATGATCCTTTTAAGGATTTTATCGCCTATGGGTTGATTCTTTGGTACAAACAACTATCAATATATAAACACATAAGAGAAATAAAAAAAAAGTATATAATCACATCATTTTAAAAAAATAAAAGTAAAGATTTCACAATAAGAAAACATACACATTCACATATAAAATTTCCACACTAAGATCAAATAATTACACCTTAGATAATTTTAGTGCAACTTGACCTCCTAACTCTATCTTAGAGCATCTCCAATGAGAAATGCTATATTAAAGAGCCAAATGGATAAAATGGCTTTTTGAATAGTGTAAATATAACTTTTTTGATTATGTGCATTCCAATGGTAAAAAACTATTTAGAAAAGCCAATTATATTTTAATATATTTCATGTTAAATCATGATGTTATTAATATAATTATATAACTAATTTAGATATTTTATATATAATATAATTATGATGTTATTAATTATATAATTA
>Ga0307513_10006077_pt1 | contig 15845 bp, 10 predicted proteins | sample 15_EM_MG_FD_202174 | JGI IMG/M metagenome (GOLD analysis project Ga0307513, IMG submission 202174) | Populus trichocarpa ectomycorrhiza microbial communities from riparian zone in the Pacific Northwest, United States - 15_EM | ecosystem: Host-associated > Plants > Roots > Unclassified | place... | reverse complement strand
TGGTTCATCGGAAATAGCGTGATCTCGCGCAGGTTCTGCGCGCCGCAGATCAGCATCACGATACGGTCGATGCCGGCGGCCATGCCGCCATGCGGGGGGGCGCCGAATTTGAGCGCCCGGATCATGCCGCCGAATTTGGCGTCCACCACCTCCGGCCCATAGCCGGCGATCTCGAAGGCCTTATACATGATCTCCGGCTTGTGGTTGCGGATGGCTCCGCTCGCGATCTCATAGCCGTTGCAGACCATGTCATATTGATAGGCTTTCAGCGCCAGCAGGTCGTCATTCGAGCCCGCGCCGGAAAGCCCGTCCATCCCGCCGGCGGGCATCGAGAACGGGTTATGGGAGAACTCGATCTTCTTGTCTTCCTCGCTCCATTCATAGAATGGGAAATCCACGATCCAGCATAGTTCGAAGCGGTCCTTCTGCGTCAGGCCAAGATCGTTGCCGATCTTGTTGCGCGCCTCGCCGGCAAAGCGGTAGAAGCTCGCCGGATCGCCGCCCGCGAAGAACACCGCGTCGCCTTCCTTCAGGCCAAGCTGCACACGCAGCGCTTCGGTGCGCTCGGGGCCGATATTGTTCGCGATCGGACCGGATCCCGCAATGTAGTCACCCCAATGTTGCTGTCCCCGCATGTATGAGGCGTTGTCAGCGCCTGCTGCACCAGGAAAGCTCTGTTGATCCGCAATTTTCCGTAGAGGATGCTCTAAATCGCTGTTTGCTTCCTCAGGCAATGGTGATTTACGGAAGAAGATATAGCCCAGCCCCGGCTGGCCTTCCCCTTGCGCCCAGGCATTCATGCGGTCGCAAAAAGCACGGCTGCCGCCGGTCGGCGCGGGGATCGCCCAGATGCGCGCCTTGGGGTTCTTCTCCAGCATCCCGGCGAACACCTTGAAGCCGGAGCCGCGGAAATGCTCGCTGACATCGGCCATCTCGATCGGGTTGCGCAGGTCCGGCTTGTCGGAGCCGTATTTGGCGATGGCCACGTCATAGGGAATGCGCGGCAGCACCTTCGTCACCGGCTTGCCGTCGGCGAATTCCTCGAATACCCCGCGAATGACCGGCTCCATCGCGGCGAACACGTCGTCCTGCTCGACAAAGCTCATCTCGATATCGAGCTGGTAGAACTCGCCCGGCAGGCGGTCGGCGCGCGGGTCTTCGTCGCGGAAGCAGGGCGCGATCTGGAAATAGCGGTCGAAGCCGGAGATCATCAGCAATTGCTTGAACTGCTGCGGGGCTTGCGGCAGCGCGTAGAACTTGCCCGGATGGATGCGGCTCGGCACCAGGAAATCGCGCGCGCCCTCCGGCGAGGAGGCCGTCAGTATCGGCGTCTGGAATTCGAAGAAGCCGGCCGCGTTCATGCGGTTGCGGATGTCGCCGATGACCGCCGAGCGCTTCATGATGTTGCGATGCAGGCTTTCGCGGCGCAGGTCGAGGAAACGGTATTTCAGCCGCGTCTCTTCCGGATAGTCGGGCTCGCCGAACACTGGCAGCGGCAGTTCCTCAGCTTCCGACAGCACGTCCAGCGCTTCGATGCGCAGCTCGACCTCGCCGGTCGGCATGGCGGCGTTCACCGTGTCGGCCGTGCGCGCGACGACCTTGCCGCTGGCGCGAACCACCCATTCGGCGCGGGCTGTCTCGGCGGCCTTGAAGGCAGGGCTGTCCGGCTCGACCACGCATTGCGTCAGGCCGTAATGGTCGCGCAGATCGATGAACAACAGGCCGCCATGATCGCGAACGCGGTGGACCCAGCCCGATAACAGCACCTCGTGGCCGACATCGGCCTTGCGCAAAGCGCCGCAACTGTGGCTACGATAGGCATGCGCTTTCCCGGCCGGTCCATCAGCCGCGTTCTGCGCCACGCTTGACTGTTCGCCCTTTCCCGCCGCCCCGCTCTTGTCCTTTGGAGCCGCCTTGGTCGCCATTCTGCTCATGCTAAGCTTTCCGGAGGTTGTCGGCCGAGGCGCGCGAAACCCGCGCTCACGGCCGGAAACAGCATCGCGGCGAGAAGCGCATGAGCCATGGCGATTGTCAAGGCGACGCCTATTCCGGGGGACAAGCCGCCCGCCCTCCTGTATATCGAAGCAATGAACGACATTACGCCTATACGCGCCGCCGATGATCTTGCCGCGGTCTGCCGCACACTCGCCCAGTCGGCATTCGTCGCTGTCGATACTGAATTCATGCGCGAGGCCACATATTGGCCTAAACTCTGCCTGCTGCAAATCGCCGGGCCAGAGGCGCAGGCCATTGTCGATCCGCTCGCACCCGACATCGATCTGACGCCGTTCTTCGAGCTGATGAAGAACCCGGCGGTGACGAAGGTTTTCCACGCCGCGCGCCAGGATGTGGAAATCGTGTATAACATGACCGGCACGATACCGCTGCCGATATTCGACACGCAGATCGCCGCCATGGTCTGCGGCTTCGGCGAGGCGGCCAGCTATGGCGCGCTGGTCAAGCGCCTGCTGCGCAAGAACCTCGACAAAAGCTCGCGCTTCACCGATTGGAGCCGACGGCCGCTCAGCGAAAAGCAGCTCCATTATGCGCTTGGCGACGTCACCCATCTGCGCGGCATTTATCTGAAGCTCAAGGAACGGCTGGAAGTGACCGGTCGCGCCTCCTGGGTGGATGAGGAGATGGCCCAGCTCATCAATCCCAAGAATTACGCAACCGCCCCCGAGGACGCCTGGCGGCGGCTGAAATTGCGCGCCCGCTCGCCGCGCGAACTAGCGGTGACCATCGAGGTGGCCGCCTGGCGCGAACGCACCGCGCAGACGCAAAATGTGCCGCGCAGCCGCGTGATGAAGGACGAGGCGATTTACGATGTCGCCAGCCAGGCGCCGACCACCGGCGAGGATCTGGCCATGCTGCGCACCGTGCATGAAGGCTTTGCCCGTTCTGCGCGTGGACGCGAATTGATCGAGGCGGTCAAGCGGGGCGTCGCCGTGCCAGCCGCCGACGTGCCCAAGCTGGAGATGAACGAGCCGCTGCCCCCGACGGCGGCCGCAGTGGCCGATTTGTTGCGCGTGCTGCTGAAAAGCGTGTCCGCCCGTTACGACGTGGCGGCCAAGCTGATCGCCACCTCCGACGATCTCGACAAGATCGCGCTGGAAGACGAAGCCGACCTGCCGGCGCTGAAGGGCTGGCGGCACGAATTGTTCGGCGCCGATGCGCTGGCGCTCAAATCGGGAACGGTGGCGCTGGCAGTGGAGCGCGGCCAGATTGTGACGGTCCCGCGTCCCGCCTCCCCCAAGGATGGCGATGGCCGCCAACAGCCGCGCAAACGCGATGGCAAAGCCAAGCAGGACGGCGTCTCCTTTGAGGATGAGGCCGCGCCGGAAGACGTCAAATCCTGATTGCCGCCGGTCTTCCTTCCACCGCCGCTTAAGCAAGTTCGCCAGCTTCTCCAGCCACGGCTTGATCGCGTGATCGCGGTGCAAATCCAACGCTTCGCGCCACTGCCGGGGCAAGCTGGGGCCGGCGTTCCGCAGCAATTGCGGCGATGACCGGATATCGGCTTGCGTGGGCATTTCGACAGCGATGGCGGCCCGATCTTGCGAAGATGGTCGCCTCGGGTGGCCAACGCGAATACCGCTTGGGCAGCGTCGGCGGCTAAGCAGAGTTTCCCAAAAGTGGATACCGGTTTTGGGAAACTCTGCGAAAACAACGAACTCTAAGCAGGCATTCATTGGGTGACCAAGGAATGCCTGCTTAGAGCGGCGGATTTTAAACCGGCCCCGGAAGTGCCGCTCTATCTTTGTTTATGCATCGGATTTATCCGAAAACCGCTTCGCACTTTTCGGTCCGATGCTCTAAGCATCATTTCGGAAAGTGGTCTTCCAGTTTTCGTTAAAAATCATGTGAAAACAAAAGGCTAAGTGGATTAAGCACCCTCTTGCCAACGCCAATTTTCTTCGCAATCTGAGGAATTCCTGCAACGCATCACGCCTTTTTCGCATCCGCAACATTACCGATGCTATGCCTGTCACTTGGCGCGCGTTACGGTGTGGCCTGATGCGCTGGGCTATTCCGGTGGCTGACTAGAGCGGGATCACTTCCGGTGGAAGCGCCACAGCTCGGTGGCCGCTCTTGATTGTATGCTGGTCGCGCGATTTTACGGGAAAGCTGGATTCCGCTTTTACCGATCGCGTTCTAGCGTGGGGGACGAGTGTTGTTGATACCGGCGCGTATAGCGTATCTGCGCATCTGTGCAGTCATGATCGTCCTGCTTGTCGCGGGATGCGCCAGCCTGCCGCGCACCACTTTCACCGAACGCGAGCAGGCTATCGCGCAGATCCCGGGTATTCCCGGCGCGCGCTTCTGGGCCGATGCCCCTGCGGATGAGGTGCGTGCGGCGCTGCGGATCGAGCCGATGGTTGCCTATGCCCGCAAGACCGGCACGCTGAATCTGCTTGCGCTGTCGGGCGGCGCGTCGGATGGCGCATTCGGCGCTGGCGTGTTGACCGGCCTCAGCGCGGCAAAGAGCCGGCCGCAATTCGCGTTCGTCAGTGGGGTGAGCGCCGGTGCGCTGATCGCGCCTTTTGCCTTCCTTGGCCCAGATTATGACAAGCTTCTAGAGGCGGCCTTTACTGACGGCCGCGCCGCGCCGGTCGGCGAGGGCGGGCTGCTCTCTTTGCTGTTCTCCCAGGAATCGCGGCGGGAAGCGCTGTTTACCCTCGTCGAGACCATCGCCGACGAAACCATGCTCCGCCGGGTCGCCGAGGAGTATCAGCGCGGCCGGCGCCTCATCGTCGTAACCACCAATCTTGACGCCCAGCGCCCGGTCGCCTGGGATATGGGCGCGATCGCCGCGAGCGGGGCGCCGGGAGCGCTCAAGCTGTTCCGCGATGTGCTTACCGCCTCGTCCAGCGTGCCGGGTGCATTCGCGCCGACGCTTATCGAGGTCGAGGCGGGGGGGCGGCATTTTGCCGAGTTGCATGTCGATGGCGGCGCGACCACCCAGGTTTTCACGCTCCCCGACAGCGCCCTGGCGAACGGCGCGTTCCGCAAGGCGCCACCGATAGACCTCCCCTCACGCATGTATGTGATCATCAACAACCGGTTGCAGCAGGATTTTGCGGTGGTGGAAGGCAGCACGTTGCCGTTGCTTGGCCGTTCGCTGTCGACCTTGATCAAGACGCATACGCGCCTGACCTTGATCGCCACGCAACAATTCGCGCGCGCCCAGAATATGGGCTTCAATCTCACCTATATCGGCGACGATTTTTCCAAGGATCTGAAGCCAAGCTTCGAGACGCCCTATATGCGGGCCATTTATAAATATGGCTACGAAAAGGCGCTGTCCGGCAGTCCGTGGACCAGTAAGGTTCCCTTCCCCGGCGATCCCGCGCCTGGGCAGCTCATCCTTTCGCGAAAATAGGTCCAACGGCGCGGCGACGCGAAGCCAGGCGGGGTTCCCGTTGGCATGCCGGCATGAGGTCGAAATCACCGCTTTCGCGGGGATGATGTTGGGCGCGCGCTGCTTGGTCGTGCGAAGAAGGATTTCGCTGGGCGATCAGCGCAAACCTGCTTCGTGGTGCCAGTCCAGCGCCTCGTTCGCGCCATCGGGATTCAAATGTCAGCTTCGATCCGCGAAAGCGCTTCCCGGAAAAATGGAAACCTGGAGCAAGATCCGAAAAGTGGACACCACTTTTCGGAAAAATCGAGCGTCAAAATAAGATTCCAGAGCGGGATTGCCGAGCCGGGCTAAAATCATCCCGCTCTAAGCAGGCATTCCTTGGTCGCCCGACGAATGCCTGCTTAGCTCCCCTTGTTTGAGCAGGGTTTTTATCCCAAAACCGGTGTCTACTTTTTGGAAAACCCTGCTTAGATCGTTTCCTTCAGCGCGGCGCGTGGGTCATAGGCGTGGGCGGCGCGCCATTTCTCCATGAACTCGGTCAGTTGGGCATCGGGCGTCGCGGGCAATACGATCCGCAGCTTGACGAGTTGATCGCCGGTATTGCCGCTCTGGGAATTCTTCACGCCCTTGCCGCGCAGCCGCAAGAGCTGCCCGCTCGACGCGCCTTTGGGGATGGTCAGCGACACGCGCCCGTCGATGGTCGGTGCCCCCACCTTGCCGCCGAGAATGGCCTCGTCGATGCTGATCGGCAAATCGAGGATGATGTCGTCGCCCTCGCGCTCGAAAAAGCCGTGCGTGCGGATCTTCAGCTCGATCAACGCGTCGCCCGGCTGTCCCCGGCCCACGCCCGGACCGCCCTTGCCCTTCAGCCGCAACACCTGTCCCTGAACCACACCGGAGGGGACGTTGATGTCCAGCGTTTCGCCTTCGGGCAGCAGCACGCGCTTCTTGATGCCGTTCACCGCCTCCAGGAAATCGATTTCCAGATGGTAGCGGTAGTCCATGCCGCGCATGTTGAAGCCGCCGCCCTGGGAGCGGCTGAACACGTCGCCGAAGATATCGCCGAAATCGCCGAAATTTTCCGAGGTCTTGTAGCGCCCGGAGCGAGCATCGCCATAGAAACCGCCAGGCGTGTCGCGGCCACTGGCGTCGATCTCGCCGGCATCGTATTTCTTGCGCTTGTCGGGGTCGCCGAGAATATCGAAGGCTGCGGAAATATGCTTGAATTTCTCCTCGGCCGCATTGTTTCCTGGATTGCGGTCAGGATGATACTCTTTCGCAAGCTTACGATAAGCTCCACGAATCTCATCATGAGTCGCCGTGCGGCCAACGCCTAATGTGCGATACAGTTCTTGGTCCATGTTCCCCGCGACCACTTCGCGCTGGCAGCATTATGTTAACGCGATTGGGGCACGCATGCGAATCGGCGTCGGCAAACGGCCAATTCGGATACGGCCCGCATTATTTGGGCACGATCTCGTTGCGCTTGGCGGCTATCGACGCAGCATCCGCAGGAAGACGCGGCCCGCCAATCCTGATTTCGGTTTCGCAAGACAGGAACTGCGCCAACGCCCTCAAGCGCCTGCGGAGCGCCTCACCGTCCAGAGCCGCCAGGCTCTCTGGTAAGTGTAACACCAGTTTGCCTTTTTGGTACTCCAATGGCGTCTTGTCGAGAACTCCTGGCATGGATGCGGACAATTTGCTGGCCGCGCGTGCGGCAATGCCCACAAGTTGCGCCCTTCTGTGCAGGTCGCGGCCCACCATCTTGCGCAAAGCGGGGCTGAAATCGCCGCTCAGCGCTGTCTCATGGATGTAATAAACCGCAAGCGCCAGAAAGCTCCGCCCCGGATGATCGACCCCGACAAAGGAGGATTGCGCGATCAGGCCCAGCACTTTGACGCCGCGATAATCAGGATGCCCGCGCCATCCCACATCCGAGAGCAGGCAGGCGGCCAGCCGCAGACGCCGTTCCTCCGGGGTTTCGGCCGGAGTCGGCGAGCGGAAAAGCGCCTCCATCCAATGGAAAAGCTCATAGCCATAGGCCACCGAACGCCCGCGCCGCGCCGCCATGTCCTCGCAGGCGAGGATCAGCGGGTCGCGCGCCTGCTCATCGGCGTCAAGCAATTGATACAGCAGCCCCTCGCGCACGCCGAAAGCCGAGAACACGATCTCCGACGGGCGGATCACCTTCGCCAGCCGCCGCAACACCAGGAGCCCGTGGGGAAGCATCTCCTGGCGCGCGCTGGACAACCGGGGAAATCCCTTGAGGCTTTGCGGACGCATGACCACGGTATCGCCGAGCGCATCGATCTGCTTGGGCGTCATGGTGTAGTGATGCACGATGCTCAGCGGATAGTCGGTCTCCATCATATGCAGCCGGGCAACCGCCCGCCATGTGCCGCCGATCGCGTAGAACGGGCGGCCGCGGCCACGCGCCAGCCAGTCGATCTGCTGGAGGTAGCTGTCGATATGGGCGGCGGCCTTGGCGAAATCCTTGCCCGATACGTCGATCAGGTTGAGGCTGCCCAGCGGCACCGATGTCTCGCGATGCACGGTGGTGCCGGTGAGGTCGATCAGCTCCAGGCTGCCGCCGCCGAGATCGCCGGCAAGACCGTCCGGCGCCACGAAACCCGCAGCCACGCCCGCCGCCGCGAGTTGCGCCTCTTCGCGCCCGTCGATGACGCGGATCGGCGCCCCACAGGCATTCTCGGCGCGCAGAATGAAATCCCGGCCATTTTCGGCGCGGCGCACTGCCTCCGTGGCGACGGCGTAGAAATGGCGAACGCCGATCTGCCCGCAAATCGCACGGAACCGCGTCAGCGCCTCCAGCGCGCGCACCACGGCCCGGTCGCCGAGGCGGCCGGTGGTCGCCATCTTGCGGCCCAGCCCGCAGAGCACTTTCTCGTTGAAAAGCGGGGTGGGGCTGCGGACTGCCGCTTCGTAAACCAGAAGACGGATGGAGTTCGACCCGATATCGACAACGGCGACCGGACCGGAAATCGGTGACGGATTTCCTGTCGCCGGGCTTACCATCCGCCGCTCATTCGGCGGTATCCCGCTCGCCGCCGACGAAAACGCGCGGCGGAAAGCTCTTGGCCAGCGCATCGCCGCGACCGGACAGGCTTGGATTGGTCATGAAGTATTTGTGCGCGTCGAAGGGCTCTTCCCCCTCATCGGGAGAGATGCGCACGGACGTTCCGTCTTCCAGAACGCGCCAGCTCTGCTGATTGTCCTTCAAGTTGGCAGCCATGATCTGATCGAGTATCTGCTCGTGAACGGTAGGATTTTTGATCGGTACCATAGCCTCGACACGCCTGTCGAGGTTGCGCTGCATCATATCAGCCGAACTGATATAAATATGAGCTTTGGGTGAAGGAAGCGTGTGTCCACCGCCAAAGCAATAGATGCGGCCATGCTCCAGGAAGCGGCCGACAATGCTCTTGACGCGGATGTTGTCCGACAACCCCGGCACCCCCGGCCGCAGGCAGCAGATGCCGCGCACCACCAACTCGATGCGCACGCCCGCCATGCTCGCCCGGTAGAGCGCGTCGATGATATCGGGATCGACCAGCGAATTCATCTTCATCCAGATGACCGCTGGACGGCCCGCCGCCGCATGGGCGATCTCCGCTTCGATCTCATGGGAAATGCAGGCGCGGATACCGCCGGGCGAGGTGCGCATCACCTCCAATTCGGCCGGCTCGGAATAGCCGGTGATGTAGTTGAAGATGCGCGTCACGTCGCGGCCGATTTCTGGATCGGCGGTGAAATAGGATAAGTCCGTGTAAATCCTGGCCTTTTGCCGATGATAATTGCCGGTGCCGATATGGCAGTAGGTGCGAAGCTGCCCGCCCTCGCGGCGGATCACCTGGCCCAGCTTGGCATGCGTCTTGAACTGGATGAAGCCGAACACGACGTTGACGCCGGCCTTTTCCAGATCGTCGGCCACCTTCAGATTGGCCTCCTCGTCGAAGCGCGCCTTGATCTCGACCAGCGCGGTGACCAGCTTGCCGGCGTCGGCCGCCTCGCGCAGCGCCTCGACGATCGGCGACTTCCGCCCCGTGCGGTAAAGGGTCCATTTGATCGCCACGACATCGGGGTCGGCGGCGGCCTGTTGCAGATATTGCACAACGACATCAAAGGCTTCGTAGGGGTGATGGACCAGCAGGTCTTTCTTCCTGATCGCGGCGAAACAGTCCCCGCCAAGCTCACGAATGCGCTCGGGATAGCGAATCGCGAAGGGCTCGAATTGGAGGTCGCTGCGCTCGTCGGGAATGAGTTGCGACACATCGCCAAGCCCGAGAAGCCCGTCATGGATCGACACGGCGTCGGCCGCCACCTCCAACTCCTCGGTGACGAAGCGCCGAAGTGGCTCGGGCATCGACTCCTCGATTTCCAGCCGGATCACCTCGCCCTGGCGCCGTTTTTTTAGCGCCGCCTCGAAGGTGAGCACCAGATCCTCGGCCTTTTCGTTGATCTCGATCTCAGAATCCCTCAGCACACGGAAGGCCCCCATCCGCTCCACCGCATAGCCGTTGAACAGCGTTTCGGCGAACAATCCGATAACGGATTCCAGCGGGATGAAGCGAATCACCGGCCTGTCGTCACCGACGGTTTCCTTGGTGCCGGGAAGGCGGATAAACCGGTCGAGCTGGCTCGGAATCGGCAGGATGGTATGCATCTTGACGCGCGGATCGCCTTTTTTTCGGCAGTCAAGCCCAAGCACAAAACCTTTATTCGGAATAAATGGGAAGGGATGCGACGGGTCTATCGCGATGGGTGTCAGTATCGGAAAGATATAATCCAGGAAATGCTGCATCAGCCATTTGCGGTCACCCGCATTGAGCTTATCCGGATCCGCCATGGCGATCCCGGCAGCCGCCATTTCCGTCTTCAACGTGGCCCAGTTGCTTTGCTGCTGAGCGGTCAGATCGGCAACGACCTCGTTGATTTTCTTGATCTGCTCGGCCGGTGTCAGCCCATCCTGGCTTTGCGCGTTCACGCCCGCGCTGATCTGCCCGACAAGACCAGCCACGCGAACCATATAGAATTCATCGAGATTCAGAGCCGATATGGAAAGGAAACGCAGGCGCTCCAACAATGGATGCCGGCGATTTTCTGCCTCCTCCATCACACGCCTGTTGAATTGTAGCCAGGAAAGCTCGCGATTATAAAAACGCTTCTGTCCGATTGCTGTAATCAAGTCCACCGTTTCGGCAGGAACGACTTCAGGTTGTGCGCGTCTCATGGTTCGGTCGTCTCGGTCGATTGGGGGCGTCTGGATGGTTGGCGCAAAGCTTACCATATCTCCTCGGCCGCGTTGACGGCGTCTTGCTCAGGCGACAAGCGCGGGGGGCGCGCATGCATCGCGTGCCATGCAGGAACCAAGCCAATGTAGGGCTTGATGTGCGCGGAACGTTGGGCTTACGTATGGCTATTCCGGCGCTTTGTCCCCGGCGGACGGTTTGCGCTCGCCGAGCACCTTCGCCGCAAGGGGTCTCGTCACGCCTTTGCGCTCCGCGAGCGCCGCTCGGTCGAGGGCTTCGACGGCGAATGCCGCCCCCGCCATCGAGCGCTCCATGCGCGGCATGATATAGTCTATCAGCCCAGGAACAACCGCAAGTTGGCGGTCGTCGAATAATTTCACCAGCACCGCCCTGAGCAGCGCATCGTCCGGCTCCTCGATCTCGACCAGCGCCGCCGAACGCAGCCGCGAGCGCAGATCGGGCAGCGCGATATCCCAGACGCCCGGTGGCATCCGCCCGGTGATCAGCACGTCGAAGCGCCGTTCCCTGGCCAGGTTCAGCAGGTGGAACGCGGCATGCTCGTCCAGCGAGCCGGCATCGGCATCCTCGATGGCGACCGGCCCCGGCATCGTCAGCACCGCCTTCAGCGCCTCGCCGATCGCGTCCGCCGCGAAGGCGCTCGCGCCGGACCGCGCCCGCCAGACATTGACCAGATGCGTCTTGCCGCTGCCTTCCGGCCCGGCGATGATGCAGATCGGCCCGGCCCAGTCCGGCCAGGATTCGACCAACCGCGCCGCCTGGGCGTTGGAGGCGCTGACGAGGAAGTCTTCCCCGCCCAGCGCCGGGATATGCGGAAGTTCCAGAACGAGCTGCGAAGTCATGACGCCGCCTTCCTGCGCCGCCCAAGTATGCCGTTGGCTTGCCAACGAACGGCCTTCTCAGGCTTTTGCTTACGCACCGATTTTACCAAACTCCGGCAAAAGCCTGTGTTCGGATCGATGCGGCCTTTGCTTACGCATCGATTTTACCAAACTCCGGCAGAAGCCTGCGTTCGGATCGATGCGGTCTTTGTTCACGCATCATTTTTTTCGAAAACCGGAAGACCACCTTTCGAAATGATGCTTACAGCACCGCCCGGGAACCGGGGCCGGGCTTGTTTATACCGCCGTTTATATCGTAGCTGGCCATATGCCGGAGCCAGGCCGCCAGATAAAGGAAGGCCGACAGCGCCGTCAGCAGACCCGTCACCCAGATCAACGGCACGATATAGGGCCGCCAGGCAAGTTCGAGCCCCTTTTCGGCCAGCACCGCCGCCGCAAGTCCTATCTGCAAGCCGGTATTGACCTTGCCGATCAGCATCGGGCGGATCTTCAACGGCCGTTCGAGCAGCCAGGCCAGCACCACCGCGCCGACGATCAGCAAGTCCCGGCTGACGACCAATATGCCCAGCCAGATCGGGATATGCCCGTGAAAGGCGAGCGCCGTGTAGACGCTGGTCAGCATGGTCTTGTCGGCGATCGGGTCGAGATAGGCGCCCAGCTCCGTCTGCCAATGGAAGCGCCGGGCCAGGAAGCCGTCCAGCGCATCGCTGAGGCCGGCGACCAGGAACAGGAAGAACGCGCTGAACAAATTGTCGGTCACGATCATCCAGATCATCACCGGCACGGAGAAGATACGCGCGATCGTTATGATATTCGGGACATACACGGGGAACTTCGACAACTCTTTCCTAGGCATCACCCGCGAAAAGTGGTCTTCCGGTTTTCGCGAAAAATGATGCGCAAACAAGGAATCTAAGCAGATCTTTCGTTGGTCTGCCAGCAACTCATCGCGGCCTAGCCGGGCCTCAGCGTGTCACCAGCACCAACTCCCCGCCGCGATCGGTAATGGCCAGCCCTTGGGCCTGCGCGGCCTGCGCCAAGCGCCCGGCGCCACCGGCGAAGTCCACCGAGATGGTCGCCCCGCGCGCGTTCAACGCCTTCACGTCCAACGCCTGGAGGCCAGGGATCTTTTGCAGCCGCTTGCGCATATCCTGCCATTGCTTCATGCCGGAGAATTCCACCGTCAGCGCCACGGTTTCGAGATTGGCCGGAACGCCGCCCGTATCCGCCAGGCTCGCCAGCCGCGTGGATTTTGCCCGCCCCTCCATCACGCCGACAGCCACTTTCGCGGCGAAGCGCGCGGCCTCGGCGGTGTCGCCGTCGCGGATGCGGTAGCTTCGCTCCAGGAAGACCGGCCCGGCGCCGTCCTGGCCGATCAGCCGCACCCGGAGCTTGGTCGCCTGCGGATCGATCTCGGCCATCGCCAATACCAGATTGTCGGCGCGGTATTGCTGGCGCAGCGTCTCCAGCGCCTCGCGGCTGCCGGGATTGGCGCTGGGCACGAAATCGGGGCGCGGCGCGGTCACTTTGATCGCCGCCAGCGTATGCTCGCCATCGACCCCGTCCAGCGCCTCATACCAGGAATTGGCGGCGCCGGTCTTCACGCCGCCCGCCTCGGTCATCACGGGCAGCATCACCAGCGGCGTGGCCTGCTGCTCGGCATAGGGCAGGCCGAAGCGGTCGAGGATGTCGCGCACCGCGCCCGGCGCGAAGGAGAAGTCCAGCGTCGCGATATAGCGTGTGGACGAATTGCTCTCGCGGCGCACGGAAAAGCCGTCGATCATCTGCTCGACCATGGCGTCGTCGAGAATCGGCAGGCGCGGATGCACGCTGGCATGGGTCAGCCGCTTCAGCAGCAGGTGGAAGGCCGTCTGCTGCCCTTCGTTGATGGCGATCTGCTTGGCCTTGACCGCATCGCCGGCCTCGGCTTCCACCGCGACCTTGGCCACTGTGTAGACGTCGTTGCCCCTGGCCTGGACTTCCGTCACGCCCGCAAGGAGCACGGCCAGCACGGCGAACGCTGTTTTCCCCATATCCTAACCCCGATTTCCCCCGGCCAAAGCGCCAGTTGCCCCTGACGAAGCGCGAGGCGCAAATAAAAATACCTAAGCAGGCATTCCTTGGCAGGCCAACGCATGCCTGCTCCGATTCCTTTGTTTTCGCAGAGTTTTTTTCCAAAACCGGGAAGACCACTTTTGGAAACTCTGCTTAGAGCGGGATCACTTCAGGTGGAAGCACGAGAGTTCGGTGGCCGCTTTAGATTCTGTCCTGATCGCGCGCTCGTTTCGCGGCGAACCTTACCCCGCTTTCTTTCCCGCCAAAAGGGCGAAACAGCCCTGCGTGCCCGTCGCTATTGGAAAGCGGGTAAAAACAGAGTAAGCCCGCATTTGCGACTGGATTGACGTGAGAATAGCAGTTTCGCGACGGCGCCGCCTGGGCGGGCCGCAAAGGACGGAGTGAATGACCAAGCCTGCGGAAAACGACAACGAGGCGCTGACTTACGCAAAAGCGGGCGTCAGCATCGATGCCGGCAATGCGCTGGTGGAGGCGATCAAGCCCTTGGCGCGGTCGACGGCGCGTCCCGGCGCGCGGGCGGATCTGGGCGGGTTCGGCGCGCTGTTCGACCTGAAGGCAGCCGGCTTCACCGACCCGGTGCTGGTGGCCACCAATGACGGCGTCGGCACCAAGGTCAAGATCGCCATCGACACCGGCATGCATGACCGGATCGGCATCGACCTCGTGGCGATGTGCGTCAACGACCTCATCGTGCAAGGCGCCGAGCCGCTGTTCTTCCTCGATTATTTCGCCTGCGGCCGGCTCGATACCGGCATCGCCGCGCGCGTCGTGGCGGGCATCGCGGAAGGCTGCCGGCAGGCGGGCGCCGCGCTGATCGGCGGGGAGACGGCGGAAATGCCGGGGCTCTACGCAGCCGGCGACTACGACCTCGCGGGCTTTGCCGTGGGCGCCGCCGAGCGGGGCACGCTGCTGCCGCGCGCCGATATCGCGGAGGGCGACGCGCTGATCGGCATCGCATCCTCGGGGGTGCATTCCAACGGCTTTTCGCTGGTGCGCCGCCTCGTCGCCGATCTCGGCCTCGCCTGGGACGCTCCCGCGCCTTTCGCCCCTGACGTCCCGCTGGGCGAAGCCCTGCTGACGCCGACGCGCATCTATGTGCGGTCGCTGCTCGCCGCCATCCGCGAGACGGCCGCCGTCAAGGCGCTCGCCCACATCACCGGCGGCGGCCTTACGGAGAACCTGCCGCGCGTGCTGCCCGCTACGCTCGCTGCCGACATCGCGCTGGGCCAATGGGCGGTGCCGCCGGTGTTCGGCTGGTTGGCGCGCGAAGGCCGCATCGCCGAGGCCGAGATGCTGCGCACCTTCAATTGCGGGGTCGGCATGGTGGCGGTGGCAAGCCCCGGCATCGCCGACGATCTCTGCCGCCTGCTCAGCGCGCGCGGCGAAACCGCGCAGGTGATCGGCCGGATCGCCCCGCGCGCCGATGGCGAGGCGGTGCGCTTCTCCGGCTCGCTGGGCTTGCCGGCATGAGCGCGCGCAAACGTGTCGGCGTGCTGATCTCGGGGCGCGGCAGCAATCTCCAGGCGCTGATCGATGCCTGCCAGGGCGCCGATTTCCCCGCAGAGATCGCCACGGTGATCTCCAATCGCCCCGGCGCCTACGGCCTGGAGCGCGCGCACGGGGCGGGCATCGCCGGCGTCACCATCGACCACACGCAATACAAGTCGCGCAAAAGCTTCGACGCCGCACTGGACGCCGCCTTGCGGGATGCGGGCGTGGAGCTGGTTTGCAGCGCCGGTTTCATGCGGCTGCTGACGCCCGGCTTCGTCGAGGCGTGGCGCGACCGCCAGCTCAACATCCACCCCTCGCTGCTGCCCGCCTTTCGCGGCCTGCACCCGCATGAGCGCGCGCTGGAGATGGGCGTGCGGCTATCCGGCGCGACGGTGCATATCGTGCGCGCCGAGATGGATGCCGGCCCGATCATCCTGCAAGCCGCCGTTCCCGTGCTCGCCGACGACACGCCCGACAGCCTCGCCGCGCGCGTGCTTGGCGCCGAGCATGTGATCTATCCGCGCGCGCTCGCCCTGATCGCGGCGGGCCAGGCCTGGGTGGATGGCGAGACCGTGCGCTTTGCCTCGCCCGAGCTAGCGCGACCGGTATTCCTGCCCGGCAGCGGCGCGTAGCCGGCCGGCGCGATAGAGGCTTGGCCGCTCGGGATAAACCCTCGCCGCTTGTTCGCGGGTCGCTCCGGGTAAACCCTCGCTCTGTCTTCCTTACCTGGTCGCTCGGGGTAAACCCACGCTCTGTCTTCCATACCTGGTCGCTCGGGGTAAACCCACG
>Ga0307513_10006076_pt1 | contig 15846 bp, 7 predicted proteins | sample 15_EM_MG_FD_202174 | JGI IMG/M metagenome (GOLD analysis project Ga0307513, IMG submission 202174) | Populus trichocarpa ectomycorrhiza microbial communities from riparian zone in the Pacific Northwest, United States - 15_EM | ecosystem: Host-associated > Plants > Roots > Unclassified | place... | reverse complement strand
AACCTGTCAACCCTAGGAAGAGAAGGAGGCTAACAGTAGAAGGGAAAAAAAGAAAGGAAAGAGCCATTTTTCTCTCTTCAAACTCCTCCTCTCAAAGAGAACAAGTAGAGGGAACACATACCATCATGTCCATGAGAGAAAATAAAAAGTTGAGTGAAGATTAAACACCCAAAAACCAAACAAACTTAGAAAGGAAAGGAGAGGGGGTTGGCGGCAGTAGAAGAGAGACCAAAACATTTGAGGGAGAAAGGGTTTGAAGAGACAGAAAACGCAGCTAGGAAAAAACCTAACATCCTCCTAAACAAACTTTTAGCTTTTTGGGTAAGTGTTATGCAAAAACACTAGCTCTTAGATTAGGGTTCTTGAGGAAATTTTCTAGGTAGATAGAAGGTAAGGATCAAGTGCGATGGAAAGGTGAGGAAGGCTTGATAATGTGTTTTTAAAATTGAAGAACACAAATGACTAAAAAAATGAAATAGAGCCTTCGGCTAGACATGAAATTAGTGACGGGGGAAAACCTTTGTGATGCTAAATTATGCATACATGTTAAAATAACAAGTGTAAGATCATATAAGAAACAATGATGTGCTGAAACTCAACACACCAACAAATTCTTATGATGAATGCTCTTGTGAAACTTAATTTTTGAATGATTGAAATCCAATGTGTGATTATTAATGTAGAAATGATATTCTGTATGGAATAATGCGAAAAGAAGGGAAGGAATGCATGAAAGTTGTCATAGGGTGCACAACGTCGAGGCATGACGACGAGGCTTTTATCGTGCCTCTTGATGAGGTGTGTATTGTTAGGAAGAGTTTTTGGATTTAATCATAAAATTATGATTGAGGTTCAGGAGTCGCCACCTAGTATTATGGTCACTAGCAACCTATGGTCTGCGAGAGTCTGGGTAAGGGACTGGTTGTGCGAGGGGAAGACGCATCACCCTTAGTGTACCCTACCTAAGGTAAGCTGCATTGTTGTTTGATTGTTTTTCTAGGTCGGGTTTCTATTTGTTGGTCTTTTTTAAAGTTTAAGACAGGTCTCTAACTTATCCGGTTAAATCCTACCCGTTCTAAAATCTGAATTTTAACATCGCATTTATTTTATACCTTGTATCTTTAATACATTAGGGTGTACTCTATTTTGTAGTTTTACACCGCCCACACATATTAAAGTCTACATCTCGACCCCTAAAAAAACGTTTGGTGAAGAGTTTTTGACATTTTGGTCAAATCCTAATGGATAATCAAAAACTGGTTACGATATCCATTTTGCTTTTTAAAACATGAAAAAGATGCAATTTTTGTTTTTTTCATGAAAATATGCTTGGAAACATTTTAGGATTTGGCCGTATGCATGAAAACAAAATATTTTTTTTCTTTTGAAAAGAGAAATTAATTTAAAAGTTTTGAAAATTCTTAAGTTTTTGGAAATTTTTTAGAAATATTTCGGAGAAAGCTGGATATTTTAATACCGGATTTGTATCTTACAATGTAAATATACAGCCCGATATTATACAAAATTGGTGGGAAAACATTTGAGAAAATCATAAATATTTTAAAATGCCCCTTGAATTTTTTTTAAATATCATATTATAATATATATTATTATAAACAAATATATATTAAATATATATGGGTTGGGCCGACCCAACTAACTAGGTTGGGCTCAACCCAAGAAAGGGTTGGGTTGGGTTGATATTGGCCCAGCAGATCTCTTTTTTCTTTTTTAGGGGGCTGGGCCAGACCGAGCCTAGATATTTGGGTTGGGCCAGAACCGGCCTGACCCAAAGAAAAGGTTAATTATTCTGCCATTGCATGCAAAATATCTTCTGCATACAATGGCCACGGGAACGAGGAAGGAATGGGGAAGAAGAAGAAAAGGGGGGCCACTTGATGCAAGTAGGTGAGTTGTCGGTCCAGGTGGCTGGGAGATTGTCGTGAGGCTTATGGTGGCACCACTGTTGGGAGTTGGTGTTGCTGCTACTATAGCCGGTGTTGGAGAAGGAAGAAACCGAAATGGTGGCCGCTGTCTGTCTGTTGGAGCTGCAATTATGGAGGAAGAAGGAGAAGTAGTTGATGGAGAGAGAGAAGTGTGGTGGCGCTGATGGAGGAATTGGCTCCTATCATTGGTTGTGGGAGGAAGAAGGAAGAAGAAAATCTGCAGCATAGAGAAAGAGGGATCGACGGTGGCTACTCTACCGCTGGTGAGGATTTGGGTTGGTGGAGATGATGGTGGTCAAGCCGGTGGTAACTGTGATGGTGGCCGAAGGCCACGGCGGAGAGAGAAAGAGGAGAGAGAACTCGCTGCAGAAGAAGAATTGGAGAAAGAGGGGAGCTGATTTTTTTCAATTTTTGCACCCGATTTTCTTCATGCTCAGGCCATGAAATCCACCCTATTTATAGGGGATGGAAGAGGGCAATCTTGTCTTGTCTATACTGGAGAAAACTTTCGGCCCTTGATTCGGTTGAGAAGGATCCTAACCGTTGGTTTAAAGTAGGCACCATGAACTGTCAAATTTGACAGTTCAAAGTTGCAAGAGTTGGCCATTTTAGGCTGGCGCTACGGCCTCTGTGGTGTCAATTAGCCTAAATGTACCACATGGTGTTGTAGAGAAATGTCAGGTGATCATTTGCATGCAAGTATTGTCAAATTTGGTGGGACATATGAGGCATTAAATGCACCTAAAAAGTAGCAAACCAAACACCTTTTTCGGGCAAAAACAGGGAAGACAATGAATAGTGACCAGATAACGTGTCGTGTGGTCCCTTTTTTTTTAATGCAAAACGACGCCGTTTAGCCTTGAATTAAGGATTTTAGCCAAAGTTCAATTGAATCCTCTAGCTTTCAATTTTGTTCAATTGCACCACTAATTGACCCTAAACTTTTGATTTAGTGCAATTTAGCCCCTGGAAAACGTCAATTTGAACCCCAAATTTTGACGCCTTTTGCTCTTTGATCATTGGTCTTGGTTTTATGCAATTTGACCCTCAATTGACCATCAAACTTTTAATTTTCATCAATTTCACCCTCGGTTTTTGTCAGTTAAGCCCTTATAGTTTGACACCTTTTGGAAAATGGACCTTAGGTGCGAAAGTTTTCAATTTCACCCCTAATTGACCCCAAAACTTTAATTTTCTTGTGATTTTGCCCCTGATTTCAATCATTTAACTGTGTCAAAAATTAAATTTGGTCTCTTAAAAATTCCAATCTTCTCAATTAAGCCAAAATCGGGCTCCCAAACTTAATTTTTCACCAATAAGCCCTAATAAAATTAATTTGACCCTTTTAAAGTATAATTAAGTCCTTGCATTTAATTAAATCCTTTAATTAGACCCAAATTAATTCTTAAACATTAGTAAAATTTAATTTGACCCATGATTAAATCAAATTGACCTATTAAAAATTTAATTATGTTATTAGAGTTATTTTTTATCCAAATTCGTCTAATAATCATTTAATTTGACCTTGAATCTGCATAGTTTCTCCATTTTAGGCATAATGCGATACAATTAGGCTTCGAATTTCCTCTAAAATTACAAATTGGTTTTTATGTATTTTTGAAATCCTACCAGACCTGCTTTCTCCACGTTGTCAACCTTTATTTTATTTTTTTATTTTTATTTTGGAAAAAAAAGAATGAATATGGGGAATGACCTAGAAATGGGTTATGACAAAAGTGATTGTTTATGTGTTTTACATTCAAAACCAGAAATCTAGACAATGTTGTTAGCTAACTTGTGACTAGAAATTGACCTAGATAAAGGCATAATTTGGGATGTTTCCTTTCATGAAAGTTGTAGAATTGGATGTTAAATTTTAAATGGAACTAGAATCACCTAAATTAGAGCTATAGAACTCTAGATATTGGTAAAAACCCGAAGATAGGTCAGAATGTAAAATTATGGACATAAATTGAAAGTTTAGGTTTACAAATAAGAACATTTGGGGTAAATGTGTTCAATTATGTTAAAGTTCACAAAGAACAAACCTTACTTCATTTGGAGTTATAGAACTCTAGATATGGATAAAACACTAGAGAGGGGTTAGGTTGTGCGTTATAGGACAAACCTACGTACCATTGTATTTTGACAAATTTAGGTGTGTAAATGGTAGAAATGGGTTTAACCCTCTCATAAATGTTATGTAATTATGTCTTAGCCTACTAAAGAAATAAACCCCAAATGAAACTGAGTTCCACAACTCTAGTGGGGGAAAACACTAAATAGTGTTCTAGTGCACTTGTCATATATTGTTTGAACATAATGAGTTTTGTGATGAAGTTAAAAAAAAGTAATTCTTGTGTAAAGAATGAGTATGTAAGCTTATTAAAGAATATTTGTATGCTTTAAGGGGGAACACTGGGCACAAAATCTTCCATCAGGAGCTCACTCGACTAGAAAATGAGGTAAGTGAAATCTCGTCTACAATGAATGAAGTCAAATCTGAGTTTTTGAAGTTATGATGAATACTGCAACATGAAAGTAATATGGATAAATTATGAATATAAATTAAGATTTGTAATTGAAATGCTTTTGGTAACAAGTGAAAGACCATTGTGGAAATTGTTTTTGAAGTTATCGAAAATTGATGAATTTGAATTTGCTTACAACCTATGAAGTTAGATTTGAAATTTTTAGGTTAATGATGAGTAATGAACATAATAGTAATATGGATGATTTATGAATGTGATATGAGGTTAGATGAATTTCAATTGCTTTCACAATAAAGGAACGTTGATGTTGGGATTGTTTTTGAAGTTTTGAAAACCAAAAAATTTGAATTGCTTTCACAATGAGCGAAAATCGATGTTGGGATTGTTTTTGAAGTCTCAGAAACCAATGAATTTGAATTTCTTTCGCAATGAGCGAAACACAATATTGGGATTGTTTCTGAAGTTCCGGAAACCAATGAATTTGAGTGGCCTTCGTAATGAGCGAAGGCCAATGTTGAGATGTTCTTTTGAAGGCTATGAAAAAACAATGTACTATAAGGATTAGTATGGTGAAATCGTTGTAAAGATTTTGAGTGATCTTGTATGTTAGATGATTTATGAGCATATGCCAATATGTTTTACATAATTGTTGTGAAAGATATGATTGTCATTCATGAGAACTCCTATAATAATTGATAGGAATAATGAGTACTCTCATTTTCATTACAATTAACAGTAAGACTATGATCGTAATATGAAATTTTGCTTAATTAACCTTTGTTGCAGGACCTTCTTATATTGGTGGACTAAGTAATTAGGCAATAGACGAACTCTAGGATTTCAAGAACTTTTGTTGTGCATGTAATAGATTTTATAACTTAACAAAAAAAAAACAATAACTCTTTCCTTTGTAATAATGTTATTTTAACTATATATGCCTAGGTGTGCCCTGTTGTGGGGTTTTGGTTGCATGCTATTGGTTTAAAGTCAGTGGTCCCGGCTGATGTTGGTCTGCTGATGGATGTTTTATATTTTTTTGTTCGGCTTAGTGGGAGCATGTTTCCTTAGGCCTTTTGAACTCTATTTTGTTCTGCATGTGGGCTGTTAATGATTTTGTATATGGGATACTTTTCCCTTGTTCTCTAGGGAACCTGTTTCCTTTGGTGCTGTTTATTGGCAATCAGTAGGTCCAGGCTGTCTTGGTGCTGATTTGTTGTTTGGTGAGTTCTGGTTTGGATGTTCCCCTAGGTTTTTTTTGTTTTGTTCCCTGCATGAGGGATGTTCATGCTATTTGTATATGAGATCCTGTTCCCTTAGTTTATTCTCTAGGGAGCATGTTCCCTTCGGCTATTAGGGAGTCTGTTCCCTTTACCTAGATATGTAAGTCTTTATGTTTCGCTGGTTTCCAGCTTGTACTGCAAGCTTGTCTTGCTATTTTAGATCCATACAATTCTTACATTTGATAAAAAAAAAAAAAATCCTTAGACAAATATCTTATGTAGACACATAAGTAAAGGCTTCTCTTGCAGCTTCGATGAATAAAGAAAATGAAAATATCTAAGGAGCTTACAAATGGAATATGAAAAAGGCATTAGTATCTTAATTCTTATAGAAAATTTGATATAAGCAGATAAAGAGATTTCGGGTAAGAAAAGCCAATTAAGTGTTCGATTAAAGGTTTAGAGTGAAAAGAAAAACCTGGAAAGATTCCTTGTCTCAACTTTTAAAAGCAAAGGTCTTTAATAGCATAATATATGTTGGAAGAATACAAAAAAAGGATGAAGGAGTATAAAAGAGTGAAAGTGATCCTAGATCCATAAAAACCCTCAAACACCATTTGAGCTTATGAATTCCTTTTCTTTGGTAGCCATGAAACTCAGCCTTCATTACATGCCCTAAACAGTTCATTTCTATTGACCTTGTACCAAACAATTAGGTGACAACTCATTGATCCTCGACCCCACTAACACTACGCGCGCACATGCAACAAAAATAGTTATATATGTAGAATTTTCTATGTAATTAAGACTTGACAAGACATGCTTTATTGTCTTTTAATTTTCAATATCAATGTTTTTCTTACTTTATTTGTTATGCGTTATGCTTGTATCTCTAGCTGCTCTTGTTTGATTATTTTGTTACCACTTGAAACTGCTAGTTTTACAATATAAGTTGAAATTTAAGTGCATAGTTGATAAAAGGAATTTAAATACAATGTCAATGAGCATTTTTGGGTTGATTTGTACTATCTATTTTTCACTTTTCAAAATAATGCATTTGAAGCTCATCTTATTTTAAATTATTATTGGTAATTTAGACTTATATAATAAATCGATATATGGGAAAAAAGAAAAAGAGCTTAAGTTTGTGATCCTTAAAATTGATTTAGTTCTTGATTGAGATAATGTTGTGTGTGTGTGTGTGTGTGTATAAAATCATTGTAATATATTAGAAATCAAGAATGAAAATTGATAGATATAAGCTAAAAAAATAGTTTTAGAAAATGCAAATAATTATTTTAACATATTATAACTTTTGATCTGGAATAATTTTTTTCAATTCAAAAGGTTAGTTTAAAACTCTATAGCTTGATGATGATCATGAAGGTGTTAAAGTCCCTTTTTAGGTTCAAAATTCATAATATCAATACCTTAACAAATTTAACATCTAGCTATAAAATACATGTACATGGTTTTTCATAAGAAAGAAGAATAATATGCTTATCCAGAATTATTTTAGCATATAATTCAATATATATATATATATATATATACACACACAATAGCTGCTATGACGTCTAAGTTCATATTTATCACTTTCGACATTGCCTTTACGATGAATTACGTAATACATTCAAATCTAAGGTTGCCGACTATACATCACAACGTAGCAACTCATTTTCTTAATTTTTGATTCCCCAATCAATAATTAATATTTCATTTTCTTAGTTATCGATTTCCTTGGATACAATGCATGAAGTAACCACATATATTAATCTTATGTTTACTCGTCACCATCATCGCTTAACATAATTTGTTTGTAACATTACCATGCTTTCTATTTTCTAGGTATTACAACCGTTTGTTACATTATCACCCCATTAATATTTTCTTTAACTTAGTAGTACATCAAACGGTATTACGTCTTAAGTTGCCAATCAACTCCCATTGTCATATACATTTTTAAGCATCGGTTAATGGTCTTACACTATGGTTTCCATTGTACGATCGAGGATAGTTTTAATGGTTTCTATTATTTGGAAACAACAACACCATGGTTTCTACTCACTAAAAAAAATAACATAATGGTCTTCATGCAAATCAAAGACAACTACATGAATTCCCTTTTTATTAGGAACAATTAGGAAGTAATTTTTGTTGTCCATGATTTAATTTAAAGGACTTGTCAACTTAAATATAAGCATAGAGAAAGGAGAGCATACATCATCATCTTATAATTAACCAAATTGTATTTTGCTTAATTGGTCATCATTCTTTTGGGCAACTAAACATCAAAAGTTGCCACATTCATAGATATTTGTAATTAATTATCAACTATCAATTTATATCTTGTCATTAGTCACTGATATTGTGGTCATTAAGTATCGTTCCTTTCTTATCCTTAGTCACCAACACTACGGCCACTAAGTATCATTCCTATCTCATCCTTAATCATCGATACTATGGCCACTAAGTATAATCCGATCATTCCCTCGCGGATGCTAATAATTCTGGCAAACCCATTTGATTGCCAACAAATTCGGTTATTAATATTTTCGTACCAAGTCTATCTTTAATATTTTATTCCACATCTTTATACAACCTTATACCGTATTATTTTATTTGAGTTATATTCAACAAATAATTGATGACATATGTTATGGTTTATGAATCCTTGTACATATAGAACTCTTTCATGGATAACTATTTATTCCTAACTATGATCAATTTTGTATATGGTTCTTTAAACATTAATTTTGATTGTGAATAACACACCATACTCCTTATTTCATCGTATTAGTAAACGCTTTCAAATGAGATGGTTCACAACACTAATTACCGGTAATCCTAGTATGGACCCCATTAACCAGATTTAACCTCATTCTTTACTCTCGGCTATCCAACATAGATGCCATTAGCCAAAGCTAATCTTATCATTCATTTCTGGTTACCCAACATGGATACCATTAGTCGAAGTTAATCTCATCATTCATTCTTGGTTATCCAATATGGATACCATTAGCCGAAGCTAATCTCATCAATTAATCTCAGTTATCTAATATGGATACTATTAGCTAAAGCTAATCACATCATTATTTATTGTGTTTCATGAGTAATTTTAATCGATTGAAATCAGATAGCAACATTACGTATAAATACTTCGAGGATTTAATAATAATTAGTTGAAGGTGGAAACCACCTACTTGTCCCTCCCGTAGTGTGTCCTCGCTCGGTCAAAGATCTGATCCCGGTCGCGCCTCCTGATAAACAAAATGACCATTACTCAGTATATTTTTATTTAGGTAATGTCAAAGACCATTTCAACATATATAGCAGAACACACATACATTCATTCAAACATCTCCCATGTTTGTATAATAGTACAGTGATAATATTGTAACAAGACATTCATCCCTAATTTTAATGAAGGTCATCTACAGAAATTATATCATTATGATGGTGAAATCGTTAGCAAAAACTAAGTCGTTCTAACACTGAAAATCATCACCAAAAAACTAAGTCATTCTAACACTGAAAATCATCAACAAAAACTAAGTTATTTTGACATTTCTTTTCTCTAAATCACGCATATGGTCAATACCAAGTTTTCCTCCTAGAAACCATACTTCAACCTAGTTGTTGACATAAACCACAATCAAATTCACTTCCAAAGTTTATGAAACAAGGGAAACATGTAATGTTTCTATTCTATAACAATATCACACATTCATCAAACATTGTTAAAGAGGAACCATCACTCATTACTATCTTCATGAGGGTCTTTCTTTGTTATCCTCTCTTAAGGTGGCTGAAACCTATGTCATTCTCCTAATAAGCATATTTTTGTGTTCTTCATGTGGCAACATCAAATTCTCATTCATTATTGCATGGCATAAGATGTTCTACGCATTCCAATTATAAAGTACTACTAAATATGTTCAATGATCATATTCTTTTCTATAAACTCATCAAGTTCATCACAATGTTGCCAAGTAGTACACACTCAAGTTCAACATGTACATTATCAAGGATTCTCCCATCTAAATTTCTATAGGCAAATTTCTATAGGCCAAAACATGGGTGTTCATTTCATCAATTTTTACAAAATCATTCCAAGTAAAGATTAGAGCTTGATTAGTCCTAGCTAGTTTAGTCCACCCAACCCCGAAAACTGTTTGGTGTTTTAATCGTAACTAAAGTTTCAGAACTCTTTTTTTTTTTTAGCATGATTTGGCTCTATGAAAAGCTACCATATAGGGCTATAGCTTTCATGAAAGACACAACACCCAGTTTTGTCATCTACATGTCTAAACTCACTCATTACAGTAGTATAAGAAATATGTCCAATACTATGTTAGTCTGGACCCTTACTTAGTGGTTTAATCATATCTTGAGTTATACAACTCCAAAGACGTTGAGCCTAGATCCATTGGAAAAATAACACCCATACCTACAATTTTTATAAGACACTAGCTCCAAATTACATCTTTTCAAGGCCCAAAAGTAACAATTATAGCAGCACCTAAAATTTATCCAGTACTATGTCAGTCTGGACCTTTACTCGATGGTTTTCTCATATCTGGAGTTATACAACTCCAAATAAGTAGAACCTAGTTCCATTAGAAAGCTAACATCCGTACCTACAACTTTTATAAGACACCACCTCCACATTACATCATTCTAAGGCTCAAAATTAACAATTATAGTAGCACTCAAAATATGTCCAATATTATGTCAGTCTGGACCTTTACTCAATGTTTTTCTCATATCCGGAGTTATACAACTCCAAATAAGTCAAGACTAGTTCCATTTAAAATATGACATCCATACCTACAACTTTTATAAACACACCAACTCTAAATTATAATTTTTTCAAGTTGTAATTTCAACTAGAAGTTGGCTAGTAAGACTGTAAGAATTTTAATTACATGAGATAAAATTTTGATAAGCACACTATGTGTTTTCATGCATCACAACATCCATTATCATCACTCCATGTTCAAAGAAACTCTCATTTCCTATATATTTTCAAGAACCTTAGAATCACAACATTGGAGGTTTTTCAATCATCTTTTACTAACTATGAAATCAAGGAGGAAAACTAAGGAAGAACACTTTTATCAATAATTTTGAGTTTAAATTGAAGAGTTCTTACCAATTTCTTCTTCAATTGTTCTTTCTCTTCATCACCCATACTTGTCCCTCAAGTTCCTCTCCTCCGACCATGCTTCTTAATTTCGGTCTAAATGTGTTTCTCTCCTCACAAACCTATTTGCAAGCTTCAATCTCACAATTTGGAAAGATTTCTCAAATGATTTTTGAAGAGAGGCAAGACACAAAGTTCGGTTTTATGGGTCAATTACTATTATACCCCAACTTATCCCCCCTAAATTTCGGTTCATTGCACTAACCCGACACTATATCTTTATTTTTAAGATCCTGAACTCCGATCGATCTCAAATTTTAACCCAAGGTAAAAACATATTTCTTAAAACCCTATGTAAAATTGCATCCCGATCCAACGGTTAGATTGATAGATACATTCAATATTATAAAACTGGACAGTTGAAAATTTCACGCCAAAAATCCAAATTTCGCATACCATATAATTTACTTAAAATCATCTTGGGTCTTAGACTAATTCTTTAGAGATTTCTATTCATAATTATCATAAAAAATTTCTCTGAGTTTCTTACCACTTTCACTACCAATAGCGCGATTGTGCACGAGGATTATATTAAAATTCAACGTTTCTCACGTAAAGCGTCATGCATTGATTTATTTGACATTTCCTTCTATTTTACACATAATATCACCTAATTTACAAAATTTCCTCCTTCAAATTATTATTTTTACCTGGTCAAGGAGTTTTCATGATTTATCGTTAACTAATATTTCACATACTATTCTATTACTTTATCTTATATATATTTTAAATTAATCTCCCGGAAATGTTCATCCTAATTTATAAGATTTTCTCTATAATTTATTATTTTTCAATTAGTAGTTACCTTTTTTAACTCAAATTTATCTATTTTTGACTGGGGGTTTATATCATTAGTATTAGAGCCAGGTTTCTTATGGGAACCAACAAGGAGCGAATTGAGCACTTGGAGTCTAGGCTCGGTGCAATTCAGGAGGGATTATAATGAATGGAATTTGGTATAAACGAAAAGCTCTGCCATTTGGAGGAAGCTCTTAATCGACTTTCGAATGTGTTGCTCTCTAATCCAAAGTCCTCAAATCATGGCAATCACCACTAAGAAAACCAAGATGGAGGTCAGCAAATCGTCTCGTTCAAATCAGCCAAGCTAGAAGTTCCACACTTCTTTGGAGATGATCTAACATAGTGGTTCAATCGGGTGGAACAATTCTTTGAATACCAGAGCACAACAGCGAACCAAAAGGTTCTTATGGCTGCTTACCACCTTGAAGGGGAGGCCAACCAATAGTGGTAGTGGCTTTGTAGGATGTTATAGCAAGAATGACATGTGATTTCATGAGAAACATTTGAAGAGGAATTATAGGCTCGCTTTGGACCATCAGGATGTGAAGAATTTGATGAAGCTCTCTCAAGAATCAAGTAACTGGGAACGTTGAGAGACTATCTATGTGAATTTAAAAAGCTCGTCAAGAAGGTGCGTGGATGGACGCAAAGGGCGTTGGTAGGAGGTTTGAAGGCTGAGAGTTTTGAAGGGATATGGATGTTTAAATCGTAATCCCTCAAGGAGGCCATTAGTTTAGCACGAATGCAAGATGAGTAGTTTACACGGCAATAACGATTCACGTGAATTCCACGCACAAAAACTCCTCTAGCTCTTCCATAAACCACGTATGTAGCTACTACCATCCCTGTTGTTCCAATTAGATGCTTAACATGGGAAGAAATGCAAAAGAGAAGGGCTTAAGGTCTCTATTTCAACTGCAATGAACGTTTCACAGCTAGGTGTAGATGTCAAAGACCATAGTTATTACTTTTGGAAGGGCGTGTGAGTAATGTGGTATGTGAAAAAATTACTAACCAACAGAAATTGGAAGAAGACCAAGGTAGAGATATAGGGGAAGTACAATAACCTGAATTGGAACCCGAAATCATGCTGCATGTATTAACGAGATGGATGGGTCCATAAACCATATGTATAACAACAAGAATAGGCCCTCATGAAGTGGTGATTTTGGTTGATAATGGATCGATGTATAATTTCATCAGTGATCATTTGGCAAACTTGCTCAAGTTGCCAATTGTTCCCATGGAAGCATTTTTTGTCTGGGTGGTCAAAGGAGAAAAACTAAAGTGTTAAGGGTGTTACGATAAGGTATGAGCAGAGTTGTAGGGTACCGAGTTTTACCTTACTCCTTTTCCTCTACCTTTAACAGGTCTTGACTTTGTACTTGATGTGTAATGGCTTGAAATGATTGTATCTATGGTCTATAACTGGAAACAATTGACCACGGATTTTGTTTGGGATAATCAAAATTAAAGGCTGCAAGGTGTAGACGTGCAAGCAATTGAGGTTGCTTCACCCAACGAATTATCGAATGAGCTTTGCCAAGGCCATGCATTATTTGTAGTATGCTTTCAACCAACCCTGGTAACAACATCATATGGTGCGCCACCTGATGATAAGCAACAAGATATGTAGAGGTTGTTGAAAGACTGTACGGACGTGTTCTAGGAGCCCTCAAGTTTGTCATCTGTGCGCGAGGTAGAGCATTGCATTACGCTCAAAGAGGGGACTGAGCCAATTAATGTATGCCCATATCGATATGCCCATTTCTAGAAGGAAGAAATTGAAAAACAAGTTCAAGAGATACATAATTCTAGTCTTATTCGACTAGGCACCAATCTGTTTTCATCGTCAGTATTATTGGTGAAGAAAAAGGATAGAAGTTGGTGATTTTGCACAGATTATTGCACACTCAATACCGCTACCATCAAGGATCAATTTCTCATTCTTATAGTAGATGACATGTTGGATGAATTACATGGCGCATCCTTCTTTACCAAGCTCAATCTAAGGGTCGGATATCACCAAGTAAAAGTAAATTCTTCTGACATACTCAAAACTACTTTTTGTACTCACAACGATCATTATGAATAGTGATGTTGTTTGGCATATGTAATGCACCCTTTACATTCCAAGCCATCATGAACTCTATATTTTGACCTTATCTTCGAAAGTTTATTTTGGTTTTCTTCAATGATATTCTCGTATATAGTTCTACTTGGGATATGCATGTTAAACAAACCTTGGAGATTCTGAGGCAACATCATTTTTTTTCCAAGGCCAGCAAGTGTGCATTCGACCAACAAGAATTATAATATTTGGGACACATTGTTACGCCTCAAGGAGTGAAGGTCGATAATCACAAAATTATAGCCATGATGGCGTGGCCTCAAATAACTAATATTTTTGAATCACGTTGTTTTTTAGGCTTGACAGGATATTACAAGAAATTTGTTTGCAATTATGGCATCATCGCTTGACCCCTTACCAACCTCCTCAAGAAAGGGCAATTCGGATGGAATGAGGAAGTTGGAGTAGCCTTCATGACTCTTAAGCAAGCAATGACCACCATACCTGTTTTGGCGATGCTCGATTTCAATGAGTCCTTCACCATAAAAAAAAAAGATGTTGCATAGGAAGGAATAGGTGCTGTAAATCCCGAGAAAAAAAAAGGGCTGGATTAAATTAAAGAAAATAAACTAAACTAAAAAGAAGTGGGGGCAAAACGAATACACTTAAAGAAAATGGGGCCTAAATGCAAATAAGAATAAGTATAAAGCATAAGTACTCCTCTTCTTACCAAAAATAGATCTGCAGATAATGTAAAGAAAGAAAAGAGGGAGTTTTTATATTCATTTTTACAAATCAAGAGAGAAACACCAAAATTTCAAAAAAAAACTCATCCAAGATTAAGGGTTATAGGTAGAATAAACACTGGTGGGAAAGGGATTAACAAGAGAAATTGAACAAGAAGAGAATAAGGGAGGGCCGATTGTCATTAAAAAGAAAAGGAGGGATCGAAACCTTGATTCGTACCGGGTAAGGTATTCTAAACTTGCTCTTATGAGTCATTTCAAGTCGATTATGAATTGATGCCTGGATGTTAATTTATAGATTTGAGTTCTTAGACTTGAATTGAGGAAAAAGTATGAGTTGCTAAATTAAAGAACTTCATGTGTTGTATGTAAATGGAAAGATTGATGAATCTGGACAGTTTCATCTCTTGACTTTCAGAGAGATTTTGGGTAGGAGGATCAAGGAATTAGGATCAGGTTCCTCATAGAAATTGTAGGTTTGGATGTTGGCTAACTAATGAAATTGGTCTTGCTTAATTTGGAGTTATAGAACTCCAGTTATGGGTCACCAACCGAGACTGGGTCATGACAGACCCTATAGGGTAGTAGGTCTGGTTCGTTGATGAGAAATTTTGACTGTTTTAGAGGTAGAACTGGGTTCTCCTTCCTTCAAAGAACTTGTAGCCTCATGTCTTAGCTTTCCAACAAGACTAATCTCGCTTGAATTGGAGTTCTATAACTCTAGATATAGTTAAAAATCTGAGGAGAGGTTGGAGAGTAACAGTTCAATGTCTAGACAGTAACAGTTCAAAAATGAGACAGTAACAGTTCAATGTCTAGACACTAACAGTTCAAAAATGAGACAGTAACAGTTCAAAAAAACGAGATAGTAACAGTTCAAAAAAACAAGACAGTAACAGTTTAAAAATGAGACAGTAACAGTTCAATATCTAGACAGTAACAGTTCAAAAATAAGACAGTAACAGTTCAAAAACGAGACAGTAACAGTTCAAAAAAAAAAAACAAGACAGTAACAGTTCAATGTCTAGACAGTGACAGTTCAGGATTTAAACTGAAACGGTTAAAATATATATATAAAAGGAATGATAATTGTGGTTGACAAAGAATGACAATATTAATGGGTGAAATGAGAAAAACGTAAAATATTAAGAAATGACTGAAAGAAAGACTTATTGGTTGTTGATATGGTTATAATAAAACATATCCTTGGGTGAGGAAAATTTATGAGATAAACCTGTGAATTGCAGGAGGGATAACAGGCGTGGTGCAGCAGCAGCAGGGGAGCACGAGTAGAGCTTCTATTGCAGGTAGGTGAATCGCACCTATACTTCCTAGTTAATTCCATGATTTATTTATATTACCAA
>Ga0307513_10006075_pt1 | contig 15849 bp, 24 predicted proteins | sample 15_EM_MG_FD_202174 | JGI IMG/M metagenome (GOLD analysis project Ga0307513, IMG submission 202174) | Populus trichocarpa ectomycorrhiza microbial communities from riparian zone in the Pacific Northwest, United States - 15_EM | ecosystem: Host-associated > Plants > Roots > Unclassified | place... | reverse complement strand
GCCAGTGGGGGGATGAGCACAGTCGCAATACTAGCTAGATAGCAAAGGACCCAATAGTAGAGCATTTAAAACACAAGATCTTCACATTCTATTCTTCTTCTCGATGAAAGGCTATTCCCTCGCCACCCCGGTGATTACTCGTCGTACGAGTCGTGAATCCGACCCATGCCGAGGCTCTTGAATCATTCGTATTTACGGTGCTCCTGCAGACAGCCCATCAGTACACCGCCATGGGTCGCTTATGCGATTGCGGAATACACACCGGTCGGTGCTCGGTCTCGTGGTCGACGTGCACGAACGCTCTTGCGACACCTGGGAGTGTTTCGAGTTTGTCCTGCAAAGCCTGGCTGACGTCGTGCGACTTCCACAAGGGGGTCTCCGCGTCCATGACAATATCGACTTCAACAAAGTAATCCGGTCCGCTCTACATCAGGCGTGTAAGGCTAGCCGCAGCAACTCAAAACGCATTGATCGTTGGCGTACGTGATACGCTCGAACGGTGTCGAGCTTCTCGATTTCCGGCGCAAAGGTGGAGGCCTTGTAGATAACAAGTTGGAGAAATTCGTGGGGGGCGGCTTTGCCCGCCAAGAGGCTGAATTGCTTGTAGCTCGTCCGGCCCCAAGCACCGATGATGGCTAGAGAAATCTTCATTCGGGAGTCAGCGCCACCCAACGTAAGAGGCCACAATGGTGCTCACAATAACGCCGCCCATCGGGTCAATGACTGCACGTGAACGGGTCAGATGCCTGGTTGATATAAAAAATTCAAGCGAAAACGTACACCACTTGATGCGACTGCCACCTGCACTCATGATGATGCCTGAAGAGTAATATTAGTATCGAATAGAATTCAAAATGGCAGCTTATTGCGCACCGAAGCTATTGAGGAACAAATCATTTCGGTGATCCTCCCACAGCATTCGAATCTGGCTGTCCTTGTTCCGCAAGCTGAAACAATAGATGAATAGAAGGAGCTTGATGGCCAAAGCAGATCCGACGGCAACGATGGCGGGCAGGAAGAATGTGGTGGTGTCGGCGTCGTTTGGCCCGTGCTCGATGATGGCACGCAATGATTCGACTGCCACGACCATATTCACGGAACACATCCTTTGGTGGTTAGTAAGTATGAAACGTCGTGCTTGGGAGTGAAAGCTGAATCGTACAGGGACCCATACACGATGTTTCCGATCGTTTCGAGGCGTTCACCACCCACTGGCCACTTGTCGCGGTCCATTCGAGCTGCCTTCCAGTGGCACCACCATAAAACACCGTTTGAACCAACGTCGAAGACAGAGTCGATACCCGTCGCTAGCAGGGAAAGGGACCTAGATTCGATGGAAGCCCACACTGGGAGGTACGATTAGAAAGGGCAGGTTCCAAGCACACTCCGGCCGCAGCCGAATCGGCAAGCACAAGCGGCGTTTTGTCGGCAACGCGCGGCATCGCCGCATGGCGCCACGAGCAGTAAAAGCCGCATACCTTGGACAGCCCCGAGTAAAACATTTGCGATAAAACTGGCGGCGACCGCTATCTTGACCTAAACAAAAGCGCGAATCAGTCACGGAGCTTAGGGTGAGAAGCGAGACCCATGGAAGGTATAGTTTACAACCTGAAGAAACTATTAAAGTGCTCTGTGCGAGTTCTAGTGGCAAGCTATGTCCAGAGTCTTTATGGTAGGATCAAGGATTCACTGCCGACGGAAAATGTTCTCGGGAGCTGATTAATGAACGGGAAGACTTACGGTGAGAGCATTCTGAGCGACGTCTGCACGTGCATCCTCTGCGAGCTCGTCCATGGGCTTGAGAAGATTACCAATGAGCTCATTCTGGCGGTAGTGATAGTCCGCAGCCTTTTTGTTCCTTGACGACTTCCATTGACGTAGCTTCTCTGGTGGGATGATTCCTTCGCTGAGTTTGTAGGGGTCGCGATTGAGTACCGGTGGCGGTTGGGAGACTGTCTGCTCGAGGTCGAGGGCGGTCGATCGCTAAATTGCCCGAAAATCAGGCTGAGTGAGTGAGATAAGGTATAACTGTGAACGACATACACCTTCGTCTTGCTTTGCGGCAGGCAGTGGAGGAGGAAGAGGACGTGACAACGACGTCGTTGAAGCGGACATGGTTGATGGTTGGTGGCCGATAACACACACGGAAGAAGAAGGGATAAATATAGAGAGGCCAAGAAATTTAATTAATGACCTCATTGACCTCGGCAACGTCCCGAATAATCCCGGCCGTACTCTTCATCCCAGTCATAGAGTCAGATTCCAGCATGGTACGTCAGCCCACCCGATTTGCAAATTAAAATAATATCCTGAAAATCCCCAGTCAGCTCTCTTTAACTTCCAAGCCCTAATTTTAGTCATCATCCTCCTCATCTGTACCTGCACATACGTGCGTGCAGTCATGCCACGTCTCATCGACGCGAACAAGACTGGGTGCGTTCAAGTGCACCCTCTGACTATCTTGCTGCTTACTCATCATTTTTGCAGATTTTCGGGCGTTTTTTGGAAGGCTGCACGAGTAGGTGCGTCGTAGACCATTCCCGCCAACCCATATATCCTCCTTCTAATAACGCGGACTATTTAGGTGAAAGACTATCGCCATACGTTGCCCTTTCTTGTGTCGCAATGGCCATAACAATCTTCCTGGGCTAGTCCTTTTCGCCAGTCCCCTGTACGTCTTCGCACATTCTGCAATTCACGCCTAGATTGGGTATGTAGCCTTTAAGGTTCTGTCTATAGTATTTTCTCTATAATGCCTGTCTGCTGTATCTGCCACTGCACACCACGTGAGTGACACGACGAGCCAGTTCCTTGAAAACTCTCTTTCGACATTCTCCCAGTATGGTGCCATGTTGCACTTCACGTTTTCATCATGCGGTCATGAGGACGGATCTCAATCGGAAGAGCGCCCAGGAGCGGAGCCAGTCCATATGCCAGTAATAATTGGCCGGGGGGGACGCCGCTATCCCGGTCAACTTACGTTATCAACCTTGAATCTTATCATTTGTGATATCGAAGGGCTGCCTCGTGCATGCACGACCTTCCCCAAAACTGAGCCTGGCACACCGGCTGTCTCAACTGCCTCCGTCAGACTCACGCCCTTTCGAGACATATATAACGACCAAGTACTGGTACTCTCTATTCTGGACATCATGCCTTGGCCCCCCCAGTCGTATCATCGTGCGCTGTCCCACTAGCCATGACCCTCTACCAAACCGTGCCACTCAATAACTTGAGTCGTTTTCCCCTGGACATCCTTGTTCAAGTCTTTAAACAACTCGGTCTCGTCAGTCACGAAGTGCCTCTGCACCTCTATGGATTCTCGTCTCTTCGGCTGTGAGTCCACCTAACAGTGACTGCAAATATGCGACTAACACCTTAGTTGTATAGTGTGTGTAGGTATATCTCTGGGGTTGTCACATCCTTCGTCTTCCAGCGTATGAACCTTGCATCTCCTCGGTTATGCCCCAAGCTTAGTTCCACCCCGGCTGAGCTATCGGCCATCTTCCAGAGGATAGGCCAACACGTCCGGGACGTCGTAATCAGAGCCTCGGAACCCTCCTCTAGAACCGATGCAGCCGTCGCGGCCGCATTGGTAGAGATGCCCAATGTTCGCACTCTCACAGTCATTTATGACCCACTGGATACTAGACGGCACACTCCTCTCCTCGGGGCGCTCCGTCTATTCCACCAACTCGAACATATCACTCTCGCCGAGCCACCCCGCTGCGACTGGGCCCCCGGTTGGCCAATCAGGCTCGGATACCAGGAGCCAGCCACGCAAAGAGGAGAAATAGAGGCGGTAGAGATGGACTCGGGTACGGAAAGCGACTCGGAGAGTGGCTCAGAACGGGGGCCTGATACAGATACAGAGGCGCCGACGGGCCCGACAAGGCAGCCGGGAGCAACAAGGAACCTGCACAGCTTCCGCAATCTGTTCCTGATGACCATCCTCCAGCACCACGCGCCGCGCCTGCTGTCAGTAAGGCTGCAGGGATCCGTGCCGCTCAGCGAGCACAGCTACCGCCAACTCCGGGACACGGCCTCCAATCTCATGCTGCTCCAGCTGATTGGCGCGTTCGAGTCGGGCTCTGCGGGACTCGTCGCGGCGTTTATGGAGGAGACCGCGTGGGCGTGTGCTGGCAGACTGCGTGACCTCAGCATCAGCGGGGGAAGTCTCAACGCGGTATCGGAGGCCCGTGTGATGCGTCAGTTCAAGTTAGGTGTCTTCGGAGACTCGCTTGACGAACCCTCCGTCACCCTTGGCAAAGCAAGACCCAAAGGCCTTCATGTATAGGAACAACGAAGGATGGCCTGTAGGATATACACGAGTATAACGGCCAGGTAGTCTCTGATATTTGGTTTGGTCGGATGGGTTCATGATCGTATATGGCCGACATAAGTGGTGCTATGTCGATGCCACAACTCATAGATATGCGGGTTCTCTTTGACGGCTTTGCAAAGTATGGGTATTTTCTAGAGGTCGTCTCTCATTTCGACTCGCTGACTCTGTCAGTAGAGATCCTGTCGCTCATGCTTTCAGGCGTAGCAATTGTCACGGATGTAACAATAACGGCTCGTCTTCCTGCTGCTGCTATCTTGTACATTGCCCTGCACTTTGAAATCCATTTCTTGCGGAATTAGTCCCGATAGGCAGTTTTCCGAATTCTAAGGGTGTCCCCCGGGCTGAAGGGAGATCTCGGATATTCCATTGGACCCCAGTCTCAGCAGTACAGCCTTGCTTCCCTCCCAGCTGGAGCGCGAAGTCAAAGATGCCATTCATTCTCCTGCTTTCGACCGCATCGCCAGTTCAACTCTTCTCACGTCTTCGGGTCCCACGTCCTCTTGTAACGCTTCTGTCCGTTGATGGTACCCATTCAGGCATACTCACATACAAGCTTGTCTTCTTTATTCAGGCCGGACAGTCTACGCTTGTACCGTCTGATTCGGAGGCTTTCCGGTGGATTGTAATATGGCCTCCCTACTAAACTATCGGCATTTCCGAGTCGTGCGACCGTCCGTGATCTTCCACCGCCGCCGCTCCTCTTCTTCCCTCCAAGTCGGCCCGGAAGGCGTTCGCATTCCCGGTATACCGCAGCGCTTCTCCTACCCATGGTTGCGAGACTCTTGTCAATGCTCTCAATGTGTCCATCCATCTTCAAAGCAGAAGGTGCACCAGTCCTCCTTCGTCGATCCTCATATTCGACCCCGATCCGTCGAAGACAGCGTGAAGCTGACCTCAAGGGGCGACCTTTCCGTCGAATGGGACGCAGACACCGACTTCACCGGCTCTCCGCATATTTCGGTGTACCCTCGCCGCTGGCTGGAGCAGTACGCCTCTCCGGCCCAGCTCAAGTCGTTTCATCGTGACTTGGACGCCAAATCCTGGGATGTGGCCGATATCAGGGAGAGTAAGGAACTCTTCGTTTCCTACGAAGGCCTCAAGGATCGTCCAACCCTCCTCAAAGCTATGCAGCATGTCATCCGTTTCGGACTCATCTTCATACATGGTGTACCCAATGGGCACACTGATGATGCCAGTTGCGAGCTTCGGCTCCTCGCATCCATCTTTGGAGAGATTCGGGAGACGTTTTATGGCCGCGTCTGGGATGTGCGGAACGTAAAAAATAGCAAGAACATCGCGTATACAGACCTCAATCTCGACCTTCACATGGACCTCTTGTATGTTCCCTTCTCTTCGCTTACCACCGTTGGTCCGACGAATTCATATCTCTATATAGGTACTTTCAACATCCACCGCGATACCAGATCCTCCATTCCCTGCGTAATCGTGTACAAGGTGGTGAATCGGTCTTCGTAGACGCCTTCAAGGCCGTTGCATACCTCTATCGCCAATCTCCTGACTCATTCAACCTCCTCGCCACACAACCGGTAGGTTTCCACTACCTGAACGACAACCACCACCTTCACCAACTGCATACAACATTCGTCTTGACTCCGCCGCATTTGTCCCCCCCGTCTTCAGACAACTCAGTGGACGGCATGCCAGCACTCGACCACATAAATTATTCTCCGCCATTTCAAGCGCCTTTATCAGTCAACGCACCTCCAGAATTGTTTACCGCTCTTTCCCAATTCTCCGAGCTGCTAAAGAGACCCGAGGGACGCTATGTCTATCGGTTGCAAGAGGGCGACGCGGTGCTCTTCGACAACCGTCGCGTCCTACATGCACGAACGGCATTCAGAGAGTGGCAGGATCACGAGAGGCCGAAAGATGTGCCGCAAACGCGCGAGGGAGAGTCCAGCCGATGGCTCAAGGGGTGCTACTTGGAGGCGGATGCGCTTTTGGATAGGATGAGGGTATTACAGGTGCAGCTAGAGGAGGTAGTCTAGGGGGAACCGGAGCGCGCTGGTCTTCGAGAGGGTCTATGATTAAGAAGGTCTGAAATTGAGGTCGCGTAGTTTTGCTAAACTTATGCAAAGGTGAATCCAGAGGGAGAGAGTGCATACAACATAATGAATTCATATAATCATACAAGACATTAATGAGACAGGTAGGGCACTTATCGATCCGCACTCAATCTCAACTTGGACGCACGTTTCTCCTTTGGAGCAGCCAGCAACGGTGGCAACTCCTTGTTTGACAACTGGCCAATGGGAGCGGTGGGCTTGAAGTCTCGTGCACCCATGAGCGAGGGTGTTGGAAGAGATGGGGGGTTAGGTGCGGGTCTCTCAACACCAGTCGTCTCGCTCCACTCCCAACCCGGGGCAAGTACTGCGGCCGCGAATGGTTCGCCAGAGTCGTTTTCCGACGAGAATGGCGCATCCAGACTTGGGGTCGGTGCAGCTGGCAACCTTGACAACGGAAGTGCGCTTGTGACCATGGTGGGGTCGTCATGTGCGATGGGAACAGAGGATGCGACGACGGCAGGTGAGGTTGGAGGAGGGAATGGGACAGCGGAGACGTCGAGCATTTCTGTCGGTATCGACTCTGGGGGTCCAGTGACAAGTGTTGACGGTACATTCCAGGCGTACGCGAGAGGTGAGTTGGGCGGTGCGAGTTGGTCAGGTGTTGCCGCAGGAACTAGAACGGGGCATGAGTGACAAAAGGGAAAAGGGGGAATAGTAAAGCACGTACTCATATGGTCAAGTTGGCCACTTTCAACTAGAGCCTTAAGCGTTGAGAACAGATCGACCAAGGCTGGAGCTTGACGACGAACTGGAAGCGCACCAGTGGCACCTTGAATAGGAGCAGAGACGAATCCAAACGAATTCTCGATGCGCTCATTGGCCGCCTTAAACTGTTCGAGGCGGTCGATGAGTACATATGGATCGACAGGTGCACCCTCGGAGGTCGCTGCCATCGCCTCCTGGGTCATGGCAGATACGATATTGTCCTCATCGGCAAGCAACTTCATGAGATCGTCATCAGGAAGGGGTAGAGAGCTGGTATCTGGCACGGGAGGCTTCACGGGAAGGTCGGGGGTCTGCGGCACGCTGGGGGCAGTCACACCGGGTGCATTAGGGAGCAGCTCATCGAAGGGGGCACTTGGGAGCTCCTCGGTTGGCGAATCAATAACTTCACCCACTTGCTCTACGGGTAAGTAATCAGGAAGGGGCAACGGAGTTCCTGGGACTGCATTGGTGATAGAGGGAATACCGAGGCCCATGCCGAAACTTGGTCCTTGAGGAGTGTCGATCGGCGCCGATGGGGCGTTGGGGGTGATAATTCGTTTATAGCGGGCTGGGAGAGATAGAAGGAATAAGTGAGCTCAAAGGTCAAACTAACCATGGGTAGCACGTACGAATGGAACGACGACGACCCGCGGTGCGAAGGGCAGGAGAAGCACGTACGACGGGGCTCGCTAACTCAAGGAGAGGAGAAGGAGCGATGAAAGGAGACCGTGGATCATCTGCAGGGTTTGGCGAGTTGATGACAGGTGAGTCGAAAGGCCCGAGAGGAGCAGCGAGCGACGAGTGAGCGACGGCGAGGGTGGCGAGGATGATAGGAGTACGCATGATGACTATTTGATGAAGTGTCAGTGCGAGTAAGAGCGGAGAAGTGCAAGCGGGTTGTGTGCGAGTGTGGTGCGAGTGCGAAGGGTGAGTGCTATAAGTGAAGGCCTGTTCAACAGGTGTCGCAGGGAAAACTGGAAATGCGCAGATGTGGTGGAGTTCAAGATGGGAGAGAGCCACGATGGTCTTAAGTACTTCGACGACGATCGCCCCCTATTCACTTGAAACACAAACAAATAAGACACCACGTTTCGCGGCCGCCGTCAACGTTTGTAGGATCAGAAATGGTGTTCCTAGACCTTGCTAAGGATTGTGTAATGGCGAAAATGGAGTGGGGCAGCGTTTGCATTTCTCTCCTATTTCCCGACGCGTGCGTAGCGCACGGACTGAGAAATGCTTTGTAATATTTTCTATTAAATATATGTAACTAGAGGCCCAAGTAAGGCACATCAGGGCCATCGGCTTTCCTTTGAACGGACGTGCACTCACAAACTTGCGAGAAAACGATGCTAACATTATACAGCAGAATTCTTGGGCGCCTCCACATCTGTAGGTGCAGGTTTCTGTGCATCTTCCAGCCCCTGCCTGAATCCATCCAACGTCCGCAAAAGACGGTGACCAGCTGCCTGGCTAAGCACCCCCACAAGCTGGGCAGGAGGCGCACTCAGCAGTCCCACGATCTGACTATGCAAAACCTGGAGACTCGGCAGGCTAGTGACCCTGTCGAGCTCCTCGAATTTGAACATGCGCCCCGCGATGAGTCCGCCGACCACCTTGAGCGACGGCACGCGCGGTTCCTTCGGCTTCTTCGTCCCTCCGCCTCCAAGCGGGGGCATAGCCAGTTCATCCCCCCTCCCTTTCCCGCTCGCACTAGCTGCGGCGGGTGCTGACGGTTTGGGCAGTGCACGATTCAGAACTCTGAGCATCGCGGCCAGGTGCGGCGGGTCAAGCGTAGGCAGGGATAGCACAGCAACAGGTCCTCTGAGAATGCTTCCCAGGTCCTTCGAACCGTCCTTCCACCGTTCTTGTCCTTTCAACGCTGCGACAAGCATGTGACACCGCACGACCAGCAGTTTTGGTGACAAACGAGTTATATCTGAGCCCTTGGGAATCCCGAACGGGTTCGAGGGAGAGCGAGGGAGGCATGTTTCCGCAAGTTGTCGACGAAGTTTTGTGAGCGCGCTGGGGGACATGTCCGCGTAGCTGAGAAGCAGATGCAGGTCGTTGGAGGACGTGAGTGCCGTATATTCTGCATATAAATGCTTCTTCCGCGGCGTGAAAGGGCGTTCAGACGCGGGTAACGGCCATCGTCGTTTCTCTTTTTCAGGCGGGACTTCCGCCGGTGCCGTCGCTTGGAAAGCGATACCCGATGCCGCACGTATTTGGACACTTCTACATGTTTTCTGGATTGCCCACCGGGTCGAAGAGACTAGCAACATCGCGAGCAACGTCAAAAGAAGGCGTGTCTTTGAGAACCACATGACGCCTTCGACCGATATCCCGCAGCATCAGTACTGGAAATCAGTTTTACAGGTTCAACTTGCTGCGCCATATATTCTCTGTATTAGCGCAGCCCCTTGCATCAGTTAGGCAGTGTAAAGATTTTCTCGTGAGCTGTCCAAATGGGGTGCACCTGAACGAACTGAGGTCCACGTGGGTTGGCCAGCTTGTTCGTTCTCAGTGACAATCCACGCCTGAAACCTTGGAACAGTTTGGTGAAAGGGGGGCGATGAAAATCTGAGGCCATGCTGTCCCAACCACGAACCACGAACCCTCGCGGCTTTCTGACTCATTTGCAATACTTATGAATTGCTGAGGAGCAAGTGCGATGCCACCTGTACAGATGTCGAGCCAGCAATCAAGATTTGATACCCGCTGAGTACTCGTATCTTTATTGAGTCTGTGAAGTGGATTTAGGTCCATGTTCCGACAGTGTTCCTGCAGTGTTCCTGCAGTTCCTGGCCTTCAGATCCGGAACGGTAATCAAAGGAGTGCAAATGGGCGAGGTGCTCTATATGTCTCCGGTCAGAGAACACCCATTGATTCGTGGGGTACATGGCACAGATATACATTATGTCCATTGAAATAATTGCACAAGTATAACAAGTCCGTCGAAGATCCTTAGAGAGTCAACGCACGAATGCAGCGCGCAAAGGAATAGCAGATCAGTTCTCTGGTGTGTAAATAAACATCAGAGGGAACGGAGAACCCAATTGTCCGTTACTTTAAGGAGACGCAGAGGTGATGGAAGGACAGTTATGGTACCGGGCGTGTCTCGTCTCGCTGATATGGTGGTGGGGCAACCCCGTCTGGTATATCATGGATCTCGTATCCCCGGGACTCACGTTGAGGCAGATGCGTGGATAACGGGGTTGAGATGAGTGGATGCTCTTCTTGACGAGGGCTCGGTTCCGGGGACGGGGGTTGCGAAGAGCCCATCGGAGATGTGGCTTGACTATGTCGCACAATATTGAAGCGGGGCGATGGAATGGGCAGTGGAGATTTGATATCTGGCCCCCTCTGGCTTTGGATGCCCTCCACGCTCCACTGTTCGCGCATTGGGGCAATATTCGGGTTGCTAGGTCTGCCACCTATCGGGCCTTGTTCTACAATCCAGACGTTCTCTCCTCTGGTGACGGAGACCAGTGGTGTAGCAGAGTTGGGCGGCGGACTGCCAGTAAACGGTTCGATTACATACTTCTTCTTGACCTTTCGGTTGTTACGAGATGTGTCGGAGCGACGTCTACGTCTCCAGCGGATGAAGAGGAAGAAGATAGCAGCGACGATCGCCACACCGACGATACTGCCTACAACTGATGCTACCACGGTCTTGATGGATACACCCTGTTTAATTATGACGGGGGTATCCTCTGCACGGGGTGCAACTCCAATCTGGTCAGAGGATGGATTTTGCATTGCGTTATAGGCGATATATGCGGTCGCGGCGAAAGGTCTCCCAAAGAGATATGAACGGACTTTTTCGTCCGCCCATCCTTTGACAAGGCTGGTGCACACGGTACCGGTGGAGTCGAGGCTGAACAGCTGTTCCTTCTTCACCCGGTAGGTATTGTTCCCAACCGTGATCGCGACAGTAAAGTCTTGGGCGCAAGGGACGGTCCAGCTGAGGGTGGTAGTATCGTTGGTCATCCCCACGTTGGGGATTTTGCTGACTGTGGAGTCTAGTCAGTATACAGCCGGATTCTGCGGAAAATAGACGAACAGAAATCAATTGCCTCGCTGCTAGGAATTCTGAGTTCCGGGAAATACGGCTCGATGATTGCCACACCCCCTGCGCTAAAAACATTCTGGGATCCGAAGCTGAGTTGGTACGAGTCAAACTTGAGAGCCCAGTCGGTAGGTATATCTATTGGGGCATCGGTGACTTTGGCGATCGGTTGCCAGGATACTTCGCCATCGAAGAGGCCTTTGTTTAACTCCCGTACATTAAATGACCCAGCGTTTTGGGTAGTGGTCGTATTATCGGTAGAATCATATGTGTCGAGTGCTAGACCGAAGAGCACGTTGTCCCATTTACGGCTGCGCATGATCCCCGAGATGTAACTGTCGTTTCCAGTGGATCTACCGAGCCCAAAAAAACCTGAAGCGCCGTTTCCAAATACTCCTTCTGTGGTTTCGGCCATGATGACTATCCGGTGAAACGGATAGATTAGTGGGACGCGTGTCTAAGTAGTAAAGGAACTCACTGGTTTGGTTCTCAAACAACCATTTAGAGTTATCTCCCTTGGTGAAAAAGCAACTCTCGTGTATTACTGGGCCAGACACGACACCTTTGCCCATGTGAAAGGTTTGGTTAGTTGCTTCGCGGAATGCGCTAGACGATTGTGATATGTTGTATCTTCAAAAGAATGAGTAATAGGGATACATTGATGATAGGATAGGCTTACAATGGTGTTTGGTCCACTTGACAAGTGGTGCAGCCAGTGGCGGCGACACCGGCATAAGGTGAGGATGTGGACAGGAGAAAGGTGAAGTTACCGGCTTTAGAGAAAGGTTTGCCCTAATAACTATTGAGCGATTGAACGAATTGAGAGGACTTTTTTTCGCGACTAACCATGCCGATGGTAGTCACAATTCGTCCAACTTGGTCAAAACCAAGCTTGAGCTCGAACGCTTGAGGATCTGAAGGTACCCAAGTAGTGTCTCGCCTTGTGCGTGCTTCAGTGGCCGCCGCCAAGAAGGCGAGGGCGAGGACGACGATAAACATTGGAGGTGACGGAGGGGAAGCGTTGCTTCTAGTTGATTGATTTGTCGTGTGGATGATATTGATTTGGAGGTGAACAGCGCTTGAATGACCAGAATTGATCAACTGCGTGCGGCGCGCTTACTCCGGTCGCCCTCCAACTTGCTCCTGCGTGGGGAACGCTGGGAAACGTGCTGGGCAGCGGATGGGTGACGGATGGGATAGAGACGGGGGTTTAAAGCCGGGGGACAGCCCACAGCTCCACAGCCTTTGTATGTTTGGGATGGGGGAAACCGGGCGAACGTGGAGAACGTGAAGGAGGAAGTAGAGGGCCGCAAGGTAGGAAGTATTTAATGATAGCTCATGATAGATAGGTATCAGCAACCCGCTGTTCGCCCCATCCCGCGGCGAAGTCGGCCTCACCAGTCCGCGAAGGGGCGGACATCACCTGCCAGGCAGAACCCAGACGATCGCTTCGCTCGTCCGTCGCTGCTGTCGTCGTCTAGCAAGCACTCAAGCACTTGACCGTTTGTGTTACAAACGCGCTCTGGGATGCCCGACAAAGATGCCCGACTTACCCAGTCCGACGAGCCCTTCGCACAGCGGCAGAACAACTTGCGATGGAAATCCGGTCACGTGATGCTTATATCTGGATCTGGCTTACAAGGCAACCCCGAAGCGCCGACGACAAGATCCTAATACAATACTCTTACTCCTAAATCACACTTGATGTGATAGGCTCTCATCCCACTCATCCCGGGCTGTACTGGCTGTAACGGCCTGAACGATTCTAATGATCGAAAACGGCTGCAACGGCCTGAACGGTTCTGATGATTGAATCACAGATCACAATTGGACAATGCCCTCAACTCTGGCGTCTGGAGTGGTCCGTGTCCGAGTCGCTGGTTTGTTTATGCCATGCGCGTTGGACCTGACCACATCGCGAGTTGACTCGTCCGCCGTCCGGCCATCTGCTGACCGTCATTGCGTACTCGTCCCGTCGTGCTGGCGACCATCTTGTTCGTCGGGGCACTACCCTTTGTCCTGGTCGTTCAGTGCGATTAAAAATTCTAATCCTATCACTTGAGACAAACTGTCCTCTTTTAATCGGAAATACACTACGAGAGGTACAAAGGAAGGGGTTTGCCGTTTTGACAATGAGGGCGGTAAACAACCTGCCATCTTGGCTGCAAGATGCGGGTTAGGTCGTTGCAAATACGTGATTCGAAGAAAACATACATTGGGTACATAATTTCCAGATTTCGATTCCACGGAGAGGAGAGACGCGTTATATAACCCTAGCGTCCACGTGCCGGAACCGTCTTGCACATGGGATTGCTGGACATTGCCAAATACATTGGTACGGGAACCGTTGTACCGTCTACTGTCGGTGGACTTGAAGGACGACAGGGTGCTTTGGTCTGTGTGAAATGGACACAGGCCCACCACCATCTAGATCGTACACTTTACAGACGCCCAGTCGCTCACTAGCTTTTGGAGCGTCTCTGTAGCCGACTACCGTCAAGTTAGTCAAGGAGGAGCGACAAAAACAATCGACATCTCACTTCGGCGCATTTCGGGCAGAGGTTCCTCTTCTGCGTGATCGGAAAAAACGCTTGATACAGTTGGGTGGATGTCATAGCTGGGTCTGCACTCCAACTGAGGGCCAGAGCCAACGCGCGCCATTCCTGTTGGAGCCGCTTCTGGTCACCTTCCGAGCAGTTTGTGGACGGCTCATGGTCCGTTGGAGGTTGTGACATGAGCTCTTTCAGTCGCTCAGTTCTCCCTAAGTGGAGGAAGACTAGACGTCTAAGGTACGTCGCGCCCATAGCCTGAGCGATGTCGTCCGTGATAGTATGAAGAGGTATCGTTAGCAGCTGCTTTGAGACCTCTACTGCGAGTGTATCTAGGTTGAACTTTGCCACCAGCGAGTAGGTTGGCAACGGAAATTTGGTTCCGAGACTGATGACGACATTATAGAAAGGGCTGTCGGGAACAAGCACCAAAGACGGCTCGATACCGTACAAGACAAGCATACTGAATGCTCTGAGGAGAAGGGAGAGGGTTGGGATGTAGCTCGAGGGATCGAGGTTGTAGAGAGCGTGAAAGGCGAGATTGGCGACCTCTGACGTTTCTTCGATGGGTAAAGGGGTACCTAGGTCCGTGAGAAGGCCGCCGAATGAGTTATTCGAGTATTGAAGAAGCCGAGACAAATGCAGGTAGAAGTAGACGTTGTCGGTCGTAAGGAGGATCACGTCGGTGGGACGAGGGTCATGACTTGCTCCAGTGAAGAAGGTGGCTGATATGGATATGGATATGGAACCTTCGTCTCCTTCGGTTGCTGCGGAGAACTCAGGAGTCGGGCCATCCGACAATGTGTGTGGCGACAGACTAAACCCATGCTGTGAGTAGGTGTTGTCGGGCTGATATACACTCCATGTATCGTCCGGGGAACCTTGATTAGGCGGGATAGACATAAATGAGAGTCGATTCTGGAGACGAGAGTTAGGGAATATGGAAAGAAAGTGTCGTGAGGAACGATATACAGTCGTATGAGAACTTACCTTCGAGGCGAAGTAGGTGATAAAGGGTTTGGAAGGGGTGAAACACCATGTACCGGTTCCTGGCCTGATATATCCGTACGAGCTCGTTCTTCATAGCATACATGGAAACAAGGAACAAGACGAGGTGAGAGGAGGTGCTGGAACAAGGCCATTTCTCTTGCCTGCGAGTATTCAGTACTTCCTTTCTGACAACATCAACTACGTAACGAGCAGGTGGTCGGGGAGGTTATTTAATCTGCCCCGGTGCAAACGGTTCGAAAGATCACCCTCTCTGCACGACCAGGCTATGGAGCCTTCCGTGCTGATCTTCTGCAGGATCGATCCGCGCGGCTTCGGCCACGCGGGCTCAACGCTCCGTGATTCCCGATTTGATCGGTGCTATAGCCACGATATTGTACGATCTAGCTTACAGAGTGGGATTGTCAACCAAATAAATAGCATATTAGTCTTAGCTCCCATCCTGGTCCGTTCCCCGCCTTCGCGTCTCTGTGCTTTGATAGCCCCGGCAATCCAAGTTCGTGGTTCGTGGATGGATTCCGTTGGCGCCGCCTGCGACACGTGTTAAATTAGTACGTCCCTGGAGATCCCGATCCCCGTTCACCGGACACTCCACCATTTAAGATACGGTTTCTAGATGATAGCCATTTCCATTCGGTTCCTGAGTCACCCCCGCCACTTCCGGTTATGACACCAACACACCCGGATGTTTCCGGCTTAGGAACACTGTACTCTATCGCCTTCCTCGATGTGCGCCCAACGCAAGCAGCTTGCAGCTTACTCGCCCCTTGTGATCTTCTGTATCTTTACCAGTGACATACTCCACTGCACCGAACCCGGATTCTTTCGATAAACATGTCCACAACGTTATCGTCATTGGTAGAGGCCCAGCAGGAGGTGGATAAGTCAACCCTTCTGCTTCTTCTTCAACAACACCGGCAGTTCCGGCGATCTGACAGGTATGTTTGGGACCATGTATACCAAACCTTTCATCGCCGACCTTGCATATCGTGCCACCGGCATGTGGGCCGAACTCGGATCTGAGCTGTCAGGATTTTGTAGACTGCTGTATGTCCGTTTAGCTAGTTTACTTTATAACATACGAGTTGG
>Ga0307513_10006074_pt1 | contig 15850 bp, 13 predicted proteins | sample 15_EM_MG_FD_202174 | JGI IMG/M metagenome (GOLD analysis project Ga0307513, IMG submission 202174) | Populus trichocarpa ectomycorrhiza microbial communities from riparian zone in the Pacific Northwest, United States - 15_EM | ecosystem: Host-associated > Plants > Roots > Unclassified | place... | reverse complement strand
ACCATCGGTTACATTATCCTCTTTGTATTAAAGACATCAAATCTTCGATATTTCAAATAATTCTAACACATCTTCGGGTACTTTTATAGCAACCGTATTCCGAATACACGATGAGAAAAGAAGTAGTATTATGATACTGCATAAGTAAAATTTATGCTCCTACCGAGCTTTTTATTCCGCCTCACCCAACAATTGCAGAAACCTAATCGCGTTTCCCAAGTTGGCAGTTAAGGTTTCTTTCAATGGTCTACACTGCGCATTGTCCCCGGGATTGCTGAGATTGTAGCTGATTTGGTAGAAGTGGAAGGTTGCGATACCAGCTAGAACTGTTTAATGTGTAATCCACCTCTCGCGTGGGCTGCAGGGAATGGGCACGAGGAAGTGGTGAAAATTCTACTCGGCCGGGAAGACATCGACCCCAACAAGCCAGGTTATAAGCTCCAACCTCCACTTGGGCTGGCTGCTCGCTATGGGCACGCGGGGGTAGTGAAAATGCTACTCGAACGGGACGACGTCGACCCCAACCGGCCGGATGATGGCGGCCATACACCGCTCTGGCGCGCCGTCCGCAAGGGACATGAGGCTATAGTGAAATTACTACTCGAACGAGAAGACCTCAACCCCAACACACCAAGTATCACTACCCAAACACCGCTCTGGTGGGCAGCCCGCAAGGGGCATGAGGAATTGGTAAAATTATTACTCGGACGGGGCGATGTCAACCCCAGCAAACGTAGTGAGGACGGCCAAACACCGCTCTATTGTGCTGCTGATAATGGGCACGAGGGAGTGGTGGAAATACTGCTCGAACGGGACGATGTCAACCCCAACGAGCCAAATGAGGACAACGAAACACCACTCTGTTGTGCTGCTCTCAATGGGCATGAGGGGGTAGTGAATATATTACTCGGACAGGGCAGCGTCAATCCCAACAAGCCAGATAAGGACGGCCACACGCCACTCTGGTGGGCTGCCCGTAATGGGGACGAAGGGGTGGTAAAACTACTTCTTAGACGAGATGACATCGACCCCGACAGGCCAAATAAGCACGGCGAAACACCACTCAATTGTGCAGCCTGCGCTGGGCATGAGGGAGTGGTGAAATTGCTCCTCGGAAGGGATGATGTCAACCACGATGGGTCAGATGAATGCGGCCGAACACCACTCTGGTGGGCCGCCTGCAATGGGAACAAGCGAGTGGTCGAAATACTACTGGAACAGGAAGGCATCAATCCCGACAAACCAAATATGCACGGCAGAACACCACTCTGGTGGGCAACTAAAAATGGCCACACGGGAGTGATAGCTCTACTACAGCCTCCAATATCTGCCACTCACAGCACGGCCTAAGCGCGAAGAGGCACTGTCCTCCCTACCACCCCCAAATACTACTCGTATACCGATAACCCACGTGCCATTTCCGCGAGGAGCACAACAACGCCATTAACTGGTTTGTCACCACCGCTACCTCTCTCCTCTCACCCTCGTCCAGCTCCCTCCTCTAGCTTATAACACTGCCTTGTGTTAATTTCCGTTTCATTTTCCCTTCTATAGCCTCTCACTGAAGAATAGCTTAAATATTTTTCCTAGCGTGATGAAATCCTACCCAATGGGGATGCACATACCTATCACACACCCGTCCAATCCCCTCTTCCAATCATTCTCATCGAGTCAAATCCGGAACTCTTTCCCTCAATTTTTCTCATGGAGTCAAGTCTGGGATCGCGAGCTCCCGTCTGAAATATAGTGTTTAATGTTAGTGGGGGGGCTATACCTGTCCGATCAAAATAAGCTAGTGTATCCTGAAATTTCCATTATATTTACTTCTATTGCTATTTTGCCTTTTTTTTGCTTCAATGATTTTACTACGATCTCTTTTTTCTCCTTTCCTCCCCTCTGGGTGTAGGCGCGACGGTTTTTTATATAGTGAGGAAAAATATGCAGTTCAAGTACCCCTAACCCCGTGCGGAGCGATATAAAGCCAGTGGCCAACCAAGGAGGAATGGTGGTGATTGATTTCCACTATAGACATTATTAAACGAAGATCACGCCTAACTAGAACGTTCTCTGGCCACGAGTTTAAACGTGAGGCTAGAAGGTTATCCATCGAGGAAGCTAATTCACTAAGGAGTCTTTTAGCTAAACATACACATTAACTCCAATTTTACAAACACCGCACAAACTCCAAAAACCCGCCGTGCAGTCAACCCTTCTGCATCGCCTTAGATGCTACCCACCTGCATTGTGTGCTATTTCGGGGCGAAGCGCTCAGCCCGCGCTGGTATACTTTCTCCAATCCTCCTACACTCAACTCGGTCTTCTGAATATGGTCTTTTCTGTTGTGTGCAGGGCTCAGCAATTGTTACTGCAATCTCTGCTTCTTTGTTCACGGGTAGGTGGCCCAAATGCTCGATATCCCTACTTGTATATGGTAGAATAGCTAGGTGCACAACGAGACTTTCAGTCATATCCGCTCTCCTTCCTTAATTCGATAAGAGTAATTGAACGGACCCCCGGTGCCGCTCAATATCGACTTACAAGCCCGCCGAGACACCCCATCCTCTCCAAGTCTCCTTTTGCCCACCGCAATTCCTTCTTTCCTTTTAGATCATCTGGTTCAAGGGATGCCAAGCGTCACAAGCCAATATGATCTCCTAAGTCAGCCAGGAAAATGTTAATATTCCCTACGATAGTGGTGTTAGAATAGTTCCATACGTCACTGCATTGTACCTAACCGATACTAAACCGTAAATTACAGCCATAAAGCTCGATACCGGGGAAACGGTATCCGGAGCTATAAACCTGACGCCCGATAATAGTCCCTTTTACCATAGGAGTTCATGTTGCAGAAACTTTCCAATGAAACACTGCCAGTCTTCAAAAGTCTTCCTGAAACGGAGTTTCACTTTTTCCCGAGCGGGAGGGCATTCCACACAGACTTTTGCCCAGCGGATCTAAGTTTCTTTACGAATACCGGAGTTTTAGATCGTCCTCCTGAAGAAGTTGGAAGTGGCTGCACCAGTGACTTGACCATGAGGCATCGGTGGCACATGAGGGGGGTAGCGGAGGGCGCTACCGGGGGTACAAGTTAGGTCCACGGGGTTCTTACCCCCGATACTCGAGTCTAATTTTGTATTTAAAGACTCAAATTGGGGTTTCCCCTCTGCTGCCGGTATCATGCTGTGGATCGTGCGCTGCCCCTCCCCTCACACCCTCGTTGAGATCAAGGGTGTTTTTTGTTTGAATTGACCCAGCTACTAGCTTCGGGTAGCTTTGCGGTAAGTTACCATACTGTATAATATTGTATCGTATTATCCCCTAGGTAAAATCACTTTGGAACATTCAAAATATACGAGTGACTCTCTGTGATGGCATTATAAAACAAGTGGAAGGAGACGATATGGCCGTGATAACCAAGCTCCGTGCTTGAAGGTAATATGGATGGTTGGAGTGATGGGTAGATTACGGCAATGGCAGTAGCCGACTGTGCGCTGCGCCGAGAGCCCCTCAGTATGATAACAAGACCAACTTTTTGAGCAGGGCTGTTAGCGTGTGGAAAAACTATGGCATTGCCGATGACTGGTCTCAAACGCTGACTTGTCTACCGGTATTGCCACTGGAGCCCCGGCTACGGCGGCAGGACACCCAAGACCGCCGAATCAAAAATGTAGAGGAATGGCTCTTACAAACCGAGGGATTTAGAAACCAGGACGCCGGCTATGGAGATGTGAACCCAATGACTAAGCTTTATCCTGTTATGGAGATTGGCGGTCGGCAAGACTTATATTCGATAATAAGGGCGAGCCGCGAGGAATGTAAGGAAGAGGGTGGCCTAAGTGCTGATAGACCGCGACTATCTCGTCGGCGATGGGGGCTAATACAGTACAGTACAATCAACTCAGAGGACAAAATGTCCCCATTGCGTGTTTTGATTTTGGCTTCGCGGCTTAAAGGAGCACTCACCCACGCGCATGCTAGCCCCCCTATTCAAACAGGTTGTAGGAGAGTTGGAAGAGGACCGGGGGGAAAGCCTATGGGGACCAGAAAAAGGTCATTGGTGGGCGGGGGCTGGCTTAGGGCTTTCTGTGAAGAAACTGTGATACCTCTTCTGAGAAGCAAACAATAATCTGTATCTACACTCTTGATAAATTTGCCGCATAGCATCGAGTCAAGCTTCTTGATTCACTAACTTTACATCCTCCAAAAGTCTCTAGGCCATCGAATATTCATGACGAGAAGGCAAGGCATTCAGGATTATCCGGGAAGCGTCACTCGGAAAAAGTAACGGCTGTACGCACTACCCTTAGGAGAGGTGATATAATTAGGTATCTTTATACAAAGTCAGGTGGGGACAGAACGCCAGATGCGACGGGCGGTGATCTGAGAACGGACATGTGGAAGAGATTTTGCAAAGATATTTGGTAGAGGCAACGAATCTCCGGAGGCTACCTCCAGTTATCCGCTTCAGATACAGAATCTACCAGCACTGCGCATTCTTGCTACGGTAGTCTCGGTGATGATCAATGCGGTCTTGCAAGAAGCCACAACCTATCACAGGCGACAACAGCTATTGTAGTCTAAACACAATGGTTGATGGCTTGGGCTGGGGGTGGGTGGGGATAACTATGGCGCAGCGCGGGATCGGGAAGAGGAAGGTGGGGAGAAAGCGAGGCTTGGCATGGTGACCCTAGAAGAGCCTCTGAAACCAGATAAATTGTGCTACAACCTAACAGTGGGGATAGGTCCCCGAACCTCTTCGGTGGGGACGTGCTGTGTGGCCTGTTGCTGGGGACTTACCGTATTCTTGAGGCTTCTACTACAGTACGGTACTCGAGTACTGTATCCGCTTAATCCACTTTACCTCGCGAAAGCACCTCCGGGTGCATCCCGAGCTTTTTGTGCTCGCACTGCAATCGCAGAAACCTTAAACTATCTAAACCCGCAGGGGTTAAGGCTCTCTCAACCGGTCTCTCCGTCTCCAACGCGCCCTCCTAACCTCCATCAAACACCGTTTCTCGAATATCCTTCCCTGTATTAGGGAATCCACGCAAAAGCCACCTTTCAGGTTGCGCGGTATTGCTTAAGCTGAAGTTGTTAGACGACTACAATAACCATATATCTACTAAAACCCTCTGGAAAGCACGGAGACAGTACGTTGACCCTATTGATTTTGATAAAATTCCCCTGTTCGATGGTATACACAGCGCGGTACCTTCGGGATTGCTGATGTCGCAGCTGGTTTAGAAGAGGTGGAAGGTGATATCAACCAAAAGACAGCATGGGTGGTACACCTCTCGCGTGGGCTGCGGGGAGTGGGCACGTTGGAGTAGTGAAAATACTACTCGGTCGCGAGGACATCGACCCTGATAAACCAGAACGCCACGGCCAAACACCACTCTGGTGGGCTGCCTACAATGGGCACGAGGAAGTGGCGAAATTGTTACTTGAGCGAGACGACGTCAACCCTAACACGCCAGATCAATACGGTAGAACGCCGCTCTGGGGGGCTGCCTACAATGGGCACGAGGGAATGGTGAGAGTACTACTCGGGCGGGACGATGCCAATCCCGACCAGTCAGATGGGGACAGCCCAGCACCGCTCTGGTGGGCTGCCTACAGGGGGCACGAGGGGGTGGTGAAAATTCTGCTCGGGCGGGACGACGTCAACCCCGACAAGCCAAATAAGCGCGGCGAAACACCACTCTGGTGGGCAGCCCGCAATGGACATGAGGGAGTGGTCAAACTGCTACTCGAACAGGAAGGCATCAATCCCGGCAAACAAAATACCCACGGCAGAACACCACTCTGGTGGGCCCTTACAAATGGCCACACGGGAGTGATAGCTCTACTACAGCCTCCAACATCTACCACACACAGCACGGCCTGATCCCGAAGAGGCACCACCCTCCTTACCACTCCCGAATACCATACTGATAACCTATGTGCCATTTCCGCGCGGCCCGCAACAATTCTAGAAGCGCATTTGTCGCTGCCACTGCCTCCCACCCCCAACCATTTCCTGCGGCTTAAAACGCTGTCTTGCGGTAATTGCCGCCTTACCTCCCCTTCCGGAGTAAGCCTACCGTTTTAACATTCTTTTCCCCCCGGTAGAAGGATATCATACTCAATGGGAATACACATATCTATAACACACCCGTCCAACCCTCTGTCCGGATTTTTTTATGGGGTTAACTCAGGATCTGTTTAAAATCTAGAGTCTACAGTTAGTGGAGGGCTATTTCTACTGTGCTGAGATAACCTGGTGTCGCTTGAAATATCCATTACCTTTCCCTTTATTGTCTTTTTTTTTGGTTATTCCCCGTTTGCTTTTTCTACAAGCTATGGTTACCCCTTTCCTCCCCTCTGAAGTACAGACACGACGGCTATCTAGATATAAACGGAAATATAGACAGTGCAAGTACTTCTGACATCCATGCAAATCGACCCAAAAACTAGTTAGTAACCGAGTAAGTTATGATGGGGATTGGTTTCCGCTATGGACATGGCTTAACGAAGGTCATGTCTACCTAGACCGTCTTCCAGCCTTAAAGTTAAAGGTAAGGTTAGAAGGCTCGTAGCGCTTTTTAGCCTTGCCTATCAGAAGAAATTTATATAGCAAGGAATCTTTCAACTGGAATCAACTCCAACCCTACTAGCACAGTGTAAACTCTACAAAGCCCACTTTACAGCCAAACCCGTCTGCATCATCTCCAATACCAAGCACCCCAGTAATGTGTGATCCCGCAGAATAGTGCTCAGCCTACGTTCGTATACTTTCTCCAATCCACCCACACTCAACTTCGTCCCCTAAATGCGCTACGAAGGTTTAACAACTGTCGTGGTAATCTCCCCTTTCATCAGTCAAAAGTGCGTAGCTCAAACGCTCGGTACTCCTTGCCACATATATAACTAGATGAATTTTCTAGTGTATCCGGAATTCCACCATAATCCCATAAGAGTGATTTGACGGGCGGCTGTGCTGCGCAATATCGACATATGAGCGAGTTAGGATATTCCATCCTCCTCCTCGAGTCTTCTTTCGCCTACCACAGCTTTCCTTCTTCCCCATCGCATCTAGTTTAAGCTTAGGTCGGGCGCCAGGGACCAATATGATCTCCGGAGCCAGGCAGGAACACCTGAGCATGGCCTAGGGCTGTAGTGGCCGAATAATACTCGAGTACGGTGTGTTGCGGTATTACAACCAAATGATACCCACAGTGAGTTGCAGCCTTAAGGTAAGGTGCGGGTGGGCGGTGCCCTGCGCTATAGAATTTAATGCCGGGGGTCTTTTCTGCAGGAGTTCACGTTCCAAAAACTGCTAACATGTTAAGTTTCATCACAGTGCGGATAGCGGACCTGAAGAGATTGGAAAATGGTTGGACAAAGACTTAAACATGAGGTTTCGCTAGCAAATGAGTAGAGTTGTGTGCAGAGGGGTGCTGCTAAAGAACCAGGTTAAATATACGAGGTTCTCTTTCACGACGCTGGTAGTTAGTCATGTGCTTAATTAAACTGGGTTTCCTTTTTCCACTTCTCTTGGTCATGTGTAAACCCCCGCCCTGTGCATATTTACTGAGATGAGTGGTGCTCCCCTCCACTGACCTGGCTAACAGCCTCCAGTTCGCGGCAAGTTACCGTACTATATCATATTGGATTATGTTATATGCTATGTTATGTAACATAACTATGATATTTGAACACAAAACCTAGACGAGTGATGTGCTGTGACGGCATAATAAACCAACAAACGAGTTAGAGGTGATAACTCACCATCTACTTGGAGACAATAGTAGACAATCGTAGTAGTTGTTGTCGGAAGTGGTTGTTCAAAGAAATGGAGTCGCTATTGAGATGGTTGGTATTGGCATGGGAATGACGATGGAAATGATTCTCATGTCTGGAATGGAGGAATGACAGGTATCTCTGGAACGTGGGCTGGCATGAGAAGCAGTATGGAATGTTGGAATGCTACATATCTGGAGGCTGTGCTGGACTAGGAAACTTGTATATATTGACCGTTGTTGTTGTTATGATCAACGATAGTAATACAAGACGCTATAAGGGTTGACTTCGGATTTCAGTAGTTTCTATGGACAAACCAAACAAGAGTCAAGGTCCTTGTTTCTACCCACATACTGTACCAACCATGGTCACTTGTTTGCCCTACACCAGAGTGTCGCCGGGAACCTAGTCTGCTGCGTCGGTTAGTTTGTTTTGTGGCAAACTTTGGGTCCTGAACCATCCCAGGTTCTGATAAACGACTATTCATCAGCATGTGTAAAGACTCATTGAATTACTTATTAGGTTGGTTAGTTGTAGAAAGAGAAGTCGGCTTTGACGAACTTGTCGTTTGGAGAGATTGGGATGATTGGGTAGATTACGGCGAAGGCAGTACAGCAATGCACAGTACGGGTACCGTGACACTGAACTGAGCTGCTACTCGTAGCTTAGCGGATTTGAATTGATCGTGACTTGTGTGGTTTTCCTTTCTAGTTGTTATTTCTTGATAGTGACAGTTGTTTGCCCGTACCGCTTTTGTTTCGCAGAGTAGATATAGTATCCCGGGTTCTCTTTGTTTTCAGTGCTCGAGTACGGTACTCGGTTGCGAGGTACAAGTGTTGGCGTTAATTTGACCCCCAGCGGCACAAGGCTAGCCAACTCTACAAGTACCGGTACCGGAGGTGCTCCAGGGTGTTCGCCCAGCTCACCCCAGGTTGTGCCACAGGATAGAGCTCCAAGAGGTGTGGCAAGGCAGGTGTTGTAGGGAGATTTATTGGCAGTGCTGCAGTATCCATCAGGTTCCACAAAACATCCCCTCTCCTCTTCAGCTCCCAGCAATTCCACTAACCGACAAACCCACTCACCTATTTATTCTCCATCGCCTTCCAGACACCAAAGATGTCCCATACCAACTCATTCAATACCACTAACTCCTAAATAATGTGTGGAACAACCGCAATATGGCCGACGAGCGGCCTCGAGTCTTGACCTGGCTATCGCCACTAGAGCCAAGGCTACGCCACCAGGACATTCAAGACCGCCGGGTCGGGGTGTAGGAGAATGGCTCTTACAAACAGAGGAATTTAGAAGCTGGTGCGCCAGTGAGGGGTGCGAATCCGATGACGCAGTCTTGTTTTGCTACGGAGATCCAGGGGTCGGCAAGACTTACATTAGGTAATAAGGACGAACCTCGAGGGAGAGAAGGGAACGGGCAAGTGCTGACAAACCGTGATGTTAGTTCATTGGTGATAGACAGCTTATGCGATCAGGCCAGGGGACAAAATGTCGGCGTTGCGTGTTTTTACTTTGACTTCACCGCCCGAAAGGAGTACTCACCCACGCGTATGCTAGCCCCCCTATTCAAACAGGTTGCGGGAGAGTTGGAAGAGGTACCGGGGGGGGTATAGAGAGGGCCTATGAAGACTAGAAAAAGCTCATTGGTAGGCGGGTACTAACTTAGAGCTTTCTATGAAGAAACTACCAACAATAATGTGTATCTACACTCTTAATAAATTTGCCGCATAACATGAGTCAAGCTCCAGAAGTCTGTAGGCGCTCGAATATTCATGACGAGAAGGCAAGGCATCCAGGATTATCCGGGAAGCGTCACTCGGAAAAAGTAACGGAGGTGATATAATTAGGTATCTTTATACAAAGTTAGGTGAGGGCACAACTCCAGATGCGACGGGCGGTGGTCTAAGAACGGACATGTTGAAGAAATTTTGCAAAGATATTTCGTAGAGGCAACGAATCTCCGGAGGCTACCTCAAGTTATCCACCTAGATACATGCCGGAATCTACTAGTACTACGCATTCTTGCTACGGTAGTCTCGGTGATGATCAATGCGGTCTTGCAAGAAGCCACAACCTATCACAGGCGAGAACAGCTATCGTATCATAGTCTAAACACAATGGTTGATGGCTTGGGCTGGGGGGCGGCTGGGGATAACTATGGCGCAGCGCGGGGTCGGGAAGAGGAACAAGATGAGGAGAGAGCGAGGCTTGGCATGGTGGCCCTGGAAGAGCCTCTGAAACCAGATAAATTGTGCTACGTCCTAACAGTGGGGATAGGTCCCCAACCCCCCTCAATACGGTAGGGGCATGCTATGTGCCGTAGCCTATTACCAAGGACTTATTCTTGTGGCTTCTACCGTACTATCTGCTTAATCCATTTTACCTCGCGAGAGTACCTCCGGGCGCATCCCGAGCTTTTGGTGCTCGCACGGCAATCGCAGAAACCTTAAACTGTCTAAACCCGCAGGGGTTGAGGCTCTCTCAACCGGCCCCTCCTCCAATCCACAACCCCCACACTCTCTCCGCCTCCAACACGCCCTCCTAACCTCCATCAGACACCGCCTCTCGGATATCCTTCCCTGTATTAGGGAATCCACGCAAAAGGCTACCTTTCAGGCTGCGCGGTATTGCTTAAGCTGAAGTTATTAAACGACTACAATAACCATATATCTACTAAAACCCTCTGGAAAGCACGGAGACAGTACGTTGACCCTATTGATTTTGATAAGAATTTCCCTGTTCGATGGTATACACAGCGCGGTACCTTCGGGATTGCTGATGTCGCAGCTGGTTTAGAAGAGGTGGAAGGTGATATCAACCAAAAGACAGCATGGGTGGTACACCTCTCGCGTGGGCTGCGGGGAGTGGGCACGTGGAAGTAGTGAAAATACTACTCGGTCGCGACGACATCGACCCTAGCAAGCCAGATGACAAAGGCCAAACACCACTCTGGTGGGCTGCCCGCAATGGGCACGAGGGAGTGGTGAAATTACTACTCGAACGGGAGGATGTCAACCCCAACGAGTCAAATCAGGCCAACGAAACGCCACTCTATTGTGCTGCTTCCAATGGGCACGATGGGGTGGTGAAGATATTACTCGAACGGGACGATGTCGACCCCAACCAGTCATCTAGGGACACCCTAACACCACTCTGGTGGGCCGCCTGCCATGGGCACGAGGGAATGGCGAAATTACTACTCGGACGGGACGATGTCGACCCCAACCAGTCAAGTAGGGACACCCCAGCACCGCTCTGGTGGGCAGCCTACCATGGGCACGAGGGAGTGGTGAAATTGCTACTTGAGCGAGGCGACGTCAACCCTAACAAGCCAGATAAATACGGTAGAACGCCGCTCCGGGGGGCTGCCCACAACGGGTGCGAGGCAGTGGTGAAATTGCTACTCGGGCGAGGCGACGTCAACCCTAATAAGTCAGATCAATACGATAGAACACCGCTCTGGGGGGCTGCCTACCATGGGCACGAGGCAGTGACGAAATTACTACTCGGGCGGGACGATATCTATCCCGACCAGTCAGATGAGGAAGGCTCAACACCACTCTGGTGGGCAGCCTACAATGGGCACGAGGGAGTCGTCAAACTACTGCTCAAACAGGAAGGCATCAATCCCGGCAAGCCAAATATTCGTGGTAAGACACCACTCTGGTGGGCTATTACAAATGGCCATACGGGAATGATAGCTCTACTACAGCCTCCAACATCTATCACCCACAGCACAGCTTAAGCCCGAAGAGGCACCACCCTCCTTACCACTCCCGAATACTATACTGATAACCTATGTACCATTTCCGCGCGGCCCGCAACAACTCTAGAAGCGCATTTGTCGCTGCCACTACCTCCCTCTCCCACCCCCGCCCAACCTTCTCCTGTGGCTTAAAACGCTGCCTTGCGATAATTGTCACCTTACCTTTCCTTCCGGAGTAAGCCTACCGTTTTAACACAGCCTAATTTCTTTTTCCCCCGGTGGAATGAAATCATACTCAATGGGAACACACATATCTACAACACACCCGTCCAACCCTCTGTCCGGATTTTCCTTATGGGGTTAACTCAGGATCTGTTTAAAATCTAGAGTCTACCGTTAGTGGAGGGCTATTTCTACTGTGCTGAGATAACCTGTTGTCGCTTGAAATATCCATTACCTTTCCCTTTATTGTCTTTTCCTTGGTTGTTCCCCATTTGTTTCCTCTACAAGTTATGGTTCCCCCCTTCCTCCCCTCTGAAGTACAGACACGACGGCTATCTAGATATAAACGGAAATATAGATAGTGCAAGTACTTCTGGGATCCGTGCAAATCGGCATAAAAGCTAGTTAGTAACCGAGTAAGTTATGATGAGGATTAGTTTCCGCTATAGACCCGGCTTAACGAAGGTCATGTCTACCTAGACCGTCTTCTAGCCTTAAAGTTAAAGGTGAGGTTAGAAGGCTCTTAGCGCTTTTTAGCGTTGCTTATCAGAAGAAATTTATATAGCAAGGAATCTTTCAACTGGAATCAACTCCAACCCTACGAGCCCAGTATAAACTCCAAAAAGCCCACTTTACAGCCAAACCCGCCTGCATCATCTCCAATACCAAGCACCCTCGTAATGTGTCCGCAGAATAGTACTCAGCCTACGTTCGTATACTTTTTCCAATCCACCCACACTCAACTTCGTCCCCTGAATACGCTGCGAAGGCTTAACAACTGTTGTGGTAATCTCCCCTTTTGTCAGTCAAAAGTGCGTGGCTCAAACGCTCGGTGCTCCTTACTGTATATGTAGCTAGATAAATTTTCCAGTGTATCCGGAATTCCACCATAATTCCATAAGTGATCTGACGGGCGGCTGCGCAATATCGACTTACGAGCGAGTTAGGATATCCATCCTCCTCGTTTCTTGTTTCGCCTACCACAGCTTTTCTCCTTCCCCATCGTATTCGGTTTATTCTTAGGCCGGGCATCAGGGACGAATATGATCTCCGGAGCCAAGCAGGAACACCTGAGCATGGCCTAGGACTGTAGTAGCCGAATAATACTCAAGTATGGTGCGTTGCGGTATTATAGCTAAATAATACCCACAGTGAATTACAGCCTTAAGGTAAAGCGCGGGAGCGGTGCCTCGAGTTCTATAAAATTTAACGCCGAGTGTTTTTTCTACAGGAGTTCATGGTTCAGAAGGTGCTAACAAATTTTCATCACAGCAAGCGGATTGCGGATAGCGGAACTGAAGAGATTGGAAAATGGTTGGACAAAGACTTAAACATGAGGTTTCCGTGGTAAGTGAGCAGAGTTGTGTGCAGAGGGCCGCTGCTAAAGAGCCAGGTTAGATATACGAGGTTCTCGTTCACGACGCCGTGGTTAATCGTGGGTATTGGGTCTTCTTTTCCACTTCACTTGTTCATGTGTGCACCCCCGTTCTGTGCTGCATATACTTATCGAGATGAGTTGTGCTTCCCTACATTAACCTAGCTAACAGCCTCTAGTTTGCAAGTTACTGTACTATAAGTCATATTGGATTATATTGTATGCTACGTAACATCACCATTTGTGTTGCGTTATGCTACTTTATTGTTTCCTTTGTTGTTTTAGTCTTTCTTTGTTCTCATGCGCCACCCTAGAACAGTCTTCCTTGTCACTTGTTTGTGTACAATGTGTATGTGCGGGAAGGGTGGCTATATGAGAGTTGCGTCTGTCATTGTCTATTGAGATAGGTCAATCAATCAACAATTCCGCTGCTAAAACCTACGCAATTTCACAACTTGTGTTGAAATTATACTTTCGGATATGCACTCTCCACGTTCTTGAGTACGACAACACTTCCTACTTCATACTAGTTTCACCTCAATGCCGTCAGAGTATAAGCTCAACTCATTCACTTCAGATCTTTCATCCCACTCACTACTCAATTGGTTAATCATTGATGTAATTCTATGCGCATCACATTCCTTTTGTCTTCCTTTTGTTACCTTGGATTTCTTTGCTGCTGCCGACAAGTATTCCTGTTGCGAAGCATAAATAGCCGGTACTCCGGTCACTTAGATAGAATGTAACAGTCCATGGTTTCCTGTCGTTTCCTAAGCCTTCTGTATAGAGCTTGACTATTGCGATATTTACAACAATTTGAATACAGACCAGGACGAGTGACGGTCTGTGACGGCATTATAAAGCAACAGACGAAACAGAGGCGATGACTCACTCACCTACTTAGAGACAATAGTAGACAATCGCAGCAGTTTCTGTGGACAGGCCGGGCCAGAGTCAAGGTCCTTTTTTCGCCGGCACATACAGCCGCGCAAAATTCTCGTACCCCTCCTTGTACCTCAAGAACAATACCTATTTACAACAACACGACAACAAAGAAGCCTTCTGATAACTATCTTTCGGATATACCCCTAGGGGTATAGTAAACCCTTATCACCACTTATCACACCGAATAATCAAGGGAGAGGGTTAACAAAGCGTTTCTAATTATTCGTGGCACTCGGGAGGGTACGAGAACTTTGCGAACGCGGCTGTACTATACTAACCATGGTCGTTCGTTGGTCTGATATCAGAGTGTCCCCGGGAACCCAGTCGGGCGTCTCAGTTAGTTTATTTAGTGGCAAACTTTGGATCTCGAACCATCCCAGGTTCGGATAAACGACTATTCGTCAGCATGTGTAAAGACTCTTTGAATTACTTATTAGGTTAGTTAGCTGTAGAAACAGAAATTTGTTTTGACGAACTTGTCGACATTTGGAGAGATTGGGGAGATTGTCTAGGTTACGGCGAAGGCATTACAGGAACTTACCGTGACACTACACTAAGCTGTGTTGTACTATCAATATGGGGGCTATAGGGGGTCGCACGGAAGTAGACGATAGACCAAGAGAATTCACATGGAACTTAGCCAATTTCTAGGAAGGATATGAAATGTAACTTTTGCCATTCGCCCTCCCCTCACTTACTCGCCCGTTAGCTATCACTAAAGCCAGACTAACGGTAAAGACGGGTGTCTAAGTAAAACACAAATACACGTCCGATCCTTCCATGGATCGCCACGCCTACGGTATCTCTGTCTCCCCCCACATGTCCTTATTCCTCCACACACTCCCGTGATACCAAAGGAAAGACATGTCGGTATAATCTATTGTTAAACAATCTCCCATATCCGAACCATCTGTGCATCTCCGAAACGATTCTTTCACACTCCAGCAACAAATTCAAGAGCATCCGTCTAACACTATACCCGGCGGCAATGATCCGAATCGGGAAGCACTGTTCCTATACCCACAGAACCTAGTACCGTGCGAAGTTATGGAAAGAGCTTTCTGGCCTGCAGCGACACATGAAAGGCTCTTTGTAGCTTTGGGTTATGCGATATGTCGGGTTTTCGATAAATCCGTAGATGGGGCTTGGCGTGCCAGTACCGCGGGGGGTCAAATTAACCAGAACACTTGTATCATACCTCTCAACCAAGTGCCCCAGCTTAATACCAGCATTAATAATTTGGGCAACCTCAACTACCAAAAATAAAATACACTTAGCCTTACTCCCAGAGCGAAAGGGTGCTGCTGTGAGCATGGGAATTGGCCGTATCATTTGGGTTTGGTGGCTATCGAATTCACCGATTTTCAGCTGTGGTACTTGGTTGCGAGGTACAAGTGTTCGCGTTAATTTGACACCCCGCGGTACAAGGCTAGCCAACCTACTCGAGGTGCTCCAGGTTGTTCGCCCAGCTCACCCCAGCGCAGGATTCATGTTGTGCCACAGGATAGAGCTCCAAAGAGGTGTGGCAAGGCAGGTGTTGTAGGGAGATTTATTGGCAGTGCTGCGGTATCCATTAGGTTCCACAACAACACCCCCTCCCCTCTTCAGCTTCCAGCCATCCCACTAACCGACCAACCCACTCTGCACTCACCTATCTTCCATCACTTTCCAGACACCAAAGATTGATGGAGTAACCCCATCGTGGTATGTTAGGTTAGGGCACACTTGTAGGTGTGAGCAGGGCTATTGACCAGACCGCGCGGCGGTGACTGGTGTTGTGTGGTAGGAGCCCACTGTGCGGGCCACCA
>Ga0307513_10006073_pt1 | contig 15853 bp, 17 predicted proteins | sample 15_EM_MG_FD_202174 | JGI IMG/M metagenome (GOLD analysis project Ga0307513, IMG submission 202174) | Populus trichocarpa ectomycorrhiza microbial communities from riparian zone in the Pacific Northwest, United States - 15_EM | ecosystem: Host-associated > Plants > Roots > Unclassified | place... | reverse complement strand
CCAGGAGGGAAAATTCGTCATTCCAAGGGGTTTCAGAAGCAAATCTGCACACCTTTTTGCACAGGTTTTCCCTCGGAAAATTCGACTGCTTATGGAAAGCCCTTGGAATGGCGAAGCTGCCCAGGAGGGAAAATTCGTCATTCCAAGGGGTTTCAGAAGCAAATCTGCACACCTTTTTGCACAGGTTTTCCCTCGGAAAATTCGACTGCTTATGGAAAGCCCTTGGAATGGCGAAGCTGCCCAGGAGGGAAAATTCGTCATTCCAAGGGGTTTCAGAAGCAAATCTGCACACCTTTTTGCACAGGTTTTCCCTCGGAAAATTCGACTGCTTATGGAAAGCCCTTGGAATGGCGAAGCTGCCCAGGAGCCGGAAAAAATTTGGGTGGGGGGCATGTGACCCAGTAAATTGAAATTACTGGTAAATTACCTCAGTAAAATACTTGCCTTTGGGCTTGAGGTAATTTACCGGTAATTTACCCCCCCAGAGGTTTTTTACCTTGTTTTTACCCAACCCTAGATCTGACACCCATTGTCCTGATTCTCTTTGCCACTTCATCAGGATTCAGGTATACTGCATCTACCCTCCTTTCCTGCACCATACTCATGGTTCTGCTAGGGGTCATGCCATTCCAAACAGACAACGCTTAGCCTGCTGGACTGCTCACCATCTTCGAGCATGGCCGTGCAAAGCACTCGACGTTTGAAAATCGTTATTATGGGCCCTACGACAAACTTTTGAACTACTGTTTCGGAAGCAGGTTCGCCTTCTACATTGCCCCTCAGAACCCTCTGACAAGCGAGAGTCATGACACCGCCAACTTCATTGTTTTCCTTGTTGTGTTCAACAGTAATGACAGACCTGTCGTTATCGTCGAAGTTAAGGATGACAGTTGGGCTCAGAAAGGTGAACTACGTTATCGTGCAGACAAACAGATGCGCGATCGGTACGGTTTAATGCTTGATGATTCCGCGACACCCCGTCTTTGGGGTCTTAGTGTTTTCGGCACTTCCGTGCGTGTCTATTGTGGCGATAAAGCATCATACGAGGTAACCCCTCAGGCTGTCCCTCGCCCAGAGCCTTTGTCGCGCGTCCTTTCCCCATCATTCCTAGCCAGAGAGTGGGACTTGGACTTGCTGTCACAGGAAGGATTTGAGAAGATGAAGGAAATTGTGACTGATATCTTGACTCACACCGAAAATGTCTAAATAGATTTTCCCTGAAAGTATTACGCTGAAGTAGCACTTTCACGCAGTAGTGTCAGAAACAAGTGTCTGTATACAAGTTTTCGACAGTTGTTCTCTCTTGAAGATTCTGGCGGTCGGAATAAATTTTAAAAAGGGTCGTTGGTCCATGAAGGTATCGTCTAGAGCACGCATGATAGATAAGAGTTCGCGGTCGTGAGAGTGATTTGGCCGGTCCGCCTCGCCGAATCATTGGAAGTTTCAAGTTTTCCCACTGCATCGTGTTTGTTATTTCCACGAGCTTGACAATTTCCATACCAGCCATATCATCGATGGACAGTTCAAATGGGTACTGCTCACCATATAGTTACGAAAACCCTCAACAACGTCAGACTTACAGCCCACGGAACGAGCGCCCATGTTACGCAGACAGTCCGATACTGGACTAGAATCTGGACTATCCAGCAGTCCACCCACTACTCATCACATTTGGATTTCCAATTTCTCCCCTCTCCTGGCTTGCTTGTTGCATGCTACAACCACAAGCACGCGTCAGAGCGTCTCCAGACACGATCTTGTCCCTCACGAATCTATAGAACGATTTATAGTCGATGCGAATACTGAATGACGCGGCTGGATACCTCTGACAGCGAATCAACCAACCAGCACCACGATGACAAACTGCATGGTAGCTGTAGCTGTCAATCCTCTTCACGAAGCCAATACATACCCTAGGTGTGTTTTCTTCCTTGTTTAGCGAGTGTTCGCTGACTGACGACATGTTTAGAACCCTCAGAGAACTGGAATAATGATTTCGACTTTGGAAAAGAGAATGGGCGGCTGAGTACGAGCAGTAATAGGAAGAGCCATTCCAACTAACTACGCACACGACCCTCTAACGATACCCAATGCCGCGCCATCCACCACTAATGGCCGTGCTTTCTCTATGGCGAGCAGTACGATGGAGTATTGGGATTTACCCGAGACGCCTGATACCAACCACCACCCAACTAGCACCACGGCGGAACACAACGAAAATTTGGGATGACGATTTCGAAGTAAAGAATAACTTGCCTCGGAAGCCCAAGTTGTCTATGCTTTGACGGCAGGATGTGCGAGAGGAGAGCTGGGACGATGAGCTGGAGTTGGAGGCTAAACGCGGCTGAATTTGGGCACCGAGACGAGGATAGGACCGTCATTCCTTGGTCACGGCGTGCTGCGCTTTCTCGGTTCGCACCTGCGAATCCTTCGCCGCCACCACCTATGCCATTCTTCCCCAACACCCATCTCCCGAGCCTTCCCCTCGTTCTCCAACGGCCGGCGTGTTTTCCGTCTGAAATACCATCTATACCTATTCGCCATCAACACCCCTTGTTTACGGTTCCCATCCGCGTCTGATGTCCAGCTTCGCGTTGTTGCCCCCTGAGCCGCCTATGCACAAAGAGCGAGAGAGGAAGTGGTTAAGGAAGAAGAGTCATCCTCTCCGAGAAGGGAGAATCGAGTTGGTTGATATGGCTGGTCGGTATTCATTCTCAGACAGTGAAGATCCAGCGAGGAATGCGAGATCAGCGACGCCCTCGGACCTGTCCTCTGTGGATGAGCGTCACCAACATCACCATCTCCTCAAGTCGATGCCGCCATTACCTACTCAACCTTCAGTCTTGACCATGCCTTCTGTGCCGGTGATGACGGCTTTGGGGTCTACGAACACCATGCCTGCTACACCTACGAAGGGTGGCGCAACGCTGATGAGTCGTATCAGGAGTGTCAAGAAGTGGGGCATGAGGGGAACAATTTCAACGCCTTCAGAAGTTATTGGTGGATTGTTTTCTTGCTATTCTTTTTTTTTTTCCCATTCATTTTCTAATTTACCATTCCTTCCATCAGCTGAATCATGATCACAAGACGCTCCTGACTGTACTCCTCGTCCAAGGACCTCCATGTCGTCTCTTACACGTGACCTATTGACATCATCATCCTATCCGTCAATGCCGAACAGTACTTCCTCCTCAGCAGACATCCAACATACCCATACGCACTGGTTTTTTCAAGCTTCCAGCGGCACTGGCAGCGGACACCATCCGGGAAGGCCAAGCAGCGATCCAAGTCGTGGACGAGGAGGTCGGAAGCTGGGAAGCGGGAAAACAAGGAGACGTGGTTGGCTCAAGGTCGACTGCACGTTGACCTTCAGCCAAGATGGATCGACGGGGTATGGGTTTCGTGTTCGATTCCGAGGGTACGAAACCCCAGCAAGTTTCATTACCACCCATTGAGCTTCAACCTCCTTCGTCGCCGTGGATGATCGCGCAGGCGGCAGTGGAACCAACCACGACGACGATGATGGCTATGCCAAAAGGAAAGATCAAGGAGGCGACGGGTAATAGTGGGAACAATCATACGCGTTCTCTGGCCTCGGCTCTATCGGCGTTCGACATGCACGCCCTATCGCTTGGAACACTCTCGCCTGCGTTTTCGCCAGTACCGTCTTCGCCTTTATCGGTTTCTGTGTTGGCGCCGCTGAGAACGCCGCAGCCTATGTCGCCGTTGACATTGTCGTCTTCTTTTTTTTTTTTTACACCGACTGGGTCACCTTTTCCGCCTGCGTCACCAAACAAGCTCGCGGTAGGGGTTGCTGGTCATCCGCCGGGGAAGCAGAGCGTGTCGTTGGGAATGGCGCCGGTGGCTGGTATGGATGGGAAAAGGTGTGGGTGGGAGCGGCATTAGTGGAGGCGCGGGTGCGAATGGGAATGGGAGTGGGAATGTGCCGAGGCGGAATTCGTTGGGTGATTTGAAGGGAGGATTAGTCAGGCACGGGTTGGGCTACGAAGGGATTTGGGTATGGTTAGGGAGTTTGCGATGAACATTGAACGTTAGTTCTTTTTTCTCCTTCTTTTGGTTTTGTGGGGTGTTTATTGACGCAAGATTTTTTTTATTCAGAACTTAGGGAATTGCAACAGACGTATCAAGCGCTGGCATTGGATGTGCAGGGTATTGTCGAGTCGCATCTCCATCGGTACCGCTGCAAGAAACGACTTCGACTGGATTTTTCTCTAATCTGAAAGTAAAGATGTGCGGGAGGTCGAATACCAATCCTGCCACGGCCGAGGTTGCCCAACGACAGCAACTGCAAGCTCGACGAGAACAATGGTCGTCGCAATACAAAAAACTGGCATCTGCGTTTTACACTCTCAATTCCAAGTATCAGATTTCGTGGGAATGCGCCGAGTTGTTGATCGACTTGGCCGGTGGTGGTGATGGCGGGGCGTCGACAACGGCCAGTTGGGGTGGCACTTCAGCTCCGCCTCTGGAGTTTTCCCTTCCTCATCCAAGTGAGATTATGGGTGGGGCTGGTGGCGCCGATTCGGGGGTGGGGAAGAAGAAGAGCAGGGAAAGAGCGATCACGCTTGCCGGGAATGAAGCAAAACCTACACCGTCGTCTTCGTCGATCCCAGCTCGCTTTCGGCGTCATCGAGCAGTATGCCTGTTGCTGTTTCTGCTTCGCGAGATGTCGAATAATGCGAATGCGATGGCGGATGTTACTCCTGAGGGTATGCAGGCAGAGGTGGAAGAGTTGGTTGCTCCGAATGTCAATATGGAGTGGAAGTGGGGGGATGCGGGGAATAGTAACTGAAGTTTGGAGACATCAACACATCCAGAAAAAGGCTTCGGATTTAACGTGAGCGAGAGGATCGAGTAGGCAGTCCGGGTCATCGTTCTGTGATGGAGATTTCGGTAATAAGCTTTTCAATATTCGACCGCTCAGCAATTAACGAGTTGTACTCACCTTTTTTATGGCTCGTCGATCCACTGATAATTATACTGCAAGTCCTTGATGTCGCCACCCATACTAGATTGAGAGTTCAATTATACGCAAGTGAAATCCTGCCCTTGAAATTTTTTTTACTTACCACCATTCTCAACGACCAAGCAAATGTATCATTAGGCATCAAAGTCAGACATCGTTAACGAGTCCTAGGTGGGCGGATACGCTTCCCTTCGGATACACTGGATGGCGTTTGTACTTAGAGTTTGTAATCTCGTTGACGGTCTCAACGGTAGCCCATTATCCACGATGAGAGGGTCCTGCGTGTAGTTACAATGTAGGGTGTCTTGTCGACCGCCAGATCGTCCCTGAGGCACTCTCCAGCTATGAGGGGACCTACAGGCAGAATTGGAGAGTTTTCTTTGAAACGTCTTCTCTTCATTCTTCATACAGTTCAATCGTGAAAAGATACCCAAGGAAAGAAGGAACGCTAGAAATATTCTTCTGTATCTAATCTAATCCCACCACCAAAAGTAGCAAGCCTGCCCAAGCGCCATCAAGTGTCTTCCGTCTTCCGCGAGCATCTTCTGGATTTTCATCTTTTTGGGACGGAGCGGGTGGGAAGTGGTAGCTGGACATATGCATTATCCATCATTTTCGGTATTGGTGCTCAAAGATGGATGATCGTCGCCGCCAGGCTCCGTCTAGACAGTGACAGATGCATAACGGTTGTTTGGCGCGTCAGTCAAATTCTCTTCATATCCAAGGAAGAGTGCTCTACATTATTGAACTCTTCAGGAATGTCTGGTACAGCAAGGTTTATGAGTTTTCTTCTCAATTTAAATCATGCTTTCAATTGATCAACTGCAGAATTCGATAAATTCCCTCCTAACCGGGCATACAGAAATCTGCGAGTCACTTGCAATCACTTGCGAGTCGCCTGTTCGTTGCCTGTTCACAAGTGATCGCAACCTTACCTCTCTGCTCGCAAGTGTCTCGCACATGTCACACATATGTCACGCATCAAAAGTCCTACAAATTTACAAGTTTGTAATAGTACAGTACACTTTATAACGCAAAACTACTCGTATTAGGACTAAACTGACAAGGTTCAACTGTCAAATTTATTTTAATATGATTCAACCATTTTTTGGTAGAAAGAACTGCACTTCACCCCAGAGATCCGACTGGGTCATTCATTAAAGATTTCAAGGTCCGTTTTATATTCACCCAAAGCTTGATGTTACCAATAGGCGCCCAGAAATGAACAAGTTTTGTCTTGAAAAATATTTCCGTTGTGGAATATTGACCCCAGAGTGTTTCCAAAGGTAATTCGCAACTTGTGACACCAGCACGCAGATGCATGCAAGTACTCGCAAGTCATACTCGCAAGTCATACGCAAGTGGCTCGCAAGTGTTGCGCAGGTGCTCGCAACCATAAACAACAGTAAACATTGCTCGCAAGTGCCTCGCAAGTCACTCGCAGTGTTGGCAGAAGCGCAGAGACGAGACACGACGGGTGAAAGTGATGGATTGAGATGAGTTACATGGCAAGTATCTACGGAATCACTAGATACGAGCCGTGGGAACTAATCCAGATGCAGACGACGGAAGGGCAGGGACATTTAGTCCAACACACCCCCACAACTGAGGGAGTCTGCAATGGACATCGAAAGGAATGAATGAAATGTGTCGCAAAAATAAAAATAAAAATAATAAAGGTCTGCCAAAAAAGAAGTGAAGATGAGAGAAGCACCCCCATAGAAAATGGAATTTGAGAAAATAGTGGCACCCCCATACTGGAAGAAATTGGTAAATAAAAAGAGGCAATTTGGAATTAAGGAGGAAGTTCAAAAAATCCAGGTGGGAGAGAAGGCAGAAGGGTATGTTGAGCAGTAATCAGGGGAGGTGGTGGAGGATCAAGTAAAGGACAAGGACTATAAAATAAAAGCTGGGAAGGAGAAGTGAAGGATGAAAGTGAAGAAGGGTGTTGAGAACTTGGAGAAGGAGGTGGATTAGAAGGCAGTAATGTAGGTGAAAATTTATTAACAGTAATTGATGAAGGATGGGAAATAGGACGAGGTGGGATTGGAGGTGGAGGGTATGAAGGAAAAATATGAGGGCTTGATGAAGGCAATGGGGAAGAAAGAAAAGAGGAAAGATGGAAGGAAAGACTGCTAAATGCTAGTGGTTTTGATGATGGCAAAAGGTGCCTAGAAGTGTTGGGAATTGGGAGCAGGAGAGGATTTACTTGGGGCACAGGGGCCAACGATACCGGAATCTTGAACCGAAGGACTAAAAACCCGTCTTCACGAGTAAATGGGACATACTTTGGAGAGTTTGGTTCTGTGATTCGGAATTTTGAGTTGAAAAGTAATCGTGGAGTTCGGGATGCGATTATGAACTGATTTCCACAAAGGGTACTGGAAAGTGTTGAAAGGAAATGATGGGGTGAGCTCGGTACATGCCAGCATTCTTTCAGTCGAAGGGTTATAGGTTGTCCACTGGCAAATACCTGAACATGAACTTCGCCAGTGCCCTCGATGACGATGTCATTCCCAAATGCTGTACGAAAAATCCTACTTTGTGGTGAGTAGGTCGCAAATAATGAGCGCTCGGAGAAAATGCTGGAAGGCAGCGTCGTGTCAACGACAAGATAGGGGGCAGGCGTGGGCGATGACCTTAATTTGGGTTTACGACGAGAGGAATGTGGCGCGGGAGGCTGTGATTTCCTGGACTTTGAAGGCATGGTGAAATATGGGTTTGGACAAGAAAAGGCCACAGAATGTTGAGGAGTGGGAGTAACTGGAAGCTTGAAAGAGGGAATATATGCGTCGAAAATATGACAGAAAGTCACAGCGTTGCAAGAAGAACCAGATAACAGAAAATTGGGTCGGAAGTTGGTCGGAAGCCAGCGATGGGTATGCGGGAGCGAGGTAGTTGCACGACGAAGATACAGTAAATAAACTGCAAGGCCGAACAGAGAACAGAGAGCTGTAAAGAACTGGAAGTGCAGGGGATGGCCGGACGTCAATTGACTATCGGGTTCCTGTAGGCCGGACGCCAAAAGGCTATCAGGTTCCTGGCTTCCTAAGAATTGAAATAACGAATAACGTTGAAACGCGAGAGGGTTCGACAGCGCGCGCGGAAACCGAACGGGCCAAAGTCGACATCGGACGAATGTATGGTATGAGAGCCGCAAGGTCGGATGAGTGATAAGAATCACGATAAGATAGCGGAGATCCCTCGATGCAGATGCGAGAGCAAGTTGAGCAACGGCGGTTGTCGTGAAAAGTCGTCTATAGCGATGCGGCGGGGCCCATAACCTGTTGGCAGAAGCGCAGAGACGAGACACGACAGGTGAAAGTGATGGATTGAGATGAGTTACATGGCAAGTATCTACGGAATCACTAGATACGAGCCGTGGGAACTAATCCAGATGCAGACGACGGAAGGGCAGGGACATTTAGTCCAACACGCAGGTGTCTCGCAAATATCTCACAAGTCCATATATATGCCCCTCAGATATCTTATATATTTATGGCCAGTTATAGGGTGTGGCGGTGGTGGTACTTGTATATGTAGTACAACTCTGACATAGATGATGGGACTGCCTCATTTCCGAAGTCACACGTCACGGAACCTCCCAAATCCCCGAATTGTCAGCTCATCATAGTGACAATTATTGACGTAGTAAGTAATATGTAGTGCCAAATCTCTTGCATGTCGCATACAAATTTTCAAGTAACCAATAATTTTTTGACTAGGCGTGTGACGCTGAATTGATCACCAGCCATAGGCGCCTGTGAAATCCTCCTTTTGTCAATGAGAACCCTGTCACTGGTAGCATCTTTACTTACTGTACCGAACTATGGTGATTGGTGGCACTATGGCAACTGCTTGGAGGTGCGTTACGTTCGCTTTCATCTGGTAATAGAAACCATGGCCAACTTCTGTGTTACTTTGGGTACAAATGGCAATGAAAACTCACATTTTGGTACATAATTAGTTAATATTCCGAGAAACCAAAAAATAGATCAGAAGTAACCTTTTCAGTGCGATGCAGGCCCGGAAATAAGTTCAAAAAATACACCAAAACTTCAGAATGTTTTTTGTAGTAACACATCCATTATGCGTTATTTCAGCTTGAATAGGTGATGAAAACCCCCTCCATTATACTTTACGGTTGCCAACTTACAGATGGCGCAAGTGGCTCGCAAGTACTCGCAAGTCAGGCAGACAGCTCGCAAGTGGTTCGCAAGTGACCGCAAGTGAACTCGCAGGTGACTCGCAGATTTTCCTGTGCCCCTCCTAACCTCTTCTGTCGTCGTTTTCCTTGCTTGAACCTAACGCTATTGACATCCAACTAGCCCCCTATTTATTTGAGGCTGCCCTAAACAATGGTGCCATCGAAATCCTGTCCTTATATTTCCTGGAACCTTCAGATTAAGGTGCGCCATCTAGAATCGCCCCTTTGACCACCTAAAATTCAGTGCGAATTTATCCCTTTTTGAGGGTAAGGGGGATCCGCTCAGTGCTTGGAGAAACCTACCAACCTGGTGTCATTTTTAGATCCTAGTAAGCCATGGATTTCGCTTTTTCTGCATGGTAAAGGTTTGAAATTCTTTTTGTATCCGCGTCCATTCTTACTCGTATTAGATATTAAGATTTGGTTGAATGTTTGATAGTGCCATCAATTCAGTGCTCAAAAAACTTCAAACATTCAATAGCGGGATCAAAAGGCAGTCTGATTCTTTCGCTATTTTCAGATGGCGATTTCAAAGGCGATGGTGCCATCGAAGAGGGAATCCTTCTTCAGGATTAAATAGTATTAAGTTTTCGTATACTTATTTCAAGGTTGCGAGTCCTTCCAACTAATTACCTAGACAAGAAGACCAACCAAAAAACACTGGTGGGGAAAAAGGATACACGAGGTAAAGAAAATTCTTATCCACTCCCATCGTGTTGTCTTTGATTGGGTCCCCATCTACTGGAATCCCCATTTTCAGCGGTTCTGGTTAAAGGTATGTGTTTAGAGCCTGGATATTTTTAGGGGCGTTTATTATTTACCTCTTTCTCCGGAGGTAAACCAAGAAGCCGATTATTAAAAGGATGCCAGTGATAAACCCGCCAATCTATATCATTTTATGGATATAGTTGAGATGTCATCAAGGGAAAGACCTACAGTTCCTCCTACAATCGCGCCAATTTGAGTACCGCCGTTGACTTTCGAAGCATCTGCTGCAGTTCTGGGAAATGTCAGTAAACATTCAACAAAAGACGGACGTCCACTCAACGAAGTCGAAGCCGGACCAATGGAAATAGCATCAAGTATATCGACATGTGATAAATCAAACCAGGGGGTCCCAGCAGTCGCTAGATTTGTGATCTTGACTGTGTAATCCTTATCCCTGTCCATACTTGCAGCCCAAAACAACATTTGGTCAAGCCTGGCCCAATGGGCATATCCGTCATAGACAGTGGTAACGGGCTGCCCTAACTCCGGTGGCGGAGTGAAAGTGACGCTGAACTGCCCATGACTGAAGACGACGGTGCTATACGCAAATATTGCAGAGGCTTTGCTGATAGTGAAAGTCACGGAGTCTCCTTCAGCGTTAGTTCCCCGGATCGGATAGGCGACATCACTGCCCATCAACCCTGGCACAAATGAACTCCAATTTGTTCCTGCATACGAGAACTGGGGGTTGAGTGACAAGCTGCCAGTGGCATCCATGACGAATGCACTCAGTGTTCGATTTTGAATGTTGTTCGTGCTGATGTAAAATAAGTTTTAAATCATGAGCTCAGTGGGGATAGTCGAACCTGTCTCCTCTTCCGACACCGATGGTAAGGATCGCCTGTGAGAAAGACACGAGGTTTGGCTGGGTAATACTCAGCACCAGAGTATGCTTGCCGAACGCCATTCCCGCGCCTTTTCCTAGTAGTCCGGAAGAGAGGTTAGATGTGAAAGCTGTACTGGTTTGACCATCTACAGAAATGGCGTATGAACTTGAGGGTGCGTTGCCGTACAAATAACTGAGTGATCGGATAAGGAGTAAGGCTGGGATTATCTTCGGTGGACCTCGGGCCTAAGAAGCTGAGTGACTCACATGGCAGTGCCTTCAAAGTCAATCGTCAATGTCGCTCCAACAAACGACGATCGATGAGAACTCTGTCCAACGCAGAAGTACGCTGTGGGCCATGTCGAATCAACAGAGCCCGCACAGGTTGAATTCCATCCAGTGACCAGCAGACCATCTCTGTAAGGAGAATAGCTTACAACAGGAGAATTGCTAGTAATGGTAATGTTATAGGGAGAGTTGAAGACTGAAGTCATGGTGGGTTATCAAGAAATTTTGTCGTTCTAAAGCGAGTCAATGGTATGTACTTGAGTAAGCCATGCTTGACTTGCGTCTGGAAAAAGTGATCTCGCTGACGGCCGCAAACTGCCAATTGAGGGAGGCTGTACCTAATGTTGCCACGGCTCATCTCGGTTCAGCTTTACCGACTTTGGAGGGGACACAGCTTCTAAAGTCAAGCAGAGCAGTGTCCATGCCCCAATGGTATTAATGACAAAACATGGGGACCTACTACTTGGCAATTAATACCATTATCCGCCCAAAAATGCGGAACGTGCTCGTCTGATCGCGTTAAATTAAAATTCGAAAGATTAGAGATAATTACAATATCAAGTTCATCTACATAATCTATTTCCTTTCGAATAAGGGCAGTCGGTTCGCTTTACAAGGATGTGTCAATAATGTGTTTTTTTTTGTCATCAGGGAATATACAAGAAAGAAATGAAAACGAATTACTCAGTTCGAGACAACGGTGTTTGGCGAAACGAGTGCAAAGCGCCATAGGAGACACGAAATCCTCATACACGAATGACTTGTCGTGCACTAAGAAAGAAATAAGATAGATGAAAGGGATCTCCCCTCACAAGAAAAAGAGCTTACCAGCGGGAGGTGGAAGGAGGGAATGGAGGCCCTAAAGGAGGAGCATTGTTGAAGGAGAAACGCCAAGGGCCAGGGGGGGATCGAGTTGAGGCGCCTATTAGGTCCTCTTCAGATAATGCTGCCGTCCTCACCGGTGAACGATGCCGTTGTTTCTAATTCTTTGATGCCGGTGAGTTGGAATATTCGTTTCAAACTCATTTTTATTAGGGTTACAAAATTTGGGGTGCCAAGGGGTCGCTTTTGAGTGTCGTACATGGTAAATAGCTTGCTCCAGTTCCAGTTCTGCGGGGACATCTAGGGACATCTCCTCCAGTACCTGGGCCAATCCTGTTGATTGATCGGGTTTAAAGCTACAGGTTTACCCAAGTTCAATGAAGGGCGGTCGCCGGACTTCCGAGTATGCAGGGTGTCAATGTTTCGCCAAGGCCTTAGCGCTCAGATGAGACATCCTGATTAAGTTCTCTCTTTTCTATAATAAAAATAGGGCACCGGCTGGCCCTAGCGCTGCCTTCGTTTCTTGCCATTAAACCCCTCAGGAAAATGCTAAGTTCGAGCCGTCATTGGACCCATTCAACGGTTGCTGACCATTGTCATGCGGGAAAGAGCCACTTTTTATGTGCGGAGCCGTTTTTCTCTTGGCATACATCGAGGAAGGGGAGAGATAAGAACTTGGGAAGCCTGGGTGCAGCTGAATACCTGAGTGGTGCCTGGCTTGGTTCTTGGTTCAGGCAGTGCCTGCCACTAATACTCATCAAGTTAGATGCGGGGTCCGTCTTCGATTACATGGATAAATTTATTTGGAAACCCCCCTTTCCAAGAGAAATGCGGGGGTTTCTAAATAACTTGGATGTCCACCTCGCCGAATCACTGGAAGTTTCAAGATTTCCCACGGCATCGCGTTTGTTATTTCCACGGGCTTGACAATTTCCATACCAGCCATATCATCCGATGGACAGTTCAAATGGGTACTGCTTATCGTATAGTTACGAAAAACCATCAACAACGGAGGCCTCAACAACAAAACCCTCAACAACATCAGAGTTACCCGTGTGGATATGGCCCTCGGCACACAGAACGAACACCCATGTTACGCAGACAGTCCGACACCGGACTAGAATCCGGAGTATCCAGCAGCCCACCCACAACTCGTCGCATTTGGATTTCCAACTTGAACCTTCCCTCTCTCCTGGCATTATTGGCCTTGCTTGTTGCATGCTAGAACCACAAGCACGCATCAGAGCGCCTCTGGACACGATCTCGTTCCTCACGAATCATTTATAGTCGATGCGAATAGTGAATGATGCGGCTGAATACCTCTGACAGTGAATCAACCAACCAGCACCACGACGACAAACCGCATGGCAGCTGTAACTGTCAATCCCCTTCATGAAGCCGATACATACCCTAGGTGTGTTTTCTTCCTTGTTTAGCGAGTGTTCGCTGACTGACGACGTGTTTAGAACCCTCAGAGAACTGGGATGATGATTTCGAGTTTGGACAGGGGAATTGGCGGCCGAGTACGAGCAGTAATAGGAAGAATCATACCAACCAACCACGCACACGACCCTCTAATGATACCCAACGCCGTGTGTCATCCACCACTAATGGCCGTGCTTTCTCTATGGCGAGCAGTATGATGGAGTACTGCGCTTTCTCGGTCGCACCTGCGAATCCTTTGGCGCCACTACCTATGCCATTCTTCCTTAACACCCATCGCCCGAGCCTTCCCCTCGTCCTCCAACGGCCAGCGTGTTTTCCGTCCGAAATACCATCTATATCTATTCGTCATCAACACCCCTTGTTTATGGTTCCCATCCGCGTCCGATGTCCAGCTTCGTCTTGTTCCCCCCCTTTCCGCCTATACACGAAGAACGAGAGAGGAGGTGATTAAAGAAGAGCCGTCCTCCCCGAGAAGGGAGAATCGAGTTGGTTGATATGGCTGGTCGGTATTCGTTCTCGGACGGTGAAGATCCAGCGAGGAATGCGAGATCAGCGTGTCTTCTATGGATGAGCGTCACCAACGTCACCATGTCCTCGAGTCGACACTGCCATTACCTACTCAACCTTCAGTCTTGACCATGCCTTCTGTGCAGGTGATGACGGCTTCGGGATCTACGATGGCCATGCCTGCTACACCTACGAAAGGTGGCGCGACGCTGATGAGTCGTATCGGGAGTGTCAAGAAGTGGGGCGTGAGGAGGCGGAGAGGAACGGGTTCAACGCCTTCAGAGGTTATTGGTGGGTTGTTTTCTTTTTTTTTTCCCACTCATTCTCTGATTTACCGTTCCTTCCATTAGCTGAATCGCAATGACAAGACGCTCGCGACCGTACTTCTCGTCCAAGAACCTCCATGTCGTCTTTTACACGTGAACTATTGGCGTCATCATCCTATCCCCCAACGCCGAACAGTACTTCCTCCGCAGCAGACACCCAACACACCCATACGCACTGGTTTTTTCGAGCTTCAGGCAGCACTGGCAGCCCAGGCGCCTCTTCCGCGCGTCCAGGATCAAGTGGAAGGGATAGCATCAGTCACAATAAACAGAGGAGAAGCACCAGTCGAAGTCGGACGCGAGATCGAGATGTTGGAGATACCCATGTTGGGGCGCGAGCATCGTCGTCTTCGAGACGGCCAAGCGCTGGTATTCGATGTGCAGGGTATTATTGAGTCACATCTCCATCTCCCGCAACTCGCAACGACGACGATAGTACCGCCGCAACAAATGACTTCGACTGGATTTCTCTCTAATCTGAAAGTAAAGACGTGCGGGAGGTCGAATACCAATCCTACCGCGGACGAGGTTACCCAACGACAGCAACTGCAAGCTCAACGAGAACAACGGTCGTCGCAATACAAAAAACTGGCGTCTGCGTTTTACACTCTCTATTCCAAGTATCGGATTTCGTTGGAATGCGCGAAGCTGTTGATCGACTTGGCCGGTCGTGGCGATGGTGGGGCGTCGACAACGGCCAGTTGGGGTGTGGCTTCAGCTCCGCCAGGACCCACATGCGCCCGTTCCTGTTGTGCGTCCTTCGATTGTGCAGAAACGGTCTTGGAGTGCTTCGTAACTTCACTTCAGCAACAGCAGGGATCTCCGATAGGGAACTTTAGAGCTCAGCAGCTTGTGAGGCTGTCTAATGTTGATGAGACCGAATATCCGCATTCTCCTGTGTTACCGACGACGACGACGACAGTGTCTAGACCTTCGTCGAGAGTTTGAAATTTCGGGCAAGTTTGGGTCGCCGACTTCCCATCCGCAATCCAGCTCGCTGCGCGCCAAACCCCCACATCTCCTCGCCGCCTCCGCGACTATGCCCATTCTCTCAGCATCCACGTCTCCTCCTACTCAGGGCCCCTCGTCAACGACCATGCCTGTTATTTCGTCGCCTATACTGGGATCGCTACGGCAAGGGTAGCGAGGGGAGATTGGAAGTTGGTGATGACACCGGAGAATATTAGGCTGTTGTTGGAGAATGCGAGGGAGGTGTACGCGAGGTTGTGTGCTTGTGTGGAGGAGCTTGGGAAGAGGCTGAAGGAAATGGTGGTGGTTTCTTAGGTCCTTTTTTTGGTGTGCTTTCGTTCATATGTATCCTCGTCGCTCTCGATAGTTTTGCTTTACGGTTCGTATTTTTTGGTGGTAGCTGTGTGTACCTAGAGTGTGAATCGTTGGTTCTTTGTACTATGGTAGTGAATATATCTGACCGAGCAGTAACGGTCCTGTCCTTCTTGTCTCTGAAGGTAGCGAGTACGAATGCCGCCATGCGCTTTGTCATTGTGCTATGGTTCACCCCTGTTGAGTATGTGCTGTCGGTGCTATTCATGCACGGTGCCCTGCCATGCAACATTAGCGCCATACGTGATTGTAGTAGATATCGCGGTTTGCGTTTTGTGCGCTTTGTATTAGAAAAAGAGATTTTGTGGTGGGCATTGATCATATTTAAATTTTCA
>Ga0307513_10006072_pt1 | contig 15857 bp, 17 predicted proteins | sample 15_EM_MG_FD_202174 | JGI IMG/M metagenome (GOLD analysis project Ga0307513, IMG submission 202174) | Populus trichocarpa ectomycorrhiza microbial communities from riparian zone in the Pacific Northwest, United States - 15_EM | ecosystem: Host-associated > Plants > Roots > Unclassified | place... | reverse complement strand
CCACAACACAGCTACGAGAGAACCTCCAGAATCATCTTTTCCCACCGAAGGAAGCAGACATTCCGCAAGGGGAGTGGGCGCTTGTCCGGTTGGGTGCGATCGTCCATGCGACCAGGGTGTGGCAGACCTCGTCTTGAGAATGGAAGGAAGAAGACCGAAAGATAGGATAGATGATTGTGTTCGTTCGTTTGGCCGCTACCTAATGTCCAGTCCTCGCCGTCATATCTCTCGCTTTTTGCCAGTCGTATCTCAAGATGTGATAGTATCTCCACTCGTTTTACTCGTTTTGACTTTACCGGTGCCTACGGCGTGGATCCTAGTTCACGGGGCCATTGACGATCGATACCACCACCTGGAGCAATAAGCTGGTGTTCACTGTAACCAATGCGGTCCGTGTTGGAGATAACGGCGGGTACCCATCACCAAACTTGGACTCTTCCACTTTGAACCCGAGACAATGCTCCTTCGTTTTCTCGATCCATGATGCGTTGAGACTGACTAAAACAGTCATTAGAAAGCGGTTGACCAAGGTAGTCCCTCAGCTTATATGGAAAGGGAAAAAATATTAAACACACCAACCCCTAGCTCAACAACCCTAATCTGCGTAAGGATGCCACTCGTATATGACTCGCCACGAGGATGTTGAGCAGGAGACGGAAGTCACGAAACAAGTCGATACATAGATTCTACTCGTGTGTAGTCCTCGAATGGTCGAGATACAACGCTTGTAGTGACTACGTCTATTCAGACCAGATTGTTCGCTGCCTTTCCGCCTCCCTAATTAAGCGAAACCCTCGGTCGGCATGAAGGAGACTCCACCGCTACACTTCTTGCTGTCACGATCTACCCGACACATATGATGAGGAATGAGTCGCTTCCTACACCGGGAGCCTTTCAGCCCATTCTGCAAATCATTGCCGTCAACATACTGTTCTTGCGTGTACGGCCGAACGCCCGTCTCTGTTGTTCCATACTCGCCGAGGGATGGATCCGTAAATTGGCCGTGGCCTCACAGCCAATGCGAAACCATGCTCTCGTGCGAGTATCGCAATTTGGCTCTTGAACGATGGAAATTGTCTATTTCTTTCCCGCTCTTATTGACCTCTTGCTCCTGCTTTTCTTCTGTGGACTGTCGCTATTCCTTCTCGACATGGAGGTACTTCCGGTTTCATCCGTCGTCGCTACTTTTGGTCTTGGCGTCCTCTTTGATGCGACCATCACTGATATTGCCACTCTCGGTAACTCTATGTGATCTGTCACCACCGTCTCGCGCTCTCGGTCGCCAGATCCGGCTTTTGCACCTCCTGCTTCTCAAGAGCACCGCCCTCTGGCGATCCTGCCACCATAGAACAGCCACCACAGGTTATCCACGGTTTATCCGTGAGTTGTTCCATCGCCTTGCCAGAATGGCTCGATAGGAGCCCTTTAACGAAGCGTATTTCCGAGATGAAGAGGGTGACCCGGTTTGGGATGAACAAGATATCAACATCTCCGGTGCAGTCATTACTATGCCCTATGAGATCTTACCTGGCGAACGTGTTTCGCGTGAATTATTCTGATACATTATTTTCGGTGGTGATTTCATGCATGTGCTCGAGAAGTGGGAAGCCTCCTGACCTGTTATGAGGTTGGCAACCCAGAGGAAATGAGATGGCACCAAAGGCAGTGCGTATTGTCACTTTTCTTATTTGCCGCAGACGAACCCTCTTGGCTACTGGACATCCTGGATAAATATGTGGACCAGTCCCTCTCGGAGATCAAACAAACCATGGGATCAACTTCTCGCCAAAGTCAGCTTTCTGAAGACCACAAAGCAGCCCGCTCGCTCCAATCAAACCATTCTCAAGTCCTTGAGTCGGTCCATATGATGAATACCAACCCAAAGCGAGTGTTTCTCACTCTCATATTCCTCGGGTCTACGGTATCACCTGGTGCTGAACCGGAGGGGAAGGCCGCAGCGGTTCGAATACTATCCACCCTGCTGTCGTAGCTTCATCACTCGCCCTCGTCCGCCCAACTCGTCCATACCATACTCCGCATATTTGTTGTCATTAACGATGTACCACGGCCAGACGCATATCTGCACTCCCCTCGGTCAGAATTTCCTTCACTGCCATACCTTGGATATAATCCTGGTGTTCCGCGTCAAATTTTTAACCCAACAAAATGGTGTACGTAGTTCACTCCTTCGTTACTAGCATGTCGAGAATCGGGACTCAAATCGCTTTGGTACCCGACAGCCTTCCAACTCGACTCTTGAATCCTACATGAACTGCCTATATCCCGGTTGTCCTTCTGACCAGCCAAAAAATAGCATTATACTGGCACCCTTGCTTCTCGATGCCTTGATTTTAGACTCAGGACGTCTGCGATCGGATTTTCCAGCTTTAAACAAGGACGATCTAAAGGTGGAGGAAGTCCTCGCTCTTTATGATTCATATCTGACCCGATGTAATGTTATACCATCACTGTCGATGCAAAACATCCTGAGCCCGAAAGCTTGCGTACTCAATTCTCCAGACACACTACCCCAGTCTCGCATTGCCCACATACACGCTCATGCAGAAAAATACACTGCATGAGCTGATTCCTGCCCATGGTTGGATACGCCGGCACTCGACATGGTTGCTTCCTGGTGTCTTGAACGAAAAAGATTCGCGTCTTGAGGATTCTTTTACCAGTTGTTTGGTTCGGTTCCTTTAGTGGACAGATAAGAAGAAGCGCTGTTGACATTCGCACACAGAGAGGAGTTACTTGGAGTGAATGGGGAAGTCGCAGAAGCGGCAGGACAAGAAGCACGTAGGTCGGGCGCACTGCCTACCCCTGGACCATTGTGGATTGATTTAGACCTCGTCAGATCGAGAGCGAAGTGACAGCCATGCGGCGTGGCCTTGGGACTATACTACTGGCCAACTGAAACACAAGAGATGGGCGATGGTGCTGCGGTCGACGACGCGGGAAATGACGAGAGACGAGTATGTGCGTAGGTGCTGGATGTCTCATTTGCGGATGAGGACGAGGGGCGGCGGAAGGCAGAACAACGAGAACACAGTGAACGCGTCAACATCTTGCGTGCATGTACACAAACAAATATTCCCAAATATTAAATTCAATCTGTGCACAAGGCCTTGTTCCATTGCCCGCCGCAGTGAACAGCTTGTGAGCGTGTGTCCACGAGTTATGTGGAATGAAAGGCGTATGCGGAGGATAATGTGAGAGCAACAAGAGGTGTAGCGAATAATAGCAGGGGATAAACGAGGCTAGAGGAGAGGAGATCGATACAGGGGCTAGACCGGTCAAATAACTGGAACTGGTGAACAGACGGGATTCTGGACAATCTCTGACGCTTGAAAGAGAACAACGGTCGACACGCCTGCCATTAGTGCCAGGGTTGCAACTTGACATCTTCCACTACTTCGCTCGCTTACAGCATGTCTCGCCTCGTCAGGAAAATGAATCATGGTAGCTAGCCTCCCATATACTACTCACCAATACGCATTAAAGGCCCTCTATATAGCCCGAGGGCCCCCCCCTCGTGCGAAACCACAAGGCAAGCGCCTCTTCGGTCCCCCTCTATAAATACCCCTCATACTTGTTACCTAGAAAGACCCAAGACCCTCAAGAGTGCTTGGGAATACTACAATGAAGGCATGTGAGCGGTAACACCACAGCACATCGCCTAATGCGTCGAGATTCGCAGGAATGGAAGTCATCGACCGCGAACGCGAGAAAGAATGGCTTGAACAAATGGATACCATCCTCATCTTCGTATGTCACACATCAATTTTCCCTACGCCGAATTGATCGGTTGCGCAGGCCGCATTATTCGCCGGTTTCCTGAGTTCCTTCCTCATTGAACTCCTCGGACGTCTCGAACCGGACCCCATGGATATCATACAGGACGTCCTGATTTACCAAACGCAAATGATGCGTAATTCGAGCCTGGGACCATATGTCCCGGCCGACTTCTCCCCTCCAGAGTACATTGTTGTCGTCAATGCTCTTTTCTACGCCAGTCTGGGGCTCATGCTCCTTGCGGCGTTCATCGCCATGCTCATCAAAAGCTGGGTACGCAAATTCGACCATGGTCTGGGGGGAATGTCTCTCCCGGAGCAACGAGCGAAGACCCGTGAATTCCGTTACCTTGGCATGGAGCACTGGAAGCTCCCGGAGATGGTCGCGATACTACCACTGCTCATCCAGCTATCCCTTCTTCTGTTTGCTATCGGTCTCGTGCATTTTCTTTTTTATGTTAGTAAACCCTCATTCGGTGTCGCTATGTCGATTTTTGGTGTTGGTGTTGTGTATTATGCAGTAACTACATCCATATCTGTGTTTGTCACCTCCTCTCCTTTCCACTCTCCCCTTTCGCGCACCTTGGGCAAGGTGTATCAACATGTGCATGCCTATTTCTGTCCAGGTGTTGATGGTTTTTTATCACCAGGGATGGATACTACCCCAACAACAGTGTTGGGCCGTTTGCGCCGACGTATCCAGATTTTCCTTCAGAAATCGTCCCCCTACTTGGAGAAAGACTTTGAGGAACCGGTTGCGGCTTCAACAATGGATGGGATACAGCTTTCCACTGCAGCCTCGGCCTTGCAGAGAATTCACGAGTGTGTGCCGAATTCTCCACACAGCGAATCATCGCAGTGGTCGGTGTGGCAGGTCGCAGGCGGGCCCACACTCCGCGTACCACCGAAATTCAGTCTTCCTTCCTGGATTCTCGACAAAGCGACAGACGAGGAGTACTTTACTCGCCTCCCTCCAGCCGCACTGGCCGCGTTTGTAGTGGTCTCTTTGCGTGTGCGTCCTATACAGAACCTGGAACGTCTCACCACAATCAAAGTCTTTCTTCAGCGTGCGGATAATTCCAAGAATCCCTGGGCTCGAGCTGTAGTTGCAGCTTTTGATCGCGTTTGCTACGACGAATTTTGGTACACGCATCGCAATAAGCGTGATATAGTACAAAATGGGACCAAAGTTCTCATAAGCATGATAAAAAAAAAGGAGCTGGATGGAGACGAATCTCTATGGCTTTTAAACATGCTATCAGAGCTCCATAGCGACGGATGGCTACAACTAGAGGAACCCTGCTGCACTATTGAGATATGCCTAGCAATACTTTTGGATCAGGCCCCGAAATGGGATTATCAAACCGTCCCTGACCTGGCATTGCTTGAAGCTACGCTTACACTCACCGCCATATCATGCACTCAAGATCGAACATATCAGCTGGAAACTCTCGCCAACAGTCGTCAGCACCCATGGCTGCTGCTCAACCTTCGAAGCCCCGAACTAATCAGCAGGCTCCTTTCCACGCCTCCTAGATGTCACAAGCAGCTCATCTCGATTCTTTTCCTAGTCTCATACGCCCTCATATGGCGAAGGTCAGAGGCCTTAGCACTTCAGTATTTTGGTATCATCACAGCAAAGGGTAATTTCCCCCTTTATACCGATGCCCTCACAACTGTCGCCCCAGTTATGGGAGGTATTGGACTCACTACCATGGGAATGATGCTTATAGAACCTCGGAGAGTAGACTTGGCACCAATACAACATGGTTATATCCGGTTCAAATGGCGCAATTCTCAGGAACAACTGCTTGTGGACTACGACCGTCGGCTTGGTGCCAACCAAAGACCAGATCCAAACTTTTTGGCCATCCTCTTGCTGCCTCTCAAACAACTCTCTTCAAACAGGATAAACCAGCTTCGGACCCTCGATAAATACCTGAGAAACCCTTGGTTGAGACTGGTGGCGAGAGTGGTTGCTCGAGTTGACATTCTTGATGAACCTGGAGTCGACATCAGACTATTTGGTGATCATAGAGTGCACAATATGATTGCGGCTCTGTCCTTGCTACGATATGAGGAAGGAGAAGTCACCCAGTACAGCGAGTCTTACTTACTAGCTTCATTCCTGGGATCACAGGAGCGCATTATCTCCTCATTAGCACTGGGACACTACATGAAGACCGTAGTATTCTATTACAATCCATCAGCGCCATCTCGCTACTTCTCTGGTGCTGTGCATGCTGTGTTCAACCATTGCTTGCCTGACCATCTACTGCAGATGGGGTGGACGATTCTGGAGACATTTGTGGATAAGTTTGGAACATTGTCAGTTGAATGGCGACGAACCTTCACTGAAGCCTTCTTCACCCTGTCGCGCCAGCCGGTGCCGAGGCCACGTGGAGGCAAGTGGGAAAATACGCCAGAGAGTGAACTTAAGAGGGTTCTTACATGGGAATATTTCCACGAAAGGGAACAAGAACCTGAGTTTACAGATTCGGACTTTAGTGGTTTAGATTGGATGGCAATGGCATGGTCGCTTCATCTATCACAGCGGAGTAGGACGGTGGAAGTCTCAGCACAGAGAAAAGCACAAGCGCAAGATTTGGGTGTACCGGTGGTTAATGAAGAGTTCGTCCTCGGTGCACTTTGCAAGCTCGTCGATGCAGCTCCATACCACCAAATCATTCCGATCATTCCCAAGCTTCGCGAGTTTGTCCAGTGGTTTAATGGTAACGAGCGCCTTGAATCCCGTCGCATGGTCTTCGCACAGATTGAGGAAGTCGTCCGGAGGCATCAGAAATTCCATAAGTTCCATTGTATGTGGTACTTCTAGGCACAGCCTCAGAATTTGTGTAGGGTTTGGCACATGAATTTTGTTTTCTTAATTATGGAGTACGCAGAATCAACTGGTTTATGGTCCATTGCTCGCTCAGGTGTTGATAACTCAATCAATCGTTGACTGTAACGTATCGAGAATAATACTTGGTGACCAGGATACCCGAGCGATTACAGCGAGTTTCCTCTTCAAACTTTCGCGTTTTGCCCGTGTTTATCTCGGGGTGATCGCCTCAAACTTTATGGCCTTCTTCCAGCACACGTGAGACAATTCTAATTGCATTAAAATTACACATCAACCCATCACTGACCCGTTTTACATGCGCCAAGAGCTGCCTCAGGTTGAGGGGATAGTCGCAATTCTCAACCTGGATGCAGAGCGAATCGTATCTAGCTGGATCCTCGTTCTTGACTCAATTGTACTTTTAAAAGCACGGCGTTCCATACAGGGACCGCATGCGCAGTGGAGGCCGGAGAGAGCACCATGAGTCTGGTGTGGTCGGGTTCAACTCGTATATCATAAAGTAAACTAGCTAAAAGGGTATACACCAGTCCACAAACATGGGGACATACGAAATCCTGCTATGTTCCTGGCTGCCCGTGGGTTGGTCACTGAGCTTTTCAAACATGCGATTGATAAGCAGAGCCCTTCAGCAATCAAAACACTTGCTTTAGCGTTGCATGGATTGAGCATTTATTGTCAACTGTTCTTGCTCTTGCGGGCGCTATTTACATTAGACCACTGGGAGTTGTTCGATAGGAACACCGGCTGGAGTGGACCAATAGAGATAGACCCCGAAGAGGCATGGGTGAGTTTCCTCACGAACAAGAGGAACAAGAGACGAGAAGGACAACAGGAGGAGAGAGCCCGGCGGAGATTAGTGCGCCCTGTAAAGGTAGTGACACGACGCGATGCTTTTTCTTTAACCAATATTATCGCTATTGGGACGCTCAGTCCAGACGGTAGGAAGAAAGAAAGAGGAGGGAGTGGGTCTTAGTCGATATTCAGACTGCTGAACGATCTACCAGCTTATACAGGTAATATAGAAGCTATAGTAGTTGCGTGGGAGACCGTTCTAGCTATAATGCCGACGGAGCGATGAGGATAGGACTGAAACGGGGTCTCAAAAAGAGAAACGATGGGAAATCAGAAAGGGAGACGATGGGAAAGGAGATTTCATACGGGGAGACAATATCCAATCTTTAACGTAACATCGCTGTATCTAAAAATCCTGAAACAGAGTCCATCGAAGGTCAACGATCGATTAACCGTAGGGAACCGGAGCAATGCGGGCACTCGTGCGCGCGTGTGCGTGCGGAAGCAATTGGAATCACAGTATTTTGTCGAGGTACTACACTTCTACAAACGTTCCTAACACGCTCCGTGGATGAAGCACTCTCCACATTAGCTACTCTATTCGAGACGGTTCACAATGCGAGCACCTTGTCGACTACCGGGGCAGCGGCCCACCTTTGAGCGCCTTCTTTGCGCTTATACCCTCGAATTCGCCAAGACATGGCTTCAGTGCAGAAAATTGAGTCGATCATTCAAGACTACCGTCTGCACCTTCTCGGTGCCCGAGGCCACGCCACATGACGCTGGTATGCTCTGGTGCACATGCTATCGGTCCTACAATTTGCTGAACTCCATTTTCGAATCTTGCACGGGTTGGCCTTTTATTCAGTTGTATTTTGCATCGTTGATTTGATGGTTCATAATATACGAAGGACATCTGATTATTCTTTTAAATATTGAATTGCATGGATTGCATGGAGGGCCAATTTAAGTGTCACTGGGCGACAAGGTCCCACGTCGTGTCAACCTTTGGCGGTCACCACCTCTCATTCGGCATATGATATTTATGGATGTCATGCCCGATCGACTGGCTATTAGCGTGCCGAAAGCCGGCAATTCTCCCACCCGAACGTTGTAACCGAACGTCATCCATCCCGCTATGCCTCGTGGGTTATTCCCTGATATTGGATCGGTAGAGATTACCCTACCAACGGCAAACGAGTCGCCCATTCGTCGCTGTGCGTCAGCCACCAACCAGCTCCTAACGGGTCCTCGCGAAGGTGTCGACACCGTGACAGACGTCCTCTATTACACCGCGCGAGAACACGGAAGTAGAAAGGCTTTTGGCTGGAGAGATATTATCGAGACCCATGTGGAGGAGAAGGAAGTACAGAAAACAATTGCCGGCAAACCTATTACAGAAATGCGTAAATGGACGTACTACGAGTTGTCGGGATACAAATGGATCAACTATATTCAAATGAAAGAATACGTCATCGACTTAGCCAAGGGTTTGGTAGAGCTCGGTATGAAGCCATCGCAAATATTCAATATTTATTCTGCAACCGGGTGAGTCCGCTTCCCATTTTCCCTAATAAATCACTCATTGATTTATTGTAGGCTATCATGGCAATATATGCAACATGCGTGTGCCGCCATTTCAGTCACTTTCGCGACTGCATATGCTACTCTTGGCGAATCTGGCCTCCAGCACTCCCTCAACGAGCCAGGGTGTATTGGCATCTTCACCAATGACGATCTTCTCCCAACTGTCCTCAAGGTCCTTCCCCACACCCCGTCCGTAAAATACGTCATCTACGATGGAGCGCCGACCGCCGCTCTTCTCGAGCAACTTCGCCAACACGGACACATAGTCCTGTCGCAAGATGAATTGAGAGAACTCGGTTGTGGAAAGCCTTCCATTGAGCACCTCCATCCCAAGTCCTCCGACCTTTCCTGTATCATGTACACCTCAGGAGCAACAGGAGCACCCAAAGGTGTTATGGTAACTCACTCTATGATCGTATCCGCTATAGCCTCTGTCCAACATCTCCTCAGCCACCACTTCCAACCAGACCACGATGTCTTCATCGCCTTCCTGCCCCTCGCCCACATCTTCGAATACGCCGTCGAGCTCGCTCTCTCCTTCCTAGGGTGTCCTATTGGGTACGGCCGGGTCAAGACGCTCACCGACGCCAGTGTGCGGAACTGCGTGGGGGACCTCAAGGAGTGCTCCCCAACGATCATGGTCGGCGTACCACTAATATGGGAGATGATACGCAAGGGTATACTCGGTCAGGTAGAAAAGATGCCAGCCCTGGCGAAGGGAGTCTTCCACGCAGCCATCAGCATCAAGATGGCCGGAATCCCTGGGTTGTCAGCATTGGCAGACTCCTTGGTGCTCAAAAAGGTCAAGGCGCAAACTGGAGGAAGGTTAAGATACGTACTCAGCGGGAGTGCGAATCTCTCGACAGATACGCAGAAGTTTATGAAGGCAGCGCTGGTAACAATCCTCCAAGGTGCGTCCCTTAAGCAGTGAGGCGTAATGTTATTTACCTGTTTACCACCTGACTTTAGGTTACGGATTGACGGAGTCATGCGGGTACGTGTTCTGTACGAACTTTCTCTATTGCGACCGAACACCTGTGTATAGGATGTGCACAATTCTCCCGCCTGAATATTTCTCATTCGGTACAGCCGGTATTCCAGCACCATCCGTAGAGATCAAGCTCCGTGACGTCCCGGAGGCTGGATACTTCGCCAACGCGTCTGTACAGCGAGGTGAGGTTCTCATGCGCGGACCAAGTGTGACCGCAGGGTACTACAGGCGACCCGACCTGAATTCGGATCCCTCGATATTCACTGAGGATGGGTGGTTTAGAACCGGAGACGTAGGAATGTGGAACCCGGACGGAACCCTGAGCATCATCGATCGGTTCGTCTTCCTATCGGGTACCGATCCGGACGTCGCTAAACATCTATCCTAGAATTAAGAACCTGGTCAAGCTTGAAGGCGGAGAGGTACGTGAAACGCCAGGTCGTCCACCTAGCTAGGTTTGCTATACTCACCCTCCCTCTTTCCTCTTTCCAGTACGTCGCTCTCGAACAACTGGAGGCGACGTATCGCACATCCTCGCTCGTCTCCAACCTCTGCGTGCACGCAACCTCGCAAGCCAAACAGCCCATCGCGATCGTCTTCCCGCACGCGACCAACCTGAAGTCGGCCATCCGTGCTGTCGCACCGCCTGCGCCCGGAACTGCGCCGTCCCTTCCAGACGCGGGGTCGGACGTCCATCTCCTGTGCTCGTCTCCCACCGTACACGACCTTGTGCTCAAGGATCTCCAAGCGCTGGCAAAGAAGACGGGTCTGAAGGGAATAGAGGTCGTCCAGGGAGTGGTACTGACGCCAGATGAGTGGACGGCCGAATCGGGCTTGCTAACTGCGGCGCAAAAAGTCCAGAGAAAGGCAATTGAGACTGCGTTCAAAGACCAGATCTCGGTGCGTTGGCATTTTATCTCCCGCATCCCCTATCTCCTTCCGACCCGTAGTTGATTTCTTGTTACTAGGCGTGTTACAAGGCGAGTCAAGGTTAGACGAACGCCTCATAGGCGTTCGTACGGTGGATATGAAATTAGTGGACATCCTTTCTCATGCAAACCTTAGGCAGTTGTATGAACACAGGATAGAAATCATCTATATACGGTTTTTTTTTTCGTTATATGGTCGGGTAGTAGGTATAGAACAAGGAGACTGAGGGGATACGGAGACAAAGTCCAAGCCATTACGATCACAAAGTAACTAACTCGAAGATTAACTGGAAGAACTCCAAATGAGAAAGGGACGACGGAACGTGTAGGGGCTGTAAAACGAGAAACGAGCGAAACAACTATTAAACTGGTGCAGATACGATTATAGCCGATATTGGCCTAGAGTCCTTCGAGAAATCAATATACGGGAATATTCATCGTCGCCTTCTCGTTCCACCAGCCGCGTCGCAATCGACCTTCCTCTCGATGATCAACCTCCTCTGTTCTCCAGAGATACGCTCAATTGTGTCTCTTTCACCAGGGGTCAGAGAATGAGTACCAACCATGATCCGCATGGCGTCCTGATGATTCCGGATAGGATTCGCACGATGCTCATAGACGAAGGGGTGCTCGGTATCGTGCATCGGTGTTGACACAGGAAAAGAAGGTCGTTTAAGTATGCAACGATTCTCGATGTTCACCAGTGGCGCGTCTGGACCGGTATTGGAAGATAGTAGACCGGAGCGGTTAGTGGTGGGAGGTCCAGTTGCAGGGATGAGTAGTAGACATGGGTCACCCATCTCGTTTGATGACGTTCGAAAGTCGAAATAACCGGGGTGGTTACTCAAGCCGTCCGTGGTAGGGAATTTGGCTGGTTGAGGGTGGTAGCATGGTACATTGAAGAGGTACGAGGGTAAGGATAAAAGAGAGTCTAATGGTGGAGAATAGGTAGGGACATTGCCAAGTGAGGCATCGGGAGGAGGGAAAGGGAAGGCTGCTGTCGGGAGAATGGAAAGGGGGTCTAGTGTAAATGGAATCTGTTTAGCGGTGCTTGATCCACCAGAGGCGGGTAGGAAAGAATGCGATGGCAGAAGTGTTCGACCCTTGATCGCGCCTGAGCCGGCCGAGCCTGACAATGGAAGAGATGGTTTGCTCCCTTCGCGTTTACCTCGTTCTGAGCGTTTTCCCAGCGTTGAGACAGGGACCTTCATATACATGGAGCGTACCGAGTCGGATTTTGATGGGACGTCCGAGCCAATGAGGATCGAGCTGAGCACATTGGAACGTCGGGGAGCGACGTCCTCTTGCGCCTTGTGGGCTGGTGGATTCATAGGAGCTTGAAGAAGGGCGCTCTGTGGTACATAAGGGAGAGATTGGGCAATCGAATTGGGTGTAATGCCAACCATAGTTTCCAAGTTGGTGAATGCTAGTGATGTGAGGGAGTCGAATGGAAGCTGAGTAACGAGGTCTATGGATGAATACTCGAGTGCAGAGGGGTCAAAGGGAGGAATAGCGTCTAGGGGTGGAAAAGGAGGTATGGGACCCGGCTGGTTGCTCTGTAAGCTTCTAGCTCTGGAAAGCCCACAAATAAACTTACTTCTAAGCCTAGAAATGATACTTGAGGGTTGGTTGATTCTTGTGAAGGGACTTTTTGAGACTCCTCTGCGGGACTTGTGGAGCTCGCAGGGCCAAGCTCTTCGGACGAGTTGACGATCCAGTTCTTGATCATGTCATTAAAAATCTCTTCCTGCTGTCATGTTAGTCCCTTTACTAAACGATGACTGCACAGCGAGCTCTCTGACCTCCTTTGGGTCGCTTGGAAGGGAGATAGCGAACTTATACACCGGTGTGGGTGCTGCGGAGCTTCCAGATTCCGCAGTGAGGTCTGTGAGCATCGTTCCATGTGGTGAAGGTCGCTGGAAGAGAAGAGCGGTCTCATTGGGGAAGAGCGTAGTTGCTTCCGCATCGTATAAGGGTTTGTCGAGATCACTATACATCATTGTAAAGGCACTGAGACCCACACTAGTAAAATCTGGATGTTGCGAGAATAGGGAAGGATAGGGACGGGGACAAGAAGCGAGCTGTCAAGTTCAGCCCATCTGGCTGGACCTCGACAGGGGTGCCTAGGAGCAGCCAAAATCAGGAGAATGAGAGAGAGAAAGATATTACATCTGAGAACTGTTCATATATCCTTTACAAGTACTGACTCGGTGACGAACAAGGTCCCAATCTGCACCATTCACAGCACTCGATCTCGTCCAAGGACACACTCAGACCCTCTCAAGCTCTCTCCTTTTCTCTCTCATCCTCTTCAACTTCTCCTCTACTCGGCTCCCCGTCAAAGTACCGGCCGCATCAATAGTAAATTGCCTGGTGAGTTCTCCTACAACCCTCAGCGGACTCCTCCCACCTGTCTCGTAGTTCTGGTCCACAGTGCCTACTTGAGCGATAGAGGTGCTCTCACTCTTCCTCTCCAAATCTGGCCTACAGCTCGTGGTCAGAGGGTCTTCCCCATACCCGAGCCGACCTATACTGGCCCGGTATGCAGACTTCAGTATTGACTCTCTCCAATTTCCGCTCAGCTCTCCGTGAGTTCGTCCTCCAATCGGAAACGCAGGTGTGGACAATCCGGATGCGAGTCCGAATGTGCTCCTCCTCGAGAATCGGCCAGTGGTAGAGTGTGTAATAGGTAGAGATAGTGGGGCATTCGCGGAGCGAGTTCGACCAGGAACGGCGGATATCGGAATAGTACGGTCGTATTGCGCAAGGCCATGGTTATCAGCGAGGTTGATAGTAGAAGGGTAGTTATAGGAGTATGGGTTAGTATTGGCTATAGCAGCGGTGAGTTAGCAATCGGCCATGAGAGATGAATCTGGCAACGCAAGTAAGCACACCTGGCTGTTGAGGCGCAGAAGAATCGCCAAATGGACCCCAAGTCAGTCCGTATGATGTCCCAACCCCCATGGCTGCTTCATTCCCTTTCTTCTGACACTGTTCCGCCTGTAAACCCACGCTTGCTCTCCTCGTATCTGACCCATCCCCGCGATGCGTGACACTGTCACTCTCTTTACTCTCTTCTCTATACCACGTCGGATCAGGAACGAAAAGCGCGCTTGCATTGCCAAAGCTGGTCCTCGTGTCGATTCCAAGTGCGGCGATGCGATGGTCCTGCCACCTCCTCCGCGCGCGGAGGATCCACCCCGCACCAGCAGCACACGCACTGAGAAGGAGGATGCTGCCAAGGACAAGGCCGATGATTAACGGAGGGTTATGGGAAACTTTGAGGCCAAACTCGGGACCGGAGGAAGGCAGCCCAGATGGGAGAGCGGCAGTGCCAGAAGTCGGGTTAGTTCCAGATCCGCCATTCGTGATGGCTTTCCCGGCTCCTCTAGCGGTTGAACGCACATCATCTGTCGTCAACATTACGATGGTGGTGGATAGCTGGGAGTTTGTCCCTGAAGCTGGCACCATGGTAGTGATAGTGACTTGGTGTACAAACTCACTGGTTGAGGTGATACCGGCAACAGGGAGATAGCTTTGGATCGTGGTCGCGGCCGCCACTACACTGGGGCCCGAACGAGAAGGCAACAAGGTGGTAGTGGTGAAGAAGGTGGTTAGCGCAGTGAACATTTCAGAGGAAAATTGGGATGGAATCGCCTGGGTTTCAGTAATCGTTTTGGCGGGAGGCGGTGGTGCACTCGATATCAGCACTGAGGCGAGCGATGGGGAGGGCACCGGTGGTGGTGAACCTTGCGAGATATAAACTACTGGTGAGGTTTGTGATAGCGATAGAGATTTGGTCAACAGCGCACTGGACGTGGTTGAGACCGTTTGATTGGTCTGCTGATTTGGTTGATCAGATGCCGTCGATTTGGCCACAGCTAACGAGAACGAGGGCTGTGAGGAAGATGGAAGGTTTCCTCCATCATGATCGCGTTTGCTGTCGTCGAGGATGATGGATCCATCTTCCCCGATAACGAAGCCAGACGGCGCTGAGTGATCAGGAACGGCTCGGTCGACGTGTCTATATCGAATTCGATGGATATATTTGCGCTTTTGGACCGCGTGGATGAAACTTGAAGCCACTTGCGCGTCGGTCATCGCAAAGGGGTCGGGGATCGCTCTCAGAGTCGAGAAAGTAGTGAAAAGAAGACGCCCCAGGCGTCTAAGGAGTGAGAATTTGGAATCCTGAAGATGTTTTTGGAGCAGAGACGGCCGGGTCCAAGTGGTCTCGATCTCTCCTTGATATGAAGCGCGACTCAGGAGGCGAAAACCCGGTGATCGATTCACCCAAGAGCCGGCTTGCTTCAGTTTCTTTCTCCAACTATGCTGCGGGGGCACACTTTCTTGGGTCCCATCTATCACATTGTGGTTATCAAACGCTCGTCATTGTCCGCGTTAACGGTCTCTCTACACATCATAAGAGGTTTTGTAATGTCGTTCAGCATCTCCACGACGTTGGAAACGGACTGTTTTGAATGCACAAAATGTGGCGGAAATCAAGACGCGATGGCTGGCTGGCGCTCAACTCAAGCGGCATGAAGTGTCAGAAATTGAGGCTGCGTAAAGTAAAGCTCAGCGGTCATACCACGAAAAATCACTATATAATGTACCTGCGTAAAGTAAACTACAGTTGAAATGGCTATAATGCATAGCGTCCGTCGACACCCAAAACCTATGCATTATCACCTTTATGCAACATCATATAGAGTCATGTATTTCAAGAAAACGGCGCTTCCATATAGACTACCAATACCGTCCTATGACTAGAAATAACGATCCGTACGCTGGCCGGGTACGGAACGCGTTGGCCGAAAATGGCAGTCAGGTGGTTGGACCCGATCAGGGTCCAACTCCCCCCGACCTCTCCTCTCGCTCTCTCTTCCAGTGGAGGAGAGAGA
>Ga0307513_10006071_pt1 | contig 15858 bp, 12 predicted proteins | sample 15_EM_MG_FD_202174 | JGI IMG/M metagenome (GOLD analysis project Ga0307513, IMG submission 202174) | Populus trichocarpa ectomycorrhiza microbial communities from riparian zone in the Pacific Northwest, United States - 15_EM | ecosystem: Host-associated > Plants > Roots > Unclassified | place... | reverse complement strand
CGGGATTGCATGTTCTTCGCGGAAATGCATGACGGCACGCCGGTTGGCCAGACATCAATCTACAATTTCAACCCGGAACTGGAAGATGCGGAGGTCGGTCGTTTCCTGTCCGATCCAGCGCTGCGCGGACAAGGTTTCTTCAGGGATGCGTTGCTGCTTACATTGGCACACGCGTTCGATGCGCTGAATTTGAGGACAGTGCACTTGGAAGTGTTCAGGAATAATGCCCGTGCGATCAGGTTGTATGAGTCGGTAGGCTTTATTGAAGAGCCACGCGTCGACCGGGAAATACTGGGGATGCGCCTTTCGCGCGAGGACTTTCACAATCGTCATTCCGCCGACGCGGGCTCCATGGCAGGTGTGGGAGCAGGGTCGTCATGAGGCAGTCGGGCGTTTTCCATCGCGATATCCTTAATGGATTCCAGCTTTGGCGCGTGTGGGGATATCTGGCCATCAACGATCTGCGTGGAAAATTCGCGCGTTCCACGTTGGGGGCAGCATGGATCATCGTAAGCTTCGCAATCTGGGCTGGTGGCGTTGGTTTCATCTATGCGCGCCTGTTCCAACTTGACACCAGGACCTTCGTCCCTTTCCTCACCGTGGGCTTCGCGTTGTGGGGGTTTGTGACAAGTAGTTTCGTGGAGTCGAGCATGAGTTTCCTGGGTTCCGCGGGATACGTGAAGCAGTTCAACTTGCCGAAACAAATCTATGTCTACCGTTCGGTTTTGGCTCAAACCATCACGCTTTCCATGTCGCTACTGGTTTGCCTTGCGGTCATCGCGATATTTGGAAGTCTGACTTTTTCAGGAATCCTGTTTGCCATCCCCGGTTTGCTGCTTCTTTTGGCGGCAGCAATGCTGCACAGTTTTTTCAGTGCGTACATAACGCCTTATCTGCGGGACTTTCCACACGCGATCGGCAGCTTCATGAACGTCATTTTCTTCGTCACGCCGATAATTTTCCCGGCGCAGATGCTCGAAGAGCGCGGCCTGGGGATGGTGTACCGTTTCAACCCTTTCTACTACCTGCTGGAGCTGGTTCGTCAGCCCCTGCTGACAGGTTCGATGGCAGGCATGGACGTCTGGGGCGGGGCGCTGCTTTATGTCGTCCTCCTTTGCATCGTGGTCTGGCCTTTCTGCAAACGGTTGGACTCGCGCTTGGTTTACGCGCTATGACTATCCAGGCCATACGTGTCGAAGGTCTTTCTGTCGACTACCCTCTGGAAAATAGCCTCGGAATTGCACGCACCGTATTAGGGAAAGGGGCGGTGCCCACGAACAACGCATTGGACGAAATCAGCTTCACAGTCAACGATGGTGAGCGAGTGGGGATCATCGGTCCCAATGGTGCTGGCAAGAGTACGTTGTTGCGCGTCCTGGCGGGCATCCTTCCTCCAACTGCAGGTCAAGCGCGGGTATTGGGAACCGTTGCGCCATTGTTCGAGTTTGCGACTGGTTTCGAAATGGAATTGAGCGGCTACGAGAACATTCGCATTCGCTCTCTTTTGCAGGGGATCGCCTGGGATCGCATCAAGGAGCAAATGCCGGAAATCGCGGCTTTTTCCGAGCTCGGAGATGCGCTGTATCAACCTGTGCGGACGTACTCCAGCGGGATGTTCATCCGCCTGGCCTTTTCGACTGCCACGGCGATAGACCCGGATATCCTTTTGATCGACGAGGCATTCGGCGCAGGCGACCAGCATTTTTCCGTCAAATCCGCCAAACGCATGCGGGAATTGATGGACAAGGGCCGGGTTCTCGTCTTTACATCGCACAACATGGACCTGGTTCGGTCCCTGTGTGACCGGATCATATGGATCAACAAAGGGAGGATCGTCGAAGACGGACCCGCGGATTCAGTGATTCCACTCTATCTTTCAACGGAGGTTTAACGATCATGATCGCGTTCAAGAAAAGCAGTATTTTGACTCCTGTAGTGAGCGCAGCTTTGGCCTTGGGGCTGTTGTCCGCGTGTTCTCCCCAGTCTCCGACAGTTAATTCCACACCTGAAGCCACAGAGCCGGAGGTAGTCGTGCCCTCCGCGGAAATCGCGAAGCCGCTTCCCATTGGCGATGCAATCGTGAAGTTTGGTCCGGCGTTGCCTCAGGCTTTGCAGGGTTCGCCGGCACAGAGCGGTGGTGAATGCGGTATAGAAGCGACGGCTGAAGTGCCACAGGGTGGGCAGCTTTCCTTCTCCCGTTCGCGGCCTGAACTCATCCAAGGCTGGGCTGTTTACCGGGAAGACAAAACACCTCCGAGCAGCGTTTATCTGAAGCTGGCATCGGGCGGTGATGCGTCCTATTTCGCGCTCGTCACCATGGAATCACGTGCGGGTTTGGGCGTAAGACTTCGCGATGAGTCGCTCGACAATGCAGCGTTCAAGGCGACCTTGGGGCTCAGCGATGTCCCGGCAGGTGACTACAGTGTCGAAGGTGCACAACGCGTGGGTGACAAGATTCTGCTGTGCGCAACTGGACGCACCGTGGAAGTTTCCGAATAGAAGCGGGCACAACCTCACAAGGTCGTGGCCTACAAGGCACGCACGCTACAGGGATGGCATCGCATGGCAGGGGAAAGACTTAACGTTTTGGCGGTCGCCGACGGAATGATTCCGTCGGTGGAGCTTGTCCTGGAACGCCCTTTGTCGCACCTTGCGGCAAAAGGCGCCCTGGACTATTCGCTTTGCACGATTTCCTCGCCTGAGCTGATCGCGGCCGGGCTTGAACATTGCGACTTGCTTATTGTGATGCGTGCTTGCCAGCCAGAAGCTTTGACATTGGTCCAGAACGCCGTGTCGAAGGGCATTCCAGTCATCTACGCGATAGATGACGACTTCGAAAGCCTGGATCCGGAAACCCCCCTTGGGCGTCACTATATGCAGATGGGCGGTTGGAAACGGCTGCTCAAGATGTGCGCGCTCGCGAACCAGGTCTGGGCATTTTCCGAGGCGCTGAAGGATAAGATCGAACCCTTCCAGCCAAATATCGTAATTCCGCCGGCGATTGCCAGTTTGGAGATCATCGAATGGCTGAAGGAGGAATCAGTCGTTCAATCCGGCCGCGCGGACCGGACCATCGGATATGCTGCGTCATTGCTTCACTCAACGGATGTTGACGCCGTCGCACCAATATTGAAGCGCCTGCTGGCGGAGTTCGAGGACTTGCATCTTGAGTTGGTCGGCGTGTGTTGCGAAGCTTTAGTGGGTCATGACCGCGTCCGACATTTTCCTGCGCTGCCAAACATTGAAGAATACTATCGGTTTGTCCTGAGCCGGCGATGGACCGTCGGTATAGCGCCCCTCCTCCGATCACCGTCCAACGATGCAAAGACGGACAACAAGTACCGCGAATACGCGGCCTTGGGCGTGCCGGCGGTGTACTCCGATGCGCCGCCGTACTGGAGGTCGCTCATCGATGGATACAATGGGATTGTTGCCAATAGCGGAGAGGACTGGTATGCGGCATTGAAGCGCCTGTTGGTTGATCAACCCTACGCGAATCGGCTTGCCACGAACGCGATGAACGATGTCAAGAGCCGTTATGGTATCGATATTGTCTCCCGACGGTACTTTGACTACATGGAATCTGCGGCCGCACAGCCAGTCAAGGTACTGGTCATTGCAGCGCCGATCGCTACCACAGCCATCGATATAACACTCCCCTTCGGGCGGCTCAAATCGGAGGGAAAGCTTGAATGGAGGACAATGGACGGCTCGGAGGCCACGCCGGAAGACCTCATGTGGGCAGATGTTCTGGTGATCAGCCGCCTGAGCGATCCCGCGACGGTGCAGGTTGCACGCCTCGCAAAAAGTGAATACGACTTGCCAGTTGTTTTCTCCTGGGACGACGATTTCTTCGTCATTCCGGAATCGATTGGCGCAGTCGCGAGATACCACCGGGATCCCATCATCCTGCGCGGCCTCGAGGAATTGCTTCAGACTTCCGACCTGATCAAGGCTTCCACGCAACGAATCGCCGAGCGATCCCGGTCATATAATCGGAACGTAGTTCAGTATCCGTATGGGTTCGACTTCTCCCAGATTGAAGCGATGCCGCAGCATGTTGAACGCGATGATGGGGCGGTGACCATTGGATTCTTCGGCTCCGCTGATCATTCTGCAGCGTTGGAAACATTGTTCAATGCGTTGGAGCGAGTCGCGGAACTTTCTCCTCATGCCCGATTCGAGTTCTTCGGCCCAAGAACCAGTAAGCTCGAACGGTTGCCAAGGGCGACGTTCATTCCGTTCAGCGCATCGTCTCGTGAGTCGCTCAGAACATTAGCGACAAGGCGTTGGGACGTGGGACTTTCGCCGCTTGAGGTTAGTGATTTCAATCGTGCGAAGTTGCCGACAAAGTATCGCGATTACGGCGCTTGCCACATTGCCGGGGTTTACACGGCGATAGATCCCTATGAGGCGGTGGTGTCGGATGGCGAAACAGGCTTATTGGTAAAGAACGAAGAAGACGCATGGGTTGAAGCAATCATGCGCCTGGTGGGAGATTCGCGCTTACGGCGCGATATTGCCGCCAATGCCCATGCGCACGTGCGGAATCAATTGAGCCTAGACCAGTCGGTAGATGCCTGGCGATCAATTTTCAAATTGGTGGCGCCCGTCTCCGTTGATCCGGCGGCCGAGGCTAGCAGGCTGCAGAAGAAAGTACAGACGCTCGAGGCCAGGACCGAACACCTCGTACGGCAGGTGGCGGTTTTGAAGGACGCCGGCCGAAGGCTTTTGATGTTGGATGGTCGTTCCGCGAACCGAGTGCCTCATTCGAGCAATCTGATCCATAGGGGACTAAACAAGCTCATCGCGATCTATCTACGTCGCTCCCCTATCTTGGCGGCTATCGGTCCCATAGAAAAAAAAGCAGAAGAATTTGCGTGCTCGGTGTTTGGAGCCGAAAACTCGGATGAGATCCAATACGGCATCAGCGCCAACCTGCAGACCGTACCTTTCGTCGAATACAGAGTTAGCCGCGAGTGTGCTGCAGGCCAAACGATCAGGGTTGCTTTTGCGGCCACAGTGCCGACCCTGAGCGGTTTCGTTGGAATGGAGTTGATAAGCCCGTCGGACGAAATCCATGATCACGTCGTATTGCCTATCGAACTGTTAAGCGCCGACCTCGTGGTTGATTTTCCCTTGGAGAGCGCTGGAGCTATTGCAAAGGATTGGCGCGTACGGTTCTTTGCACGCCAATCGCAAAGCCCAATTTATGTCCGCGAATGCGTATTACCCACGCAAGAGCGTGTAGCCCTATTTGACATCATTCGAGGCTAACTCGAGATCGTATCTTCTTCACTCTTTCAACTTTCGACCAAGATGGTTAATGAGCGCGGGAAAACCTTCGTTGCTCGCTAGTTGGGAGTAGTTTCCGACCCTCCCTTTCAGCTCTCCCCAGAAGCGCTTGGCAGTCCACGCAAACAGCGACCCTAGGGCGGAATCGCAGGTACGAAGCCGCGCTTCTTCCAAGGCCCGGTGCCACTCCTCCGCCACAACCTCGGTCCTATGTTTTCGCCAAACATCTTCCCTGGCCCGCGCGCCGATGGACGCGAGCAGCTCCCGATGCTCTACCAGCCAGAGCAGGGCATTCCTCCAGTTGTCTTCGCCGTGCTTCACCAGCAGCCCATTGACGCCGTGGCTGACTGACTCGGGATAGGGTCCCGTGGCGCTATAGAGCCCGACTATACCCATGGCGCCGTACTCTCTGTATTTGTTGTTGGTCTTCGCGGAAGAAAAGACATCTCCGGAGAGCGGCGCCAATGCTGCATCCCATCGACGAGAACGTTTGAAGGCGAGGAACTCCTCGTAGTCGGCGATTTCCGCAAACGTGCTCACGCCATGGACGCCGTTGAGCGAGCTCGGAACGTATCCGATGAATTCGAACTCGATCTCTCCCGGCATTTCTCTCAACATGTGCTCGATGGCCGCGGTAACGGGGGAAAACGCATCGCCCCGGCCCGTACCGGCATAGCCGACGCGCAAAGGATGGTTGTTTCGTTGGACGATATCACCCTCGGCTGGCAACTTGCTGAAGTCGAAGGGAGCGGGAACTCGTGCGACGCGCAAACCCGGAAACCTTTGTCGCACGTACATCGCAAGGAGCTCGGAATTAACAATTACCGTGGCCGCATGACCGACAAATGCGTTGAGGGAGCGCTGGACATCACTCCTTGCATAGTACTTTCCCAAGTCACTATCGCTCTGGAATTCCCAGAGGTTGTCATCTAGGTAAAAAGCGTAGCGAGCCCCAGCTCCGACGAGAGCGCGGGGCAACCAAGCCAGGGAAGGCGAGCACACTCGGGAAAAAATCGTCGGGTGCGCAAGGTAGTCGTCATAAACGGCGCGCTCCGCCAGCTTCAGGGCCACCTTGTCCGCGCCTGTTATATGGCTTAAGACCGCACTTATTATGCTGGTTGTCGGGCCTTCACCATCCACGAAAAAGTTCAAACCCGGAGTATGGGGTTGGTGGCTGCCGATCTGGGTAGACGTACTGGGTTCCACCTGCCGAAGTCCCTTGGGGCTTTACCGGGTCTTGCTTTTTTTTGCGCCGCTCCGGGCCTGTTTGCGAATGCCTCCTGAAGAATGCCCAGGCTGGAGGCTCGTGGCTTTTCCCTTTTCCTGTACGGTGGTCATCTGCTCTAATCGCGCTTCGAGCGCATGGACCATTTCCAGACGACGGTCGGCGGCGTCCCGAAACACGAACAACGAGTATTTCGTTTCGGCAAGTTCACGGGCCTGTTGTTCGTTGAAAACATTGATTGCCGTATTGTTGGCGGCTTTCACCAGTAATTCGACCCGTTCCTGCAGATCAAGGATAGTCTTCGACGACTCTTCCAGCTGCACATGCGATGCAACTAACTCCTGCTGGGCAATAGACAGATTTTCCAGTCTCTCATCGGCCGCCAGCAAGGCGTCCCGGGCGGAGACTTCCATGTCGATCATCGACCGAGCGTACCCGGAAAGCCTCTTCTGCATGTAGTCGACCGTTGCGACGAACAAGTTCTCGGCGGCATCACCCTTGATGTGCCCTTGCTGGACCGAGAGACGTTCGACAGCTGCATCCAGCACGCCGAGTTTTCGCAGGCGAGCGGCTGATGCGGTAGCGCCTTCAATGTCGATTCGCAGCATGTGATGCTCGAAGAAAGCGGACTCCAATGCCGTCTGGCCTGCTACATCCAGGTCGATGCCGAGGTCTTGGCGATATCCGTCCTCGAGCGTCAGGCTCGCCGGGGCGAGCCTTTGATTGCGCGACGTGCGGGAGTATTGCCTAGCAAGGTTCATGTTTTCCTGGTGGAGCCGGCCAAGCGAGCCGGGCAGGCCCACCCCGTACTCAGTGGCCAGCATGCGGTCTATGTAACCGATTTCGAATTCCGCGGCGATCCGCAGCCACAAGTCCCAGTCGCAAAAGCGCTTCAGTATGACGTGGGGGTCATACCAACCCACCTTGTCGATAGTGGAACGCGGCAGCAAGACGCAAACATTCGGAATGGAGTTCGAGCCTTCTTTCATCGCTTCGATATCGATCGGCTCTCCAATCGAGAAGCTGTGGCCGTCGATAAGTTGCGCCCGCGCCCTGCCGTAAACCATCCCAAGGTGGGGCTGCCCTAGATGGAGGCCCACCAACGTTTCTATGTGGTCAGGCTGCAATTCGCAATCGTCGAAGAGCCAAGCGAAATAATCGCCGGTCGCGTGCGCGTACGCAGTTGCCAGCGCGTATGCAGGCAAGCCGGTGTTTTTTTCGAGCCGGATGTGCTTTACGCGTGGATCAATCGTTTCGAGCTGGGAGACATAACCTGCGGTACCATCGATCGAGCCGTCATCGATGACCAGCAGCTCTATGTTTTCCCATGACTGCGCTAGTGCGCTGTCGATGGCGCGCTGCAGATAGCCCTCGCGGTATCTCGCGAAAGTGGGAAGGAAGATCGAGACTTTGGGGGTTTGCAATTTCGAATCTCGGATGATTTCGGCGGATGCCCAGTGCTGTCCTTGGAGATACTAGTGCGAACCGTCCAACGAGTCGAAGCCTTTCGACGGTGCGTGCCCTGGGATTTTCATCCCAGATCAAATCCGCGGGCCTTCGAAGATGAAGTACGCGGCCCTCAACTGTTTTCCAACATCATTAATCAGTGACGCTCGTCGCATGCTAAGCGTGAGCCGCCTTTATCACGCCAATTCTTGGGAGAGTGCAGGAAGCAGGGAAAACAGGTCACCCACCAGTCCGATGTCCGCGATCTCGAAAATCGGCGCTTCGGCATCCTTGTTGATCGCCACGATGGTGCCCGCGTCCTTGATCCCGGTTAAATGCTGGATCGCCCCACTGATGCCGATGGCCACATACAGCTCCGGCGCGATGATTTTGCCGGTCTGCCCGACCTGCATTTCATTGGGGCAGTAACCCGCGTCGACGGCGGCGCGCGACGCACCCACCGCCGCACCCAGCTTGTCAGCGAAGGCGTAGATGATCTTGAAGTTCTCTTCCGAACCCACGCCGCGCCCGCCTGAGACCACGCGCTTGGCGCTCTGCAGGTCGGGGCGGTCGGATTTGCCGGCGGCCAAGCCGACGAAGCGGGTGTGAGTGGGTAGGGTGGCTTCGACCGAAGCGGCTTCTATGGTCGCGTTGCCGCCCTTGGCCGCTTCGGGCCAGGAGGCGGCGCGTACGGTGGCGACCACCGGATGCTCGGTGGGGGCTTCGACGGTGATGATGGCGTTGCCAGCGTAGATCGGACGCTTGAAGGTGTGGCTGCTTTCCACTGACATCACGTCCGAAACCTGTGCAGTGCCTAGCAGGGCGGCCACGCATGGCATCAAATCCTTGCCGAAAGTGGTGGAGGGGCCGAACACGTGCGTGTAGCCAGCCGCCAGCTTCGCTATCTGGGGCGCCAGCACCTGGGCCAGGGCATGCGCGTTGGCGGGGTTGGCCACGGTCAAGACCTTGGCGACGCCGGCGATCTGGGCGGCTTCGGCGGCGACGGCGGCCGGATCGGCCGCCAGTACCGCAATGTCGACGGAATCCGGCTTCAACGCCAGCGCTGCGCTGACGGTTTTGGCGGTGGCGGCGTTGAGCTTGCCGTCCAGGTGTTCGGCGATGACCAGTACCTTGCTCATTACAGCAACCCCTTCTGCTTGAGTGCCGCGATCAGTTCGGCCGCGTCCTTGACCATCACACCCTTGCCGCGCTTGGCGGGGGCAGCGTAGTGGGTGGTCTTGAGAGTGTCGCCACTGTCCACGCCCAGATCGGCGAAAGGAATGCTTTCCAGCGGTTTGCTCTTGGCTTTCATAATGTCGGGCAATTTGATGAAGCGGGGCTCGTTGAGGCGCAGGTCGGTGGTCACCACGGCGGGGAGATCCACTTCCAAGGTTTCCAAGCCGGCGTCCACCTCGCGGGTCACGGTGGCCTTGCCATCAGCTATCTCAAGCTTGCTGGCAAACGTGGCCTGCGGGCGGCCCCACAACGTGGCCAACATCTGGCCGGTCTGGCTGGAGTCGTCATCGATGGCCTGTTTGCCCAGGATCACCAAGTCGGGCTGCTCCTTTTCCACCAGTTTGAGCAGGGTGCGTGCGGCGGTCAGCGGCTGGATCGGGCCGTCGACGACCACGTGGATGGCGCGGTTGGCGCCCATGGCCAGACCGTTGCGCAGATGCGCCTGGGCGTCGGCCGGGGCGATAGAGGCCACGATGACTTCGGTGGCGATGCCCTTGTCGCGCAGGCGCAGGGCTTCTTCCAGAGCGATTTCGTCGAACGGGTTGGCCGAAAGCTTGACCCCTTCGGTGACCACGCCGGAACCGTCCGGCTTGACCTGGACGCGGACGTTGTAGTCCACCACGCGCTTGTAGGCGACGAGAATCTTCATCCTGCGGGAATTTCCTGGGCTGGAGGGGGAGGCCCGGCGTTGCGATGGCTGGCCGAGGGCAGTCCAGGGATTTTACCGGTCACGGGCAGGCCGTGCGAGCGCGTATGGATTCAAGCGCTCAAATGGCGGGCGAGGTTGGCCGCAAACCGCTCGACGCTGCCGGGTGCCTGGGCGAAGAACAGCGAAGGTTCGGTCAATTCCAGTTCCAGCAATCGCGGGTTGCCGGCGTCGTCCCGGATGAGATCGATGCGGGCATAAGGCAGCGGCTGGTCGAGCTTCAGCAGCTGTTGTACTGCCGACAAGACGTTTTCGGCCAGTTGGCGTTCGGCCGGCTCCGCTTCTCGCGGAGTTATGTCGCCGCTGGCATGGGGCGTTGCGGTGGCGGGCTCATCGGGACGCAACAACGCTCCCTTGCCGATCGCATGGCTGAACTGGCCGTCGAAATAGATCAGGGCGGCTTCGCCAGCGCTGTCGACCGAGCGTAGGTACGGCTGCAGCATCGTGCTGCGCCCTTGCTCCAACAGCCGGGCGATATGGTTGCCGGCGGCGAAATCCTGGGCGCGCGAATAACGCTGGGTATCGCGCGAACCCGCGCTGACGGCGGGCTTGACCACGAATTCCTCAGCGACTTCCCCTGCCAGGAAGGCCTGCAAAGCCTCGAGCGGCTCCGCCTCCGGTTCGACGAACACGGTGGGTACGACCGGCATTCCGGCGGCCTCCAACTCGGCAAGATAGTGTTTGTCCGTATTCCAGCGAACGACGGGAAGCGGATTCAACAGTCGTGTGGATTGCTGCACGCGATCACACCAACCTAGGAATTCCACCAGGCGTTCGGTGTAGTCCCAGGGAGAACGCAGCAGGACAGCATCGAAGCGGCGCCAACTGACGGTCGCGTCATCCCAGGCGACGACACGTACGTGCAGACCGGCCCGTGTACAGGCTTCGAGCAACGGGGCAAGGTCGTCGTCATGCCCGGTGGCGGTGATGGCAGTGACAAGGGCAAGTGTCTTCATGGTTTCAGTTTAAGGGCGGTTGCGGCCGCCGGTGGGTATTGGCCGAAAGTACCTGTGTGCGTTGCGGGCAGCCGGTTAAAATGGCCGACAATTTCCCGAACGGATAAGGTCATGGTCGAAGCGGTCGCCTCCTCGCCTTCGCGCAGCGGAGCCAAGAGCAAGCTTTATCCCAGCGCCGACGCGGCCCTGAAGGGAGTCGTCGCCGACGACCAGGTCATGGCGGTGGGCGGATTCGGGCTTTGCGGCATTCCCGAGGCCTTGATCCTGGCCTTGCGCGACAGCGGAGTCAAAGGTCTGACCGCTATCTCCAATAACGCGGGTGTCGATGGCTTCGGGCTGGGCCAGCTGCTCTCCACGCGGCAGATACGCAAGATGATTTCTTCGTACGTCGGCGAGAACAAGGAATTCGAGCGTCAGTATCTTTCCGGCGAGCTGGAACTCGAATTCAACCCACAGGGCACCCTGGCCGAACGCCTGCGGGCGGGCGGGGCGGGTATTCCCGCATTCTTCACCCGCACCGGCTACGGCACCATCGTGGCCGAGGGCAAGGAAACGCGCGAATTCGATGGCTTCCAATATGTGATGGAAACCGCGCTGAAAGCGGACGTGTCGCTGGTAAAGGCTTGGAAGGCCGATACCGCCGGTAACCTGGTCTACCGCAAGACCGCGCGGAACTTCAATCCGGCCGTGGCTACGGCAGGCAGGGTCTGCATCGCCGAAGCGGAAATCATTGTCGAAGTAGGCGAACTGGACCCCGACCAGATCCATACGCCCGGTATCTACGTGGACCGGCTGGTGCATAACCCCCACCCTGAAAAGCGCATAGAAAACCGTACCGTAACTGGAGGAGCCCGCTGATGGCCTGGACCCGCGACGAAATGGCGCAGCGAGCCGCACGGGAGCTGACCGATGGAGCCTACGTGAATCTGGGCATTGGGCTGCCGACTCTGGTGGCCAATTACATACCTGAGGGTATGGATGTCTGGCTTCAGTCCGAAAACGGCTTGCTAGGCATCGGCCCCTTCCCGACCGAAGACGAAATAGATGCCGACCTGATTAATGCCGGCAAGCAGACCGTCACCGCGCGTAAGGGCGCCAGCTATTTCGGTAGCCATGACTCCTTCGCCATGATCCGCGGCGGCCATATCGACCTAGCTGTGCTGGGTGCCATGCAGGTCACCGACAAGGGCGACCTGGCCAACTGGATGGTCCCTGGCAAGATGGTCAAAGGCATGGGCGGCGCCATGGATCTGGTGGCCGGGGTCAAGCGCATCGTGGTGCTGATGGAGCATGTCGCGAAGGATGGAAGCCACAAGATCCTTCCCGAATGCGATCTGCCATTGACCGGTTTGGGCGTGGTGAACCGGATCATCACCGATCTGGCGGTGTTCGATGTGACGCCCCAGGGGTTGGTCCTGGTGGAATCTGCCGAGGGGGTGACACGGGGCGATCTGGAGGCCAAAACCGGCGTCAGTTTCACCTGAAAGAACGAATAGCCCCCGTCTTGGTAACCTGTATAAGGCCAAAATGCGCCGGGTAAGCGCGACCGGTCTCACTATTGTTAACTGGGGTCGCGGGTTATAGTTTGCCATCAGGGGCTATAAATTCAGTCGGGTCGAGGATTCTCATGAAGTTTCGCGTAGGCGCTTGCGCTCTGTTGGTATGTCTGGCCGGCTGCACTGCCGAAACTCCCGATACGAAGTTCGGCGATCAGAAAGGCGCAGCTTCGGCGAACGCGCGGACCGCCCAGCGGCTCCCATCGATACAGGCAGGGCGCCAAGCCTCCCGGTCGGTCGCCAATGCCCCGGATCGCGGCGAACTGATCAGCTACAAGAACAAAGGCGCCGCAATCAAGCGCGAAGGCGCTTATACCTGGTATCCGGTCGCGATCAGCGAAGCACATGCCCTGAAAGCCGTTGTTGATGGCGTCATGTCCATCCCATCCCCGGACGGGTCGCAGGTAAAGGTGCGTTACGAGCGCCACGTAGAACATCCGGACGGCAACTGGACCTGGATTGGTCGCGTGATCGGCGGCGACCAGAAGCAGGAAGCTATTCTGACCTTCGGCGAAAAAGCCGTTTATGGCTCGATTCCGCAGAAATCGGGCGCTCCCCTGAGCCTGCAAACGCGTGGCGGCCAGTTGTACGCGGTGCAGACCGACCTTTCCAAGGTCAAGAATCCGAACAGCCGAACCGACATGATGGTGCCACCGGCTCTGGCCTTGCGCTCTGCGCTGCTGGCAGCGGCTCCGAAAACGCAGGTATCGCAGTCGGCGGCTGAAACCAAGGCTGCTTCTGCCGCCAATACGATCGACGTTGCGATCGGATACACCGCAGGGTTCGCGACCGCGCAGGGCAGCCAGTCGGCGGCAGTGACGCGTCTGGTCTTCCTAGTGGATGTAGGTAACCAGGCGTACGCGAATAGCCTGATCAATGGCGCGTTGCGCTTGGTGAATGCCGTGCAGGTCGACTATACGGATACCACCACCAACAAAGCTGCGCTCGGCGAGCTCACCGGTTACAACGGGACGACAACTGTTCCGGTCCCGGCGTCGCTGGCGCCGATTCGCACGGCCCGCGACCAGTATGGTGCCGACCTCGCTGTCTTGGTCCGCAAATTCCAGACCCCGGAAAACGACGGTTGCGGTATCGCCTGGTTGAACGGATCCGATCAAACACCGATTAGCCCTACGACGGACGACGATTTCGGATTTGCGGTGATCAGTGACGGTAACGATACTGGCACCGATGGCAATAGCTATTTTTGTGCTGCGGAAACGTTGGTCCACGAACTTGGCCATCTAATGGGTTCGGCCCATGATCGCGACAACTCCAAGAAGGCAGATGGAAGCCTGTTGTACGGCCGTTATCCATATTCCTTCGGCATGAAGACTACGGCCGCCAATGGCAACTTCTACACCATTATGGCGTATGGGGATAACAACCAAAATTTCTACCGTACTTTCTCCAATCCTCTGGTCTTAAAGTGCGGGGCCAGTGGCAACCTGGCTTGCGGCGTAGCAGACCAGACTGACAACGCCCGCAGTCTCAATCAGACTATTCCGGTGGTTGCTACCTTCAGAGCTACAGTGGTTCCTCTCACCGGATTTATGAATCTTAACTTCGTCGCGAAGATGGGTGGGTCTAATAGGACTGAAGTGCATACGCTCACGGCTTCGAGCGTCTTTCAAACGTTTTCGGCGCATTACGCCACGGGGCTCGCACAGGGCGGTACCGATAAGTCGGTCAACTATCTGTTCGGCGACTACAACGGAGATGCAGTCCCAGATCTGTACCTGATCGTGAAAATGGGTGCCGGCGGCAAGACCGAAGTGCACGTACTCAGTGGCGCTGGTGGCTATAACACCTTTCTGCTGCATGCCGCCACGCCGCTCAATCAAACTGGCACGGACAACCGTTGGGTTTATCGGCTCGGCGACCAGAATGGTGATGGCAAGCTAGACCTATATGCAATTGAGCGAAGCGGTGGTTCAGGTCGCACCGAGGTTCATGTCCTGAGTGGTGCCAATGCGTTTCAGACTTTCCTTTCTCAGTCGGCCACGATTGTCGGGGCCACTGGTACCGGATACGACTGGGCATTTGATGTAGCCGACTACAATGGGGACGGAAAACTCGACCTGTATGTCATAAAGAAAGTCGGAAGCGCTGGTAGGACGGAAGCGCACATCGTCAATGGCGCAAACCTGTTTCAGACCTATCTTGTAAATGTTTCTACCGCACTGGTCCAAACCGGGACCGACAATCGCTGGGACTTCAAGGTTGGCGACTATGACCGTGACGGAATTCCCGACATTTATGCGATAGACAAATCCGGTGCTTCTGGTAAGACCGAAGTGCATGTGCTGGCTGGCCAAGGAAATTTCCAGACCTATGCGGCTCATGTTGCGACTGCGGTCGGTGCAGTGGGTGTAAGCCCGCAGTCGGAATTCGAGTTGTCCTTGGCGCAGTGAGTCGGAATAAAGACAAGGCGCGACGCGCCTTGTCTTTAGTTGATTTTTTAGAGGCGGCTCAACTTTTTCTGGCGTATTCGTAGGCGGTGGTGGTTGGTTCTGGCTCATTGCAGGTGCTCGCAGCAGTGGCCACCGTCAGGCCTGCCGCCGCCGTCGACAAGCCGAACGCCCGTTCCACCGCGTGTGCTAATGTTCCATCTATCTGTCCGGTTTCAGTTTCAAATTCGGACTCAAGGAACTGTGCATCCAGCAGCGGACGGATTGCATCCGTACTTACCCAGAACATGCTCCCAGGCACAAATTCGTCGTCAGGTCGCAGTTCACGCAGACCCACTCTCGAAACAAGACTAGACAAGGCATCTTGGTTGGCGCCCAAATAATCCTTGATGGGCAGGACATGTCCCTCTGGCGCGACCAGACCCAGGTTCGGATCTTCGAATGCTTCCAGGATCCTGTTCGCCCGGGAGGGACGAAGCAGCCTGTCCACGAGTTCGCGCCTCCATTGTTCGCCATTGGTCCGATGAGTGGAACGTTTGGTATGAAGCTTCAATATCAAGCGTACGCCTTGTCGTTGTAGGAAATGCGCGACACGCAGGAATGGGAGAACGTCACGACCGCGGTTTTCCGTGACGACGATCTCAGCAGACATATGGTGGGCGAAAAGTCGTTGCCGTACTGTGTCGACATTCTCTGCAACCGTGGTGATTACGATGCGCCAACTAATGCCGCTGTTCCTCAAGGCAATAAGCAGTTCATCCAGCACGTCGAGATACCATGCATGAATGACGGCGCAAGGAGAGTCGCTGGCAGGGCTATTTGAATTAGCCGCGGCGAGCATGGCTCGTCGAGTGGCATCAAGATTGGCATAGCCGAGTCTTGTGTCAGGTTCCAAAACCGCGCCTTCTGCCCACTCATTCCAGGCATTCACGAACACGAGCCGTTCTGATAGGGCCGTTTGGGACGAGTAACTCCGAATTTCCTGTAGCAACCAGTCTCCATATGCCTGTGGAGACGCGTATAGGTA